>Ga0209347_1002393_pt1 | contig 25172 bp, 29 predicted proteins | sample AutmiccommuBRH23_FD_187382 | JGI IMG/M metagenome (GOLD analysis project Ga0209347, IMG submission 187382) | Deep subsurface microbial communities from Mt. Terri, Switzerland - Autotrophic microbial communities BRH/23 (SPAdes) (version 2) | ecosystem: Environmental > Aquatic > Deep subsurface >...
GTGAACCGGCTTTTCAGCAATGATGTTAATGATAAAGTTATCCTTTATCCGGGTGACAAACCGTATTCCGGCGTCACAATAGTCATCCCATTTTTTGTAGTCCACATAGCCCCGGTCCAATACGTATAGTGCGTTGGGATCAGTTATGAGTAATTCGTCCAGCTGCGATTTATCCGAATCAGGCATGTTTTTACATTGACAAAGGAGGAGGGTTCACCGGGAACCCTCCTCCTTCTTTTCCTTGCCCTGGTTTCCTTAATTATTAATGTTGATTTTTTACAGCTTGCGAATTAAAATTTGACTTGGAGAAAAAAATACCGGAGACCGGGGGTATGGTGAGTGAGATTCACCTGCGCAACATGCGGCAAGGAAATTACGCCGGAGGAGGGCACCCTTTCCTGGCAGCAGGCAGACGGCAAACTGAGCGGTTTTCGCATCACCCACAAGACGGACCAAAACCAGGGCTGCAACCCTGAAGATGTGGCCTATGTCCACCTCTGGATCCTGACCGGCCTCACCGGTTTCGTCAAATACGCAGAGCATCTGGCGGGCCTATGGGCAAAGGGGTACGTTTTGGCTGACGAGGCAGGCTTAAAGAAAGCCATATCTGAAATAGGCATGCATCTGTGGGAAAAATCCCGGAAGAATCAGTAAAGACCGGCCTAAAAAGACCCGGAACCGGTGGCCCGGGGTAATTGATCAGGCAACACCCTGCCGGTGATCCTGATGCGTCCCGAAAGGATTAAAACATAAGCGAGGAGTGTGGATGATTTGTACTGGGAGACAAAAGGCAAGGTCAACAGCGAGGCCACTGTGGCTGCGGCGCTGCGCCGGGCGGAGGAAACGGGAATCCGGCATCTTGTGGTTGCTTCCCGCACCGGCAGAACGGCAGAGCTGTTCCTACCGCGCGCGGGGGATCTGGAGGTCGTCTGCGTAACACACCAGGTCGGCTACTTCAACCCGGGGGAAGACGAAATGGCGCCGGAAGCCAGGAAAAAACTATTGGCAAGCGGGATCAAGGTCCTCACGACCACCCATTTGATGGCCGGCCTGGACCGCGCCTGCCGGAACAAGTTCGGCGGCGTCTACCCGGCTGAAATCATCGCCGGCGCCCTTAGAATATTCGGGCAGGGTTTGAAGGTCTGTGTTGAAATCGCAGGGATGGCGGTGGACGCCGGTCTGGTCCCGGCCGCCACAGAAATGATCGCCGTCGGCGGGAGCGCCACCGGCGCCGACACCGCCATTATCGTGGTCACCGCCCACTCGCAAAACTTCTTTGACACGAAGATTAAAGAAATTATCTGTAAACCCAAAAATTTTTGAAATGTATTTGAGCAGACCGAGAGGCTGATGTCAAATTGTTTTCATCAGCCCCTCTTTAGTAATTATCGCATTTTCGTTTTACGGGATTACTTTTGACAGGGGGTATTCGATCAGATCCTGGGCACCGGCGCGTTTCAATGCCGGAATTAAATTGCGGACCTGCTTTTCGTCCAGGATGACTTCAACGGCCAGCCAGTCGCTGTGTACCAACTGGGAGATCGTGGGATGCTTCATGGCCGGCAGAACCGCCAGTATTTCATCAAGCTTCTCCCGGGGGACGTTCATCTTTAATCCGGCTTTGGCTCTGGCCCGCAGCGCGCCCTGCAGGAGCACGGCCAGGTTCTGCAGCTTCTCCCTTTTCCAGGGGTTCTCCCAGGCGAGCCGGTTGGCGTGGAGCTTGGTGGTCGACTCCAGAACAGTGGCGATGACCCTCAAATTGTTGGCTTTGATGGAGCTCCCGGTTTCGGTTATATCCGCTATGGCGTCGACCAGATGAGGCACTTTTACCTCGGTCGCGCCATAGGAATACTCCACCATGGCAGTGACGCCGTTTTCCTCCAGGTACTTTTTGGTCACCCGAACCAGTTCCGTGGCAATGCGCTTGCCCTGCAGGTCCGCCACGGTCATTACCGGGCTGTCGTTTGCCACCGCGATAACCAGCCGGATCGGGCTCGGTGTGTTTTTGGCATAAACGAGGTCGGCCACTTCGACCACATCGGCTTCGTTCTCCATAATCCAGTCCAAGCCGCTCAGGCCGGCGTCCAAAACGCCTTCATTTACATAACGCGGGATCTCCTGGGCGCGCATCAAGACCACTTCCATTTCCGGGTCGTCGACGGAAGGAAAGTACGATCGACTGCGAACGGTCAGGTTAAAACCGGCCTGCTTAAAAAGTTGAAAAGTAGCCTCCTGGAGGCTGCCTTTTGGTAAGCCAAGGCGCAACTTCACAAAGAATCCTCCTCTGGTGCGTTGTTGAAGTTCCTGTTAAAGTATAACTCCCGCACCTGGAGGTGTCAACCCTGCAAGGGGGGCCGGTCCTGGTCAGAACGGTCTCAGGCCAGGCAATTTATCTCCGGCCCCGTTTTTTACCTTAACGGGGGATTACCAGTTCCTGTCCCGGATAGATCAAATTGGGCTCCGCAATGTTATTTGCAGCTGCAATCGCCGCCGCCTCGACCTGGTACCGCTCCGCAATCGTATAAAGGGTATCCCCTTCCCGTACCACGTGCAGAAGCACACCAGGGGCCAGAACTCGCCACACCTCCGCCGCTTCGTCTTCCGAGCCCACGGCCAGCCTGGCCCCGCCGTCTATAGCGAGGCTTCTCAGCGGCCTGCCGGCAAACACGGCCCAATCGGGCGAGCTTTTTTCCACCGGCGCCAAAAAGCCAAACAAAAAGCCTTCCGAGGTTCCAGCTATCAGGCTGTCTTTCGGCTCACCGGCAATCATCCCTGCTGCCAGCGCCGGGACGCTGTTGCCGAGGTTGTCGGTGGTCACGGCGATTCTCAACTCTGCACCGGCTTCCATCACCCGGACCCTGCCGTCGGCGCCGGCCCAGGCCAGTTCATCGCCCGGCGGCGGGGTCAAATCAGCGGCGGTCATTGCAGTCACCCGCACAGGCAGCATTTCAACAAAGGGCCCTTCGGCAAAGCCCGTCTCTGTATAGTAGAGAGTCAGAATTCCCGAGCTGTCCCCCTGACGGTAAGCCACAGCCAGTAAAGGGGCCGGGGCTCCCGTCCCGAACAAAACCGCCAGGCGCTGGGCGGAGCCGGGCAGCAGATCGACAGCCAAAAATTCCAGGCTTAAAACGTCCGTTGATTGGCCCTGCCGATATATAAATACAGCGTCCCTGTTTTCGGCCGCCGCCGCCACCTCTTCCCGGCCATCCCCGTCCAGGTCGGCCAGAGCCAGGTCGACGAACCGTGCCCCGGGCTCCGCGGCCGTTTCCGCCAGCAGCACGATGCCCCCTCCCCGGATGCCATAAACCAGAATCCGGTCTTCCGTGCCGACGACGATGTTGTCCCGCCCGCCGGAAGGAAGTCCCACGGCCAGGCTTAAAATCGTCGTTCCGGTGTTTACGCTGGCAATTTCGCTATAGCCGGCATTCTCCGGCGCAAAAATGAAAAAGTTCTGCCCCGCCGCAGCGACCAGGTCGGGTCCGGCGGATACAATTTTTCCCCACCGGACCAGAACAGGTCCGCCCAAGCCCTCGCGGGACCACAACATTTCGGCTTCCACCAAAGGCATACCGTTCACCTTCTCGTTTCTTAAAAACTTATGCTGGAAGGAGCCGCAAAAAATTTTCTTTTACCGGAGCCCGTGCATCTGTTGAAAAAATTATTTTTACCAGGTTCGTGGCGTTCATCAGCTTCTAACACAGCCCGCGGTGGAATACTCCTCCCTTTTTTCGTCCACCTTTTTCAGAACCAGCCGGTTGTCCTCCAGCTCAATGGTGACGGCGCCCCCCCCGGTGATCCCGAAATGCTTCAGGATAGTCCGTGGTATGGTGATCTGCCCGTTAGGGGTCAGACGCGAAGTATTTAGCAATTTGCCTCGCTCCCTTTGCTGTCTTTTACCGGCCGGCCACCTTCATTATAGAATACCGTCAGGCAACTTTACCAGAGGGTAAAAATCAATTGTTTTGTCAGTCTTTGCCGCCATGCCTTGAAATTTTTCATAAATCGTGTAAGATACCAGTATGGGTACTCAATGCTGAAAGAGAGGTCGATCGGTTTGTCCGCCATATCGTCCAGGATCCAATCATTCCTCGGCAGTTCCTCCTGGATCCGCAAAATGTTTGAAGAAGGAGACCGGCTGAGACAGATTTACGGAGCCGGCAAGGTTTACGACTTCACCCTCGGGAACCCCGACGTGGAGCCGCCCAAGGCATTCAAGGAAGCCTTAAAGGAATTGGCGCAAAACCCCCTGCCGGGCATGCACCGTTACATGAGCAACGCCGGCTACCCGGAAACCCGCCGGGCCGTGTCTGCCATGCTGGCCCAAGAGAGCGGGCTGCCCTTTAACGAAAACAAGATCGTGATGACCTGCGGGGCCGGCGGCGCTCTGAACGTCGTTTTGAAAACACTGCTTGACCCCGGCGACGAAGTCATTGTACTTACACCTTTCTTCGTTGAGTACAAGTTCTACGTCGACAACCACGGCGGCACGCTTCGCGAGGCGCCGACGGCCGCGGACTTCCAACTGGATCTGGCAGCCCTCGCCGCGGCGATCAATCAAAAAACCCGCGCCCTGATCATCAATTCTCCCAATAACCCCACCGGCGTGGTTTACAGCGCGGAATCCCTGGAAAAACTGGACAACCTGTTAAACCGGAAGGAAGCAGAGTCCGGCAGGGCAATTTACGTCATTTCCGACGAGCCTTACGCCAAGATCGTTTACGACGGCGTTACCGTCCCCAGTGTTTTTAAATATATCAAAAACAGCATCGCCGTTACCTCCCACAGCAAGGATCTGGCCCTGCCCGGCGAGCGGATCGGCTATGCGGCCGCCTCGCCCAGGATCGAGGGGACTGATCTGGTGATGGAGGGGATGGTTTTCTGCAACCGGACCCTCGGCTTCGTCAATGCGCCTGCACTGATGCAGCGACTGGTCGCCGGACTGCAGCGGGAAAGCGTGGACATCGCCGATTACCAGGAAAAACGGGATATTCTCTACAACCACCTGACTGCTTTAGGCTTCCAACTGGTCAAACCGCAGGGCGCTTTCTACCTCTTCCCCCGCTCTCCCATCGCGGACGACGTGGAATTCGTAAGGGCGGCCCAGAAACACAACATCCTGCTCGTGCCGGGCAGCGGCTTCGGCGCACCAGGCTTCTTCCGCATTTCTTACTGCATCGACAAGCAAATTATTTTGAACTCCCTGCCCGCCTTCGAGGCGCTGGCCAAAGAACTGGGGATGGGAAATTAAAAAATCTGGATGAAGAACCAGACAATCATCACCGTTTCCACAGACAGTTTTAAAACCGTGCCGCCAAAAAAACCCAGGATGGTGCCGAAACCAACCTGGAAAGCCCGGTCGACGGATCTTTTCCGGTACAATTCGCCCGCTGCCGCCCCGATGAAGGGTCCCAAAATCAATCCTAACGGACCGAATAAAAACACGCCGAGAATGCCGCCGATTACGCTGCCCCACACGGCCGCGCTGGAGCCCCCGTAGCGCTTGACCCCCCAAATGCCGGCCAGGTAATCAATGAAAAATATCAGGGCCACCGCCAGACCCTGACCCAGGTAAAATGTCCAGGGCAGGTTGTTGAACTTTACGAAAAGCCCGTAGACCAGCATGCCGAGCCAGATCAAGGGCGCGCCGGGAAGGGCCGGTAAAATGGTACCGATAAAACCAACGGTAAAAAGAACAACTGCCAGGATCAACCCGATAATGCTCAATGTTTTACCCCCTTTCTCCACCGGCTGCTTTTATTGTACAATATCATTATTAATATTATATTACAAAAAAACGACACTGAACGTTTTTTAAACAGATTTTTTAAACAAATGGCCGGGAATAAAATGGAACCCCGGGCAAGCTGTTTACAGCTAAAAAACCTGCATTGGAGCAGGTTTTTTCTTCGGTGTTATTTTTCTCCGGTTTTGTCGTTGTCCCGGCGTACAGCCGGTATAAACGGCCTCTTTCAGGTAAATTGATAGACCGGCGTCGAATATTTACTGTATACGCCCGGAAGGGTGTCCAGTCTGACAAACCCTGCTTCAGAATTTTTCGTTTTCTCAGAATCATTTAATCGGGGCGTCTGCTTCCCCGGCTCCGGCCGGTAATCTGACGGACGGACGGACACCGCTGCAGCCTGCCGGGATTTCTTGAATTGAAAGAGACCCGGGCCGACTTGATTGAAGCCGTTGTGTTCAAACACAGAGGCCTTTTCATTTATTCCGGCTGGAAGATTTGCGTTCTCGCCCCGCTCTTCCACGACCTTCCTTTGATTATCCATTTTAACTTCTTCCATTTTATCTGCTTTAGCAGTGAAATTTTGACGGAAAGCATTTCTATAATAAGGAAAATATGGCTTATAAGTCATGGCCTGATTCACCTCCTCAGTTATGATATGCATCGCAACGTCAGGAAGCGATTCAGAAAGAAATAAATTTATCCTGCGCTGGTTTCACCTTTCCGGAGCTGTAATCATATTCTAAATAAAAAAATAATGGTAATAACGGTAATGCTGTCCATCCGTTATTATCCAGGGAGGTTCAAAGATGGACATGGAAACTGAATCCCAATGGATCAAGCCAACCCAATTTGAAACGGTTTGCATTGAGGTGCCCAAGGTTTACGACTTTTGCTTCCAGGCTGAACATCGCGACAACGTGTGCACGCCACTGGGGACATGTGTTCCCACGGAAGGCTCCACCGTAACCTGCGCGATTACAAGCGTCGTCTGCACGGAAGTCGGCCGGACCGCTCCGGATGAGACGGGCCGGGCCAACGTGACCATCGCCGTCACGGTCACCTACAACCTGGCGGTCTTTGCGCCCGGTGTGATAGAACCGATCTGCACCTTTACGGATCTGACTTTCGGCTTTACCAAGACCGTCTTCCTCTGCGCACCGACCATGCCTTTTCCGACTGATATCGTCTGCACGGTCCCGAGTTTTGCCTGCGGCCCCTGCCTGATTCTCGGCGCCAACATTTGCTGCTCCTTCGACCTGTGCCTGGTCATCCAGTCGGTAGCCGTCGTCAAGCTGCTTGTACCCAGCTTTGGCTTTTGCGTGCCGGTGGAGTGTGAACAAGTTTCCCCGGCTCCTCCGATCGTCTGCCCGCCGCAGCTCTTCCCGGCGCAATGTCCGCCACTCAGATAATAACGGGGGGCGGCCTTAAAAGCCGCTCCTTTATTGTTCGCTGGTTTATCCATCTGCTTCCGCCAGGGCCGGCGAAGCCTGGGAAAAATACCTGACAATCCCCGCGTACACGGCCCAGGCGACTTTTTGCTGGTACTGCGGGTCGAGCAGCAGCCTTTCTTCACGAGGGTTGCTGATAAAACCAATTTCCACGATGGCGCCCGGCATCTTCACCAGGCGGATGGTGTAGTAATCCACCTGCTTGGCCAGCCGGCCGGGGTTTTCTAAAAACTTGTTCATTTCGTGCTGAATGGCTTCGGCAAGCTTTTTCCCTTCACTCGATCCAGGCTGGGAAAATGCCTGCGCACCGTCTTCCCGGGAGTCGGGAAAGCTGTTTATGTGCACACTGATAAAGAGGTCCGCTTGCCGCTGGTTGGCCAGTTTCACCCGGCGCTCCAGGTCCTGTACTTTCCTCTGGTACATGCTGTCCAGATTGGGATCGCACAGATCGCGGTCACTGTCCCTGGTGAGCAGAACCTGGGCGCCTGCCTGCTGCAGGAACAAGGCCAGTTTTTTTGAAACCTCCAGAACGATCTCTTTCTCCGGGACCCCGGTCCGGCCAAGGGCGCCGGGGTCCTCGCCGCCGTGCCCGGGGTCGATCACAATCAGCCTGCCGGCAACGTTCCAGGCTAATGCCGCAATGGAGCGCTCTTCAATTCGAACCGCGGCGGCCCGGATGTTGACGGCAAGGATAAAAACCACCGCTGTAATGAAAATTAATCTCTTCTTCCGCCACGGGGCGCGGGTCAAAACAAAAGACAACAAAAACCCCCCAGTAGTTTTTTTAAACGATATGCCTGTCGGGGGGGCAATATTCTTTTGCCGGATTCATGCCAATCGGGTATTTACTTTCGGGTTCCTCCGATCTCTCGAACTTCGATCTCTCGAACGAGCTTTTTCGCCGCCGCAAAGCAATTGTCGACGAGTTGTTCAATATCCCCGGCGGCGGCCCCGTCCACGTGCACGCCGGCCACCACCACGACAGGCCGGCCGCAAGCCCTGGCGATCGCTTCGGCCACGGGCTTGGCCACCTCGTCGTCCTTGTGCCCCAGCAGCGGGATTATGGCCGTATTGCAGCTGATCCGGTCCGGGTCGGACAGACCGGGGCGGGGCTGGCTCAAGGCCACCGCCCCGACGTGGGGCCTGGTCCCTCCGAAAAGCTGAACGATCAGTCCGTCACCGGTCACCGTAACCAGCAGTTGAACCTGGTATTTCCCCTCCCCGGCGGTAAATGCCATCTGTTTTAACATTTGCAGCACCCCATTTATTCAAGGTCTGTCTCCCAAACCGGTAAAATCACCCCGCAGCTTTCTTTTAACCGGTTCGGGACAACCGCCTGGCTGTCCCTCTCAAAGACGGCGCCCCGGTAAAACCAGCGCACTGAATCAGAACCCGGAAAACCTGGCCCATGCTCCCCGGCAGGATTAGCTTTTTGACTGCTTCCGTATCGCGGTACGCTTTTTCATCAAATTGGTAGTCGTCACACCCGCGGATGAGTTCAAGGATGCCGGCGTTAACCAAAAAATCAGCCTGGCTGACCAATCCGGCGGTCTTCAGTCCCGATTCTTCACCCCACCGGATCAGCGAGGAAAAATTAACGCTGGCGGTGATATCCCGCCGGCCAATGGTTTCGTAAGGGTTGTCCGCCAGGCTGTGCCTTTCGAAGCAGCGCATGGTGCCGTGATAGCGGGAGGGTGTGTAAAGTTCCGCCGCGGTGGCCCCGTAATCCACGGTCAGGACAAACCCCCGCTTCAACCGCCCGGCCACCGCCTGAATCCAGCGCCCGGCCTGTAAATTTACCTCGGCCGTCTGTCCCACTTCCAGGCAAACCCCCTCCGCCTGGAAATAGCGGGCCACTTCCGGCAAGGATGGCGGCCCGAGGAGTTCTGTAAACCGCCCTCCCCGGTGGTCCACATATATCTCCTTTAACCCGTCCCCACCTGCGCGTACCCGGTGAAAAGGTAAGGCGTCGACCAGTTCGTTAGAAAAAATCACGCCCTCGCCGCCCTCCGCGCAGCCGTCTCCGGCAGGGCCGCCGCCCCACACCACCTTCCCAAGCAGCCCGGCTCTCTGCAGGGCTGCCTTCTGCCGCCGGACGAAGGGGGGCGAAACTTCAATAATGGAATAAGCGACCCCGTCAAAACAGGCCGGATGGCTGTCCCGCAAGCGCCCCAGCACATCTATGGCCAGAGTCCCCGTGCCGGCCCCGTACTCAACCAGATGCCAGCGCCGGGGCCTGCCCAACACCTCCCACATTTCGGCGAATTGCTCCGCCAGCGTCCACCCGAAAACGGGATGCAGCTCCGGCCCGGTGTAAAAATCGCCTCCGGGACCGATTTTGTCCCGGGCGGAAGTGTAATAACCCAGCGCAGGATAGTACAGGGCCATCTCCATGAACTGTTCGAAGGTCAGCGGGCCTTCTTCCTTGATCCGTCCGATAACAATATTTTCCATAGTGTCGCCGGCGTTGTTCATGCTGAACACCTTTCTTCGCACCCGCCCCGGATTAATTTGCCGGGCGCTGACCCAGCGCCCGGCCGGGCAGGCGTTTGTCCCCAACCCGCCGGGTGATCCTTTCCCGGTCGAAGTATTCCATGAGCGGGAGGGCATACTTGCGGGAAGTTTTAAGCAGGTCCCGCAGTTCGCCGACCAGGATCTCACCTTTATCGCTCAGGTAGTCCGCCACCAGGCGGCGCGCTTCCGTCAGGCTTTCCTGGTGGTAGAAAATGTCGCCTTCGATCTTCACCATTTCCCCCGTGCGCAGCAGGTACTGGAGGATTTCCTGCCCTGCTCCTTCATTCAGTCCCGCCAACCGGCATAGTTCTCCCCAGGCCGGGGGTTGGAAGCCGGCTTCCCGAACCAGGCGGCGCACCGTGTTCAGCGCCTTTTCCTGGCCTGCGCCGGGGCCGGGGTTGAAGTCGGGCAGGGCCACCGTCTGGGGCATATTTTTAATCAGACCGTCCTGCTCCAGTGATTGCAATAAGAATTGAAACAGTTTGCTGTTAAAGGAGGCGAACTTCCGTGAGCGCAGTTCCTCCTTGGGGTAGCCGTCCCGCAGGGAATACTCGCGGTGGTAGCCCTGCAGTAGGCCGGCAATATCGGAAGCCCACCTACCGTAGACCTCTGCGGCTGCCAGATAAGTCTTCCCTTCACCGGCCACTCTTTTCACACTGCCGCCTTCCACCAAAAACTGGACCGCCTTTCCCGTTTCCGTTGCCGGCAGGCCGGCGGCGGCCGCCACGTCCTCTTCCTGGTGCAGCGCCGGGTTGCTCAAAAGAACCTGCTGGACCAACTCGGCCGGCGAACCCTTTTCCAGAGTAGCCAGAGCTCCCAGGACTTCCTTCCGGAAGCGCCTGTGCTTCCTCGCTGCGGGATCGATCACCGACCCGCCGCCGATGGTGCTCATGGGCGAGTAAGAGCGAATCACAAACCGGTCCCGCCGCGCCGATACGACCGGTTCTTCCAACTCCATCTGGACAAAAGCGGTTTGCCCCGGCTCAAGTTCCTCCCGGTCGAGGAGCACCACCCGCCCCAGAGACTCCTTGGTGCCAAGGTAAAAGCGCACCCGGGCGCGGTTTTTCAGCGGGCGGCCGGCGCTTTTCAGCAAAAGAACGCGGGCGTCCAGGCGCAGCGCCGCCTTTAAGCTCTGCGGCCCGACCACCACACTGCCCCGCTCGACCGCTTCCACTTCCAGCCCGGTCAGGTTAACCGCAACCCGCTGGCCAGCCGCGGCCTTTTCCGCTTTTTTCCCGTGCACCTGCAGGGACCGCACCCGGGAAACAGTGCCCCGGGGCAGGACCTCCACCGTATCCCCCAGACCCAGGGTTCCCGACTGAAGGGTACCGGTAACGACCGTGCCGAAACCGGTGATGGTAAACACCCTGTCCACGGGTAGTCTGGGCGGGCCGGAGGCGGCCCTGGGCCTTGCGTCTTCGGCCAGAGAGGCCAGGACAGACAGCAGTTCCGGCAAGCCCTGTCCGGTCACGGCAGAAACGGTGACCAGGGGGGCATCCTCCAAAACTGTTCCCTGCAGAAAATCAAGCACCTCTTCTTTGACCAGATCGAGCCATTCCTTATCCACCAGATCGGCTTTGGTAATTGCGACGACGCCCTTGCTCACCTGAAGTAACTGAATGATGTCCAGGTGCTCGCGGGTCTGGGGCATGACGCCTTCGTCGGCCGCGATGACCAGCATGACCAGGTCGAAGCCTCCGGCCCCGGCCAGCATGTTTTTGATAAAGCGCTCGTGCCCGGGCACATCGACAATCCCGGCCCGCCGCCCGCCGGGGAGGGTCAGGGCGGCAAAGCCGAGCTCAATGGAGATCCCCCGCTCTTTTTCTTCTTTCAGCCGGTCCGTGTCGATTCCCGTAAGGGCTCTGACCAGGGCTGTCTTCCCGTGGTCGACGTGGCCGGCTGTGCCGATAATCAGGTGTTTCAATCCTTCCATCGCTCCCTCCTCACTCCAGCGCCCCGGCCAGGGCGTCGGCCAGCAGGGGGATTTCACCTTCCAGAACGGTCCGCACGTCCAGCAGGAGGCGGTCGTCCTGTACTCTCCCGATTACCGCCGGGTCGTTCCGGCGCAGGGCCGCCGTCAGATCGTTCAGGGAAACGCCGCGCGGCCGCAAAGTCACCACCGCCGCCGGCAGACCGGCCGTGGGCATCGCCCCGCCGCCCACGGCGCTGACGCTGCGCTCAAGGGATAATTCCGCTTTATCGCCAAGACGTTCAGACAGGAGCCGGTAGAGGGAGCCGGCCTCTTCCTCCAGCTTGTCCAGGGAATGGGTAAGCATCCGCAGAGTCGGAATTGCCGAAATGACTTCCTCTTCGTCCAGGTATTCCCTCAAGGTGGCCTCCATGGCCGCAACCGTCAGTTTGTCAATGCGCAGGGCCCGGGTCAGAGGGTTTTTCTTCATCTGGTCGATGTGATGGCGACATCCCACAATGATGCCGGCCTGGGGCCCGCCCAGGAGCTTGTCCCCGCTGAAGGTGACGATGTCGGGCCCGGCCGCGGCCACCTCTCCCACGGTCGGCTCCCAGGGCAGGCCGAAGCGGCTCAAGTCCAGCAGGAATCCGCTGCCCAAGTCAGACATGACCGGCAGTTGGTTTTGGCGGCCGATCTCCACCAGTTCCGCCACGCTGGTCTCCTGGGTGAAGCCGACAATGCGGTAGTTGCTGGTGTGCACGTGGAGCAGCAGGGCCGTGTTCTCATTAATCGCCCGGCGGTAGTCGCCGGGCCGGGTTTTGTTGGTCGCGCCCACTTCCACCAGCCGCGCCCCGCTCTGCTCCATCACCTCGGGGATCCGGAAAGAGCCGCCGATTTCCACCAACTGGCCGCGGGAGACGATGACCTCCCGCCCTTTGGCCAGGGTGCCCAGGGCCAGGAGCACCGCCGCCGCGTTGTTGTTCACCACCAGGGCCGCCTCGGCGCCGGTCAGCCGGCACAGGAGCGGTTCCAGGGGCGCGTAGCGCGATCCCCGCTTGCCGGTATCCAGGTCCAGCTCCAGGTTGGCATAGCCGGAAACCACCCCGTTAACCGCGCGCCGCGCCTTTTCACTCAAAAGCGCCCGCCCGAGGTTGGTGTGCAGCACCACTCCAGTGGCGTTGATCACCGGCCGCAAGCCCGGGCGGGAAATCTGCCGCACCCGGGTCTGGACGCGGGTGGCGATGTTTTCGATATTCGTCGTATCAGAAACGCGCGAGGCGCCCGCCGGGACTTCCAGAATGGCGCGCCGCTCCCCGGAAAGGGTGGAGCGCACCGCCTCCACCACCAGAACGCGGGGATATTCGGCCAGCAATCCGGCCACCCCGCTGTGCCGTAACACCTCGTCAACCGACGGCAGGTTTCGTAAAAGCTGTTCACGCTCGTTTGTCGCCATTCTTCCTCCAAAAAATTCTATCAATTTCTCTATATTGAAAAAATTATATGGCAGACTGCTGCCAAAAGCAAGTGCTAGAACCACCTATCTCAATGATTATGATGTTATCTCCCGATACCTTCTGTTTTCAGCCTTTTTCATTTTAACAAAGTTATTGAGCGGGTTGATCTATGTGTCATTTTGCTTTCGTACTTGTTACAGTAAATTTTCGTACTGCTGTGCACCATAAAGCACACGCATAATAACAATTTGTTTTTCTGTTTCGTCAATCAGGTAAAAGACAATGTAATTTTTTACAATCAGCTTGCGATAGCCCCGGCTGTTTAGAATGTTATCCGCAACAGGACTGCCCGAGTAGGGAAAACCATTGAGCCGCATGATGGAGGTTTCAATATTGTCCATCAGGTCATTGGCGGCTTTTGGGGCAACCAGGCGTTCTGAAATATACCGGTATATCCCGTCTAAATCATCATTAGCGATTGGGGTAAACTTTAGCTGATAACTATTTTGCATACTTTTCTCTTAAACGCTTGAACACTTGCTCACCCTCCAGAAGAGGGATACCATCTGCAATTTGCTTTTCGGCTTCGCCCAGCCTCTTATAAACATCCGCAAGCGCCAATTGTCTTTCATAGGTTTCCATGCTCATAATCACTAAATCGCCATATCCGTTTTTGGTGATGAACACAGGTTCCGATTGATTGTGGCAGATTTCTGAAATTTTACTTGTATTCCTTAATTCAGCGATGGGTCTTATTTGTGGCATACGGTCAACTCCTTTGCTATGATTTGCGATATTATTATAGCATAATTATGTCATTATTTCAAGCGGGGAAGCGCGGGGGAAGCGCGGGGACGTTCTTTTTGCTTCCCAGGCAATCGTTAAGCAAGCAAAGAAAGCAAAAAGAACGTCCCCTTGCTTCCCCTTGCTTCCTAAACAAGGAAGCAAGGGGTACGTCCCTATGCTTCTCTAAAAATTTTTATTGAGAAGAATATCATGTAACATATTGGAAAAAAATTCATAATCTAAATAAATATACAAAGGAGGAAAGATCATGCACAGACAACATGAAACTCTGACCACAGGCGTTTTGAGGAGAAACAACAACACGGTCGCAGCGCACCTGGAAGTGGCCAACTTTAGCCCCTACCACGTAAGAGAAGTTACCGTTTACTTTTTCAATTGGGAGACGACGCCGCCAACCCTGATCGAAGCTTTCCCCATCTCCATGCCCCCAAGTTCCAATACTCCTCTCGATGTCGACATCACCTCGGACCATTATGAAGTACGAATTCTGCGCGAGCATGAAGACGTTCTGGTGAATTGCTACGGCCGCGACAGCAATTTCGTATTCCAGGAGGGCAATACAGTCCTGTTTAAAGATTTGGTTGAAATCAGCAAATAAAACCCAGCCTCTTTTTGCAACCCCGCCGCCGGTGGGGTTTTTATTTTCCCTTAATTAAAAATTTAAGCCCGTTGCGGGCTTTTCCGGCTTATTCGATGCTCCGGTTAATGGACGGATCAGAGAATCACCTGCCTGGACAGATAATCCTTGCTTTCAGGACCACAGTTAAAGAGAAGGTCCAGCGCCGACATATTGGGTAAAAACTCACCCCACTGCTGGGGATAAACAGGGTGTTTAAAGTCCTGGTAAACCAGGCGCAATTGATTTCGCTCAAATTCCTCTTCATCATTGTAAGTGCGGGCTCCAATCCCCGACAGACAGATGTCCGCTCCGAAGAATTTGCAAATATTTATGATTTTAGTCCCCTTTTTTCCATCAATACCCGGAAATTCCGATACCAGCACCAGGGGGGTTTTTATATCGAGAAGCTGCCGGATGATCTGGATGATTTTTAAATTTAGTTCCGCCAGTCTGGTAACCGGGTTCTCGTAAACCGGTAAAAAAAGATCCTTGTACAGCTTCCAGTAAGGCGCTCTCGCGTAGCAGCTCTGCAGGGATCCCCAATGACTGACACGCCAGTTGCTTTCGTTTTGGATGGTAACGTCTTTAATCAAAACCTTCTTTTGAGCCAGCGGCACGCTCAACAACCTGGCCCCTTCCGGGCCTTTGATTTTGTTCTTATTGGTAATGGCCCCTTTGGAGTGAAGGACGTCGTCCAGAATGACAAACAAATCACAGGACATCATTTTATGGAAGTATCCGAGCCAGGGCAGATAGTTCGGTTGGTGGCCGGAGATAATCAACCGGTTTAAACCTCCTTTACCCCAACGTTTCAGCGGCAGTGCCCGTATTGATCCAGGTGACACCGGGTTTAAAATACGAACTTGAGGATTTCCGCTGCTCGGTGGTTGTAGGTATGGTTGGTATAGACCTCTTTCTGGCCCTCGCGGGCGATTTGCTCCCTTTCATCCTCGTGACGGAGGTAGTAATCCACCATTTCCAGGGTTTCACCGGCGGAACTGGTGACGGCCAGGTGTTTTCCCGGCGTAAAGGTCTCCAGGACGGCGCTGGTGGCCGGCGCCAGCAAGAATCCCCGGGCGCCCAACACCTCAAAGGTCCTTGCCGTCAATTCGGTCATTGTGTTCTGAAAGCCGAGCACGATTTTGGCGGAGGAGTAAACGTCGTTGGTTTCTTCATAGGGCAGTTTCCCGCGCAAATGGCCGGCATCCAGGTCAAATCCGACAATCGCCGGATCAAGGCTATCCCAGCGCTTTCCCCAGATCAGGACGTTGTAGTTCTTCTCAACCAGCGGTTTGAGCAAGATCTGGGCGCTATCCCTCCGGTAAGAGCTCCATTTCACCCCGCCGGTAGCCACGAGAGCGATGTCACAGCGGAAGGTCTCCCGCTGTACGGTGGGGCGGTGGAAATCCGGGTTGCAGGCCCAGGGCAGGTGGCAGGCCTTGTAACCGCGCTCCCGGTAAAAAGGCACGGAATCCCGGTCGATGGTAAAGACATAATCCGGGCGGGTGGCCTCAACATAGGGCAAGGACCACTGTTCGGTCCAGCGCGGGTCCTCCGTCGCCCAGTAGGCGTGCTTCACCCCGTGCTTTCTTTTCAGGCGGCCCAGAGTGGACAGATTGTCTTTGGTATGAATCTTGGTCCAGCCAGCGGTGACGACCAGATCCGGGCGATATTCTCGAAAGACCCGGTTTATTTTCGCCTCCACGATGTCGTTGAGAACTTTTACCCGGCAGCCCTGCTTTTGAAAGCCGGCGGGCAAGCCGAGCAGATACTGGGGGTCGGACTCGATAAAAACAATTTTCATCGGATTACCTCTTCACTTTTTTTGTTGTCAACTTGCTGCCGGATATTATTGCAATAGTTTTCTTGCTCCAGTTTAAGAATTTGCCCGGTGGGAACCAGATAGTCGGCGTACTGCCTGATCACGCTGGAGCGGATAATTTCCGGTTCGGCAATCTCCTCACCAAGAATTTCGGAACGAAGGATGATCTCCGCCTCCTTAACCCCCAGCAGGCAGCGCATCCCCGTGCTGCTGCTGAAACGGGGGTTGATTTCAAAAAGGTGCGGCTTTCCCTCCAGTAACCGCGATTGGAAATTACATGGCCCGTATGGTTTCAAAACAGCGGCCACTCTTTTACAGTAGCCGGTAATTTCACTGAAGTCACCGGATTCAGCCGCCATGGTCATACCATCTTGCAGTGTTCTTTTGAGCGTGATTCCGCTAAGCACCCTGCCGCCGGCGCCGCAACAGACGCCGGTGGTGAATTCGCCGCCGGCGTCCGGCAGATACTGCTGTAGAACAAGGTTCTCCTTGCCTGTGGTCAGGGAGCGGAGCATGGAATAATCCTTTGCGACGCAGCAGCCCTCAGAACCCTTGCCCCGGCGGGGCTTAACGACAATTGGAAATTTTAATTCCCGGACGAATCTGCCGATTTGATCCCGGTCTTCGGGATAGCGCAAAGTGCGGGGGTGGTCAAAACCTTGCTCTTTTAAAAATTGGACCGTTTTCCATTTGTCCAGGCAGATTTTTAATACTTCAGTCGAATTGGTAAATACCCTGGCTCCTGTCGTTTCCTCCAGCTCGGCCTTGCGGCTGCTGAAGAAAGACAGTTCCCTGGAGGAAGCGACAAAGACCCCGTGAATCTTTTCCTTGGCCATAACCCGCCGCAATCTTTTAAAATAGAGTTCTTCCTGGTGAACCGGCGGAAAGATGTAGCCGCGGTGGGCAAGGTGCAAGCCGAGTGTGCGGGCGTCTATGTCGACAGCCACCACTTTTAAGTCCAGATCCGACTTGAGTAAAGACTGGATAACAGCCACACCGTAAAGAGAGCCTGAACCGGTCACCAGCACGTTCAGCCTGTTCATGTGATCACCTGCCTGGATAAATACCGCTTGCTCTCTGGCCCACAATTAAAGAGCAAATCGACAGCGGCTAGATTCGGTAGAAAATCGCCCCAGAGCTGGGGGTAAACCGGATGTTGAAAATCCTGGTAGACCAGGCGCAGGTTATTTTTTTCAAATTCCTGCTCATCGTTGTAAGTTCGTGCCCCAATACCCGACAGAAAGATATCCGCTTCGAAATATTTACAAATATTAATGATTTTAGTCCCTTTTTTCCCGGTAATTCCGGATATGTCAGAAGATCGTTCCATCGGTGTCTTAATTTCCAGCAGCTCCCGGATAACCTGAATTAATTGCAGGTTCAGTTCGGCCAGGCTTTCGACCGGGTTGGTGTAAACAGGTAAAAAAAGAGCTTTAAGCTCCTTCCAAAAGGAAGCCCTCGCATAGCACCCCTGCAAAGAACTCCAGTGTTTTTGGCGCCACTGGCTTTCATTCATGATGGTGACGTCTTTAATTAATACTTCTTTCTGAGACAGCGGCACACTCAGGAGCCGGGCTCCTTCCGTGCCCTTAATCTTATTTTTATTGGTCACCGCCCTCCGGGAGTGGAGTACGTCATCCAGGACAACAAACATATCGCAGGACATCATTTTGTGAAAATATCCGAGCCAGGGCAGATAATTCGGCTGGTGTATGGCAACGATCAATCGTTTCTCGCCCCCTTTGCCCATTTCGTTTAACGGAATTGATTGATTGCCTCGACGACGGTAAGCAACTCGTTGTGCGACAGGGACGGGTGGACGGGGATGGAAAGGCAGCTTTCAGCCAATTTTTCTGCCGCCGGCCACGTTCCGCTTCCCGCCGCCAGCGCGCGATAGGGTGTTTGGGCCGGAATGGTTAAAGGATAGTGGATGCCGTATCCAATCCCGCTGGCGGTGAGATGTCTTGCAAAATTTTCCCGGTTGGAAACCCTCAGGGTGTACTGGTGATAGACGTGGGTGCGATCAGAGAGCGCCTCCGGTTTTCGGATGAAAGGGTTGGTGATGGTCCGGTCATAGAACCGGGCGTGCTCTCTTCTCGCGCGATTAAACAGTTCCAATTTCTTTAACTGCTGCACTCCGATTGCCGCGTGAATATTGGTCATCCGGTAATTGTAACCCACTGTCTCGTGGTAATAGCGCCTTCGCTGACCCTGATTGACAAGAACCCTTATTTTTTCCGCGACAGCGGGGTTGTCGGTGAGGACGATGCCTCCTTCCCCCGTAGTGATGTTTTTGGTGGGGTAAAAGCTGAAGGCCGCCGCCTCACCAAAGGTACCGACCTTCTGCCCCCGGTATTCGGCCCCGATGGCCTGAGCGCAGTCCTCCAGAACAATGAGGTTGTGTTTTCTCGCCAACCGCATGATCTCCGCCATATCCGCCGGCTGGCCGAAAAGGTGGACCACCAGCACGGCCCTGGCGCCGGGGTTTTTTAAGATGGCCTTTTCCAGCTCTGCCGGCGAAAGGTTGCAGGAAACCGGATCGATATCAACAAAGACAGGGGTCGCGCCGGTATACAAAATGGCGTTGGCGGAGGCAATAAACGAAAAGGCTGTGACAAAAACCTTGTCTCCCGCCCCGATGTTCAATGCTTCCAGCATGACGTGCAGCGCGGTGGTGCCTGAAGAAGTGGCCACAGCATTCCGGGAATGATTGTATTTTCCAAATGCATCCTCAAATTCCCGGACCCAACTCCCCGCAGCCAGCATTCCGCTGCGCAGCACCTCAATCACCGTTTCTTCTTCTTCTTTTCCCAGGAGTGGTTTTGCAGGTGGAATCAATGAACGCGCCCCCCTTTTAAACCTGCCGCAGTAATTTGCGGCATAACCGGATATTGGCCTTATGCCCTGTTCTTATTCCGATGAAGTGACCTCTTAAAGGAGCGCCCAGCGTGGCCAGGTCCCCGAGCAGGTCGAGGAGCTTGTGCCGGGCCGGTTCATCTTCCCATTGCAGTTTTGGGAAGCCCTGACTGGAGATGACCAGGCAGTCTTTCATACCCGCACCGATCAACCGGGCAACTTCATCGAACTCATAATCCATAATATAGGAGCGGGCCGGCCCCAGTTCCGCGCTGAAGCGGCCGGGAGAGCCCAAAACAATGTGAGCGAGCAAGGTACCGATCTGCTTCCCCGGGTAGTCGAGCAGGTAGGTGAGGATGAGTTTCGGGGCCGGCAGCGCAAGCAGGAGCGAATCATAGCGCTTGTTGTTGAAGATAAAAGAGTCGAGCACCCATTGCGGGCTGCCGACAGCAATATATTTTTTTGGCCTCTCTTGACGGACCAGGCCAGATTCCAGCAGGACCCGGACAAAATCCCCGCTGCTGAAGCTGCTGACCACCGGAACATGCTGGTTTTCCAGATGGAGGAAGATGTTGTCAATGCCCAGCCCGGCAACAGCGGCCAGAACGTGTTCCGTGTGTTCGATGCGGACCCCGTTTTTATCCAGGGAAGTCCAGCGTTGATCACTCCGGGCGTATTCCGGGCAGCACTTGATTTGAGGTCTCCTGGGCAAATCGCCGCGGATAAACACAACACCGGTGCCGGTGGGCGCCGGGTGAAAGGTCACGCTGGCCCGGGTGCAGCCGGTAATGCTGATACCCGTACACCGAGCCGGCCGGCCAATTGTCTTCTGCATTTTCATCCAACTCCAATAAAAATCAAACCACTACTTTCAGCATCTCTGCGGCCCGGTGGCTGTACGTGTACCGACTGTAAACTTCGGATTGTCCCCTTTGGGCAACTTTCCTTCTTTCCTGCTCGTGCCGGAGATAATAATCGACCATTTTGATGGTCTCAGCGGCAGAGCGGGAGACCGCCAGGTGTTTGCCCGGGCTGAAGGTATCGAGAACGGCCCGGGTGGCCGGCGCCAGAAGAAAACCTCCCGCCCCCATGATTTCAAAGGTTCTCGCCGTTAACTCGCAGTCGCTGTTTTGAAAACCAAGGACGACTTTGGCCGAGCTGTAGACATAATTGGTCTCCAGGTAGGGCAGCTTTCCCCGCAAATTCTTCGACCCGATGCTGAACCCGAGAATGCCGGGGTCCAGGTCTTCCCAGTGCTTCCCCCAGACCAGCAGGTCATAATTTTTTTCCACCAGTGGCTTTAGTAAGACTTGCGCGCTGGATTTCCGGCACTCACTCCAATCCGCCCCGCCGGTGGCCACAACGGCAATATCACATTGGTATCCTTCCTTAAACGCGGCGGGCTTGTGAAATTCGGGGTTGCAGGCCCAGCTCAGGTAATGGGCACGGTAGCCACGCTCCCTGTAAAAGGGAACGGAGGCCCGGTCGATGGTGAAGATGTAATCAGGCTGAGTGGTCTCGATGTAGTACAGGGACCATTTGTCTGTCCAGCCCGGATCCTCCGTGGACCAGTAGGCATGTTTCACCCGGTGCTTTTTAGTTAAGCGGCCCAGCGTTTGCAACTTCTTCCTGGTGTGTATTTTGGTCCAGCCAGCCGTTACAACCAGGTCAGGCCGCTCATCTTCCAGCATTTGGTCCAGTTCCTCTTCCCGGATGTCATACAGAATTTTCACCTGGCAGCCTTGCTTTTGAAAGCCTGCCGGCAGCCCTTGCAAGTATTGCTGATCTGAATCAATAAAAATAATTTTCATCAAGTCACCTTTGTTTATAAAAGTTATAGCGGTAGGTTTCTCTTAAAACCCCCCGGCCACCGAATGTCTCTTTAAACCGGAACAACCCGTAATTGACGACCCGGCCGCGATTTTCGGTGGAAATGCCCCAGTCCAAATAGTGGTAACCTTTTTCCACTGCCCAGTTAACCAGCCGGAAAAACACCAGATTCAATGGTCTCAGGCCCTGGTAACGATCGTCGTGGGCAATGTAAAAGCAGTTGACCACCCTGTTGTTAAGGAGAAAGACGGTTACACCGCCGACCATCTCCCCTCGATGGAATGCCGCAAACAACTTTATTTCTCCCGGGTATTCTTCAATTAAATGATCAATTTCGGTCAGGCTGTGGGTTGGCCTGCTGTTGTGGCGCTGCCGCAGGTTGGCCGTCAGAATTGCCCAGTAAGCTTCGTAATCGGCGCTTTCTTCCACGTAAACTTCCGATTTTTCGGCCCGGCGCAGGCTTCTCACGGCGCTTGGGGCCATGTATCTGGGCCCTGACCCGATCTCCTTCAGCGGAAGGGCTGTGGCCAGTTCGGTGCTGACAGCGGAAAAACCGTTCTGCCTTAAGGCAAAGTCTATTTCATCAGTGGGCCAGCGGTGATAAATGCGGGGGATCATCTTCAGTTCGATGGCATCGAACCGCTTTTCCCCGCACTGTTCAATCAGCAAAGAGACCAGGGTCAGGGCCTGAGCTGTCCGGAATTGATTGCCGACCACAATTCCGCCGTGGGAGGCGCCGGGGTGAGAATAAAATATTTTTTTATTTTCCTCGTATTTTGCGGCGGCAGGGATAACAGCGGTCAGCCCGCCGCGGGAATCCCGGGCCATTAATGAACAATCGGCAAACCGGCCCGGGGGGTGATAGTTCAAAAACTTTCGCTCCTGCATCAAGGTGCCGTTCCTTGAGCTGCGGACAAAGCCATCCCAGCAGGCCTGGTTCTGCCCGCTGAATGCCGTCAGAATCATGCTTATCACCTGCTCCTGCTGTCGTCCTAAAAATACAACCTCGCTCCATTGCCCCGCATGGAGCGCTCGATCAATTCCATTACCTTCAAAACCCATGTGATATCGCCCGGTCCGGTCCGGGGCTCGTCGTTGGATTGTACACAGTGGATAAAATGCCGGCACTGGGCGGTTAAAGGGGGTATTTTTTCAAGCTTGGGCATCAGGATATCCCCGGCATAGGAGATCAACTGCAGCGGGAAATCATCTTTGACCTCGTCGACACAGGCCATCATCCTGTCGCCTGCCACCACCGTCTGGCGCCTTTTGACCGGGCAGATCCAGTTGGCATGAATCTGGACAAATAAATCTTTCGGGAAACCCATGGTAATCGTAGTCAAATCACAGACGCCATCCTGGAGGTAGCTCTCTCCCTGCGCGGCCACCCAAACAGGGCGCCGGCCGACCAGATAACGGACAATGGAAAGATCGTGCACAGCCAAATCCCAGAGGACACTGACGTCACTGCGGATTTTTCCCAGGTTGCTGCGCTCCGACAAAATGTACCTGAGCTTACCCAGTTTACCCCCGCGGATATACTGGCGCAGTCGCTCAACGGCTGGAAGATAGGCCATTAAATGACCGGCCATCAAAATGGTCCTGTTCGCCCGGGCAAGCCGGACCAGTTTCTTCGCCTCCTCATAAGAGAGGGTAGCCGGTTTTTCCACCAGAACAGCTTTTTTTCGCATCAGGAATTCCGACGCAATGAGAAAGTGCGACTTGGGAGGAGCGGCGATAATAACAGCCTGGACCTGGTCACCTTCCAACAAACCCCGGTAGGACGTGTTCAGCTTTAATAAGGGATGGGCAAAGCGAACTTTCCCCAGTACCTCTTCATCCACATCGCAAACAGATTGAACGATCACTTCCGGCATGGCCAACAAGGTTTTCAAATAATTGTAGCCCCAGGCGCCACAGCCGATTAAACCGATTTGCATCATTTTCTGATTATCCCATCTGTTGTTAAATTGTACCCCAATATTTGGATAACTTTTATTTATTGTATTCAATCCATAGAATACCTGTGCCTATCACACCCAAAAAAAGGATTATGGGGCTTGAGCTGGTGTTTTTTTGCATAAAGCTCATCCTGCTCACACTTTTTTAGCGGCTGAATACAATAGATCAACAACCGGCGCCCTGCGGGACAGGAGTTTAAAGGGAAGGAGGCGAAAGAAAAACAGTGACCAGGCGGGAAATTTTTCTTATTGTTTCGGTCGCCTGCTTCGGTATCTTTATTCTCACCGGCGCTTTCCTGTGGCGGGAAAGCCCGGGACAATCGCAGGAAAAGGAATTGAATAAACAAATCTATGCCAGGCAGGCAGAAGAACTAAAAAAGAAAGAGGCAGCCACCCAGTCCGCACCTGCCGGCAATCCGTCCGGTAAAGCCGGTAAACCGGCCCAACCAGCGCCAACCAAAGCGCCCGCGCCAAAACCACCCGCAACGGCAACCCCGGAAAACGCGTTGGACCCGCCGCCCAAACCTGCGCCGGCGGCCCCTGTAAACAACAACTTATTTACTCAGGGATACAAAGTGGGCGACGTCGTTAAAATGGGGAATGTGGAAATGATCGTAACCAAGGCTACATCCAAACACAAAATTATCGAGATCACTATCGAGGGAAATACGTCCGGGCAACCGCCCAGACCGATCCTTTTGGAAAACAACCGGATCGTTTTCGAAATTCCGGCCGATGTCAATATTAATGTAGACGTTTCAGAGAAAGCCACAATTGAAAAAGCGCCCGCCCCGGCGGGAATCAAGTAGGGAAACCATTTACATGGCGCAACCCTCAAACCGTACGCAGGCCCCCACTTATATAAGTGGGGGCCTGCGTTTTTCACTTCAGGTGGTCTTTATATCCATCGGAAAACCATTTTTCCGGTATATACAGGCGGTGGTTTACAAGACCGTAGCCATTTTTGCTGGAATATCCGGCAAATACACCGGCCTGGCAATTGTCCGTTTTGCCAAGTATACCGCAATACTGTCTCGCTACACCGACAGAATTCACGCCTTTTTTAGGAAAATCACAACCGTCTACCGTTATCATTGCTTCGGAATCGCCAATGGTCAAAGAAAGACGCTTCTGGTATATATCAAGCATTTTTGCATCGTCCCATAAGGCATTTTTCATAAAAAACTGCAGATTACGTACACCTTTCTCATCAAGATATCTCAATGCGATTGGCTCAGCGGATTTTCTTTCAAGGTCACTCATAAGACCTTTCACTATCTCTAACGGCTGAAGTTCCTTTATATTAACCTCTAAAGGGGTTGTATCAAAAAAGATATCGTTATTCATGTCTCAAAACTTCTTTTTTGTTAAATTAAGGGATTCGGTATACCCTGGCCTGCGTGGCATTCGCCGTGTTTATGATCGTGGCCGGCCTCTGGCTGGATCGAGCGGGCCTACGGCTGATTGCCTCCATCGGAGGCATCCTGGCCGGCGCCGGAATGATCATCGCCGGTCTGACTCAATCAGTCTTGGGCATTACCATCGGGTTCGGCCTGGTAGTGGGCGCGGCCACGGCTTCCAGGCTCGACTTTGCCCCCGGAGAAATGCTGCGCACACCCCAGTTTTACCTGCTCTGGCTGATGTTTTGCTTCGCCGCCTCGGCCGGTCTCTTGATCATCGGCCACCTGGCTAAAATATCCCAGATCCAGGGCGGCATCACGTGGGGATTCATACTGGTGGCGGTACTGGCGGTGGCAAACGCCTCCGGACGGATACTGGCGGGCTGGATTTCCGACAAACTCGGCCGCACCAACACCATGCTGATCGTTTTCAGCATCCAGGCAGCCAACATGTTCCTCTTCGCATCATACGGTTCCGTAACTCTGCTGCTGGTGGGCTCGATCCTGACCGGCCTGGCTTACGGCGCGCTGCTTTCCCTGTTTCCATCCGTCACCTTCGACTACTTCGGGCTCAAGAACGCGGGCATCAACTACGGGCTGGTATTCAGCGCCTGGGGCGCGGCGGCTCTAATCGGCCCCATCATCGGCGGGCGCGCCGCGGACCTCACCGGAGGCTACGGCGCGAGCTATATGATTTCCGGCATACTGCTCCTTATTGCGGCGGCAATATCTTTCGTTACCAGGGCGCCGGCAGCCAAACCAGGATTGGCGGCAGCAAAACAACAATAAGTATATTTGCCCTTTAGCGG
>Ga0209347_1002394_pt1 | contig 25153 bp, 15 predicted proteins | sample AutmiccommuBRH23_FD_187382 | JGI IMG/M metagenome (GOLD analysis project Ga0209347, IMG submission 187382) | Deep subsurface microbial communities from Mt. Terri, Switzerland - Autotrophic microbial communities BRH/23 (SPAdes) (version 2) | ecosystem: Environmental > Aquatic > Deep subsurface >...
TCGTTGGCAGTTGAAACTGCACCAACCCTTGCAAAGTCGCCCTGCGGCGACTGTTTTTCCGAGCTTTTCCCAGCCCACGAAGGTGGGCTTCGTAAGGGTTGCCGCGATTTCAATCGCCATTTTGGTAACTTTCTCCCCCAAGTCTGAACTGTTACTCTTTTCCTTCTCTCGCCAATGCCCCATTTTCTGGGTATACTTGGGTCGGCGGGAACGCCTACGCCGAACGCGCCATCGTGCGCTATACCAGGGCGCACGCTCTACGCGCGCACGCTCTGACCGCCCGGCGTGATTCCGGCATCCTATTCGCTCTACATGGAGGCAACAAGTGAATACGAGCACCGCAGAGCAGAACCTGCAAAGCCTTGATCCACAGGTACGTCGGCAGGCCCTGGACGCCCTGGTTACCGCCTGTCGGGCGGGGGAGATTCCCTGCGCGGCCCTTAATGACCAGCTCAACCTGCACTGCCACACCTTTTTCTCCTATAATGGCTACGGCCATTCTCCCTCCTCTCTGGCCTGGCTGGCCAGCAAGCTGGGCTGGTACGCCGTGGGCATGGTAGACTTTGACGTGCTGGACGCTGTGGAGGAATGTCTGGACGCCTGCGACCGCGTGCAGGTGCGAGGGGTGGCCGGGATGGAAACGCGTGCCTATCTGCCCCAGTTCGCCACGCGGGAGATCAACTCCCCCGGCGAGCCGGGTATTCTCTATTACATGGGCATAGGGTTCGTGCGCCAGACAGCCCCCGCGCCCGCGGATGCGGCCCTGGCCGACCTGCGCCAGCGCGCCGCCGAACGCAACCGGGACGTAGTGGCCCGCGTGAACGCTTACCTCGACCCGGTGGTCATTGACTATGACCGGGACGTGCTGCCCTTGACGCCCGCTGGAAATGCCACGGAACGCCATATCCTGGTGGCCTACGATATCGCCGCCCGGCAAAGGTTCCCCGAACGCGACGACATGCTGCGCTTTTGGGCTTCCCGGCTGGGGATGGACATGGCCCAGGTAGGCGCGTTCATGGGCGACGCGCCTTTCCCCCACGACGCCATCCGCAGCAAGCTGATCAAACGGGGCGGCGTGGGCTATGTGCAGCCCAGCCCGGACACCTTCCCTTCCTTTGACGACGTGACGGCTGCTATTATCGCCTGTGGGGCGATCCCTACCTTCGCCTGGCTGGATGGGACCAGCGCAGGGGAACAGGCCATCGAGGAGTTGCTTGGCCTGGCGGTTAACAAGGGGGTGGCAGCGATCAACATCATCCCCGACCGCAACTGGAACATCAAGAACCCCGACGAACGGGCGCTCAAAATCCGCAAACTGCACGAGGTGGTGGAACTGGCCCGCGAGATGGACCTGCCCATCCTGGTGGGCACCGAGATGAACAAGGCCGGGCAGAAAATAGTGGACGATTTCGACGCCGAGCCGCTGCGCCCCTTGCAGGCCGATTTCATCGCCGGGGCGAATTTCGTCTACGGCCACACCGCCCTGGAGCGGGCGTTGGGCTGGGGGTATCAAAGCGAATGGACCCGCCAATACCTGCCCGAGCGCCGCGACCGTAACGCCTTCTATCAGGAGGTGGGCCGCCTGGTCGCGCCGGGCAGTGAGGCGCTGGCCCGCGTGGCGCAACTTGCCGCCGTGCGCGATCCGCAGGCCATCCTTGCCCGCTTGAGAGCGCAGTAGCCCGCGCGACTACTGCTGGCGCAGGTTGACGTGCTCGAAACAGCCCCCCTGGGATTCGAACTCTTGTTCCTGTCCCAGGAGGGGCACCTCCTGCCCCTGGATGCGCAGGGAGGCAATCCGGACGTACAAGTCTTTTTCCAGGTAGAATTCGTACCACCCCGCGCCATTCGAAATCGCTGGTTGATCATAAGGGTAGCCATCGAGGGTGATCCGCACCTCGGCTCCCGGGATTACTCCTCCCTTGCGGTCGTATATCACCCCTTTCACCGTGCCAATCCCCGACCCGTGGGAGACGCATCCCTCATACTCTACCCGGAAACTGCCCGCCGACGGCCTGTTGGTTTCCGTTAGCGTCACCGTCGGCTCGGGGGTGAGCGTGGCGGGCGACGTGCTGGTGGCAGTCGCGGGCAACTCGGTGGCTGTGGGCGAGTCGGTGGCCTGGGGGGTGGCTGTCATCACGAGCATGGTGGGGGAAGAAGCCACCGGCTGGGTCGGCGGGCGCGACGGTTGCGGTGGAGGCGTGCTGATTGCCGCGGGAGGCAGCGGAGTGCCGAGAATAGAATCCAGCAACCCACTACGCGCCAATTGGAACGACCCCCAGAACGCTGCCGCGCCGATGACAATCAAAAAGAACGCAGCTAACAAAGGCGCCAGCCAGGATTTGCCACGGGCGTTTCTTACAGAGGCCATGTCCTTAACTCCTGAAACAGAACCACGCACACACAGTAGACGCGACTTGCCTTATCCGTCCGCCAGCTAGCGGGGCTGCCTGATGGACCGCCGGTTTCCGATCTGCCAAGCTCGGAAGCTATGTGCTGTTGTAATCTGGGCAATCCTGCCAGCATGCAATGCTGCTAGCATGGAGAGCGGCCTTGCCTTCAAAAGTGGGACGCGAAACAGCGTGAACGAGTTCCCGGCGGGACTTCGTTCCCGGCGCGACCCTGGCCGCTTCCATACGTATAATACATGAGGATGCCTATCCTGTTAAGTGTGAATTGCCGTTTGACCGTGGCTTGAACGGAGGGAAGTATGCCCGATCTATTAGAAGTATTCCGCGAGAAAGCAGATAGCCTGTTGTCATCTATCAATAGTCAAGGGGGAATTCGCAGCACCATCGATAGTCTGCGACGCCAGATGGAAGCTGCGGACCGACGGCGGGCGATGACCAAGGCGAAGTCCGAGCTAAAGCGTTTGAATGATCAGGTCACCGAGATGATCACCGCGGTGGGCGTGCAAGCGGTGGGCCTGCATGAAGCGGACAAGCTGAACTCCCCCGAGTTGCGTCCCCTGTGCCAACACATCGTCGAGCTCAAGCGCGAAGTGACGCGGCTGGAGAGCGAGTTGGCCAAAATGGAGGCCATCGTTGCCCAGGAGACGCCAGTCACCACGGGGAAATGCCCGCGTTGCGGCCAGTCGGTGTCGGACAATAGCTCCTTCTGCCCCTACTGCGGGCAGCACATAGAGAAACCTCAGGAACGCTTTTGCGCTGCCTGCGGGTCCACCCTGCGACCTGGAGCCAAGTTCTGCGCCAAGTGTGGTCGGCCAACGGGCACATCGGGCTGAGCCACCCGCCCGTCAGAGTGCAGAGGTAGATACCGTAACCGGACGCATGACCACGCCTGGGAATGATAGTGATAGTAGTTGAGGAACTAGCGCCGTAGCGTGCGAGCTTGGGGTAGTTCCTTGATTCTCATCAATCGCCACACCCTACGGGTCCGATGATGGAGCGCACCCCCCTGGACCTGAGCGGTCCGGGACTGTTTGACCGCGACCCGGCGGGGTGATATGATCGTACGGTACAAACCGTATTTTCATGTGTAGTATGGCTTGATGGGAAGTTGTGGAGGGTTTATGCCTTCAAAAAGAAGATGTGGGATTCTCTGTCACCCGACCTCCATGCCGGGGCCTTATGGAATCGGGGAGTTGAATGATACCGTATACCGGTTCATCGAGTTCCTACAGCAGGCGGGCCAGACCATCTGGCAGATTCTTCCGTTGGGGCCAACCGGCTATGGGGATTCGCCCTATCAGCCCTTCTCGTCCTTTGCCGGGAACCACCTGCTGATTGCCCTGGATCGCCTGATCGACGAGGGGCTGCTGACGCCGGGCGACGTCACGGTGGCGCAGCCATTCCCTGATAATCAGGTGGACTATGGGCGGGTGATCGAGTTCAAGGACCGCGTGTTGCGGCATTCCTATCAACGTTTCAAGCAACATGCATCCGAATCGCTCTATCAGGCGTTCAACGTTTTCTGTGAGGCGCAGGAGACCTGGCTGGAAGATTACGCGCTGTACATGGCGCTCAAGGGGCATTTCAGCGGGCGGCCCTGGATCGAGTGGACGGAGGACATCTCGCTGCATCGAGGGGACGCAGTGGCCCACTGGCGCAACGCGCTGAGTGACGAGGTCAACTATCACCGCTATCTACAATTCCAGTTCACCAGGCAATGGCAGAGCGTGCGGGATTACGCTCACGCGGCCGATGTTACCATTGTGGGCGATCTGCCGATTTTCGTGGGACACGACAGCGCCGATGTCTGGAGCAATCAGGCGCTTTTCCGGCTGGACGATCGCGGGCATCCTTATGTGGTGGCCGGTGTGCCGCCCGACTATTTCAGCCCCACCGGGCAACTGTGGGGCAATCCCCTCTATCGCTGGAAAAGGATGCAAGAGGATGGATATGCCTGGTGGATGGAGCGGCTGGCGGCAGTGTTCCGCAAGGTAGATATGGTGCGCCTGGACCATTTCCGTGGGTTCTCCGGGTACTGGGAGGTTTCGGCAGGCGAGGAGACCGCCGAGAATGGGCGCTGGGTGCGCGGCCCGGGCGCCGATTTTCTGAAGGCGGTACAGCAGCGGTTCGGTGGACTGCCCATCATCGCTGAGGACCTAGGGTTGATCTCGGAGGATGTGACCGAACTGCGGAATCAGTTTGGGCTGCCAGGCATGACGGTGCTGCACTTTGCTTTTGATGGCAACCCCACCAATCCCCATCTCCCCTATAACTATCACCCCAACAGCGTGGCGTATACGGCTACCCATGACAACGATACTACCGTGGGATGGTACAACGCGGAATCGGAGGAAATCAAGGACAGGGTGCGGCTATATACCGGAACGGACGGCAACGCGATCCACTGGACGGTCATCCGGCTGGCGCTGAACTCGGTGGCCGAGATGGCGATTTATCCTTTGCAGGACGTGTTGGGGCTGGGGACCGAGGCGCGGATGAACATGCCTGGCCGCCCGCATGGCAACTGGGCGTGGCGTTATACGTCGGGGGTGCTTTCGGACGGACTGGCGCATTTCATGCGGCAGTTGGCGACGGTGTCGGGTCGCTGGAAAAAGCCTCAAGAGGAAGAAGAAGAGCCGCTAGTCCTGGAGTATGAGGAGAGCCAGGAGTAGGGCGGCGATTCTGCGAGGTAAACGGAGCGGCGGATACTTTCCAACGAGGGTATCCGCCGCTTTTCCTTGTCTAGCGAACCATCAGGTTGGCGGCGATCTCGCCCAGCCACACGGTATACTCGGCGGTCAGGTCGAAATCTCCGGGGGCGAGCGGTCGCTGCGGGTCGTAGGGCGCGCTCAGTGGAATCTGGAAAGAGCCGTCCGGCGCCTGGAACCCGGCCATATACTCGCCGATGGATAGGGCGATGTCGCGGTAGCGGGCTTCGCCGGTCATGCGGTACAGCTCGGCGCAGCCCCAGCCCGCCTTGCCGCTGGATGGCCCCGACCAGGGGTTCACGCAGCGCTGCTGAAAGTCCAGGAACCAGAGGGCCAGGTGCAGGTACTCCAGGCGGGCGGTGGCCTGGGCCAGCTTGATCAGGAAGGCAAAGGGCAACCCCACGGCATACCAGATCTGGTTGGGCTGGTCGGTGCGGACCACGCGCCACGCCGCGTCTGCTTCGGGGAACTCGGTCACCAGGGCGTTCTCGGCGTCTACCGTGCAGAGGAAGTAGCGGTTGGGATCAGGCTGGCGCTCGACCAGGGATTGCAGCCAGTCGGCGGCCCGGCAGGCTCCATCCAGGCAACCACCGGCCAGACAGGCCAGGCCACCCGCGGCGGTGGACATGGTGTCGCAGCGCACGGGGACATTGTCCTCGGTATAGACGGCGGCAAACGCTCCCGACGCCGGGCTTGACAGGGTCAGCAGGAATTGCAGGGCGGGGGAGGCCACGTCATAGCGCGCCAGCCGCGCGCCGCCCATGACGAAATAGGCGTTCGCGTAGGGGTAGTGCACCTCCGAATGCCAGCGATGCTGGCGGGGCTGCACGTCCCCGTTGGGCTGCAACAGGTGGCGGACGGCATAGTCGAGGGAACGGTGGGCGGCGGTGGGGCGGCCCATCAGACTCAGTGCCCAGGAAGCCTTATAGTAGGCGTCTACGACGGGCTGCATGATGGGCTTCCATCGGCCATCCTCCGCCTGCTGGGAAACTAACCAATCGGCGCTTTTCACGGCGCATTGCCAGAAATCTTGAGCGTTCATGCTCACCTCCAGAGATGATTACCGGGAATGAGATGCGGTTATGGATCGCCGCCATCCCTGGCGGCAACCGTTTCAGTTATGGGCGTGGGCCGACAAGGATGCTGCGGCATGCATGCCGAGCGGTCCATTAGTGTGTGTGCTAAATGCCTGGCTCACGAAAACCAGGGCGACGACGTGGCCCGCCGGACGTTGATCTGATCGATGAGGGCGTTGCCCTTTTGCTTGATGAGCAGGAGGGCAATCTCGGCGACATCCTCAGGCGTCATCAGCACGGAGGTATCCAGGTCGGGGCGCGCCTGGGTCGCCAGGTCGGTATCCACGCCGCCGGGGCAGAGGGCGTGTACCCGAATGCCCTGGGCCTGCACTTCCTGAGCCAACACTTTGGTCATGCCCATCAAGGCGTGTTTCGACGCGGTATAAGCCGCCTGATTGACATAACCCTTGATGCCCACCACAGAGGAGATGTTCACGATGCACCCCCCGCCGTTTCGAGCCATCACCGGCACAACCTCGCGGCACATCAGGAAGGGGCCGCGAGCATTGACTGCCATGATCCGGTCCCATTCCTCGGCGAAGGTCTCGACCAGGGGCTTGAACACGCCGATGCCCGCGCAGTTCACCAGGATGTCCAGCCTGCCCAGGCGGTCTACCGCCGCTTGCACAGCGGCGCGAACCTCCGCTTCCTGGGAGACGTCGGCCTGCACGGCCAGGGCGCTCCCTCCGGCGGCCTCAATTTGCTGGCGAACGGCTTCCAGGTCGGGAATGGAGCGAGCCACTAGCGCGACGCGGACCCCCTCGCGGGCCAGCGCCAGAGAGATGGCTGCGCCGATGCCACGGCTCGCGCCGGTCACGAGGGCTACCTGGTCTTGCAGCGATGCGTTGAACATGCGCGGTACTATCCTTTCCGTTCGGCAGATAATGGCTATCGTACCGCGAAGGGGGAGGGCTGTCAACGGCGGCGGGGATTCGATGTTACCTTCATCTGTGTCCTTAAGATACAAAAAGGGGCAAAGCCCCTTTTTTTGTATCGTAAGGTTGTCGTCTGGACTGAATTCTAGTGGGTCCAGGGCACGAAAATGCCGTTGTCGTCGAACGGGTACTTTTTCAGGACGTCCTCGTTCAGCTCGATGCCCAGGCCGGGCCGGTCGGAGACGTCAATAAAGCCCTTGTCCACCGGGATGGGGTTGTCCACCAGTTCGGTGAGCATGGGGTTGCGGATTTGCTGGGTTTCCAGCATGACCCGGTTGGGGATGGCCGCGACAAAGTGCGCGTTGGCCGCGTGGGCGATGGCGTTGGTCCAGCTATGGGGAATACAGGGCCGCCCCATCCGGTGATACATCATGGCCACGCGATAGGCGTTGGTCATACCGATGAAACTGCAATCCGGCTGCACGATGTCATACGCCCCGGCTTGCGCAAACCGATAATGCCATTCCATATCGCGGATGCCTTCGCCGCCGGAGATGGGCACCGTGGTGTTGGCCCGAATCTGGTTGTAGAGTTCGACGCTGTTGGGCTGGTGCCATGACACCGGCTCCTCGAACCAGCGCGCGCCCAGGTCTTCCAGGATGTGGCAGATCTCCAGGGCCTCGTCCACGTTGCGGAAGCGGCAGTTGGCGTCCAGCATCAGGTCCATGTCGTCGCCCATCGCGGCGCGCACCCTGGCCAGATGCTGGCCAAAGCGCTGGGGATTCATGTTCGCTAGGCCCCAGGCGCTGCCGATGCGCATTTTAAAGGCGGTAAAGCCGTTGGCCTTGTGCTGCAACACCTCTTCGATGACCTGATCGGGCTTGGCGAACCAGTTGTAGCCCACCCCGCCGCTGGCATAGGTGCGGATCTGCTTGGGCTGATACTCGCCGTCGCGGGCCAGCAGGCGATACACGGGCGTCTCGGTGGCCTTGCCCACGATGTCCCACAGGGCGCAGTCGATGGGCCCCAGGCAAGCGTTGGTCTGGCCGTCGGCGGTCAGGGCGGTGAGTTTTTCCACATCGAACGGATCGCGCCCGACGAACCGGGCTTCCAGCTTGTGCAGGTGAGCTTCCAACGCCGGGCAGTCACCCCAAGGGCCTGCCTCGCCGAGGCCACTGATTCCCTCGTCCGTGTGGACGCGCAGGAGGACCCCATTGAATCGAACGCCTTTGGCGTCGCGGTCCCAGCCTGCGCCGCCCCACCAGCTATACTCTTCGGGGAAGGTGTAGGAAACCAGGAACGTCTCGAAACGCGTGATCTTCATTGTTGGACCTCTTTTCTCCAGGAATGAGATGCGGTTGCGAACGAGCCGATAGGACTAGTGTACCATAAACGAGGCAGCCAACAACCTGTTCGTTGCTGACCGCCTCCGGTTTCACTCTGCGATTGGGGGGCGAGATGGACTGCTCATGGTTTGATGGCCCACCGCGCCGCAATCGATAATGCAGCCATTACGCGAACAGCACGGCAAATCGTCTCCAATGGTCAACGTTTCTGCTGCCCGCTTGCCGCTGCTCTTTCCAGATTCTCCTTCACCCTAAACTTGGTAATCCTGCTGATCAGGTCGTAAGGAATCGGCTTATCCAGTGGGAACTGCACCGAGCCTTTGCCCATTTTGTAAGCAGATAGCTCGTTTTTGAATTCCTCGATTCCTGTCGGGATAGGGTAAAAGCCAATATGGTTTTTGAAAGCCGCAAAATACACCAAATCACCCTTCAGAGTGAAGGTTGGCATGCGATATTTGATGGTCTCTTGCGCGTCTGGTGCCGCTTCTCTAATCGTCCTCCTGATCTTTTGCAGAATCTCTTGGACGTCAGGTGGAAAGCCCGCGATATACTCATCAATAGTTTTGGGTGCTGGTTGATCCGTTTCCATCGGTCTCCTTTCGTCAGACCTGAAAACAAGAGCCGCCCAAGTACCTATCGTTGCGGAACCTTGCTTCCTGTGCACCAGGTGCAGTGAGTGTATCTGTGCTATCTGGCCGCCAGGGTGCCGCGGGCCCGGCAGGGGCCGGTTGGTCCGTGACGAGCGCCTATGCTTCGTGGTGACCGTAGATCTCGGATTTGGTCAGCTTGCCAGCCGCCACGGCCAGAATCTCCTGGTACAGCTCCTCACCCATCTGCTGGATGGTCTTTTCGCCGCGGATGATGGGGGTGGCGTCGAAATCGGCGTTATCCTGAATGAGCTGCATGCGCTTGGGGTTGGCGATCACCTTGATGACCGGGATCAGCCCGCCAGTGGTCGAGCCGCAGCCGGTGGTGAACAGGCCAATATGCGCGCCGCAAGCCGCAAACTGGTTGATGCCTTCCGGGTCTCCGTGGAACGTGCCCGAGTTCGGCTCGCCCACCTGGATAAAGTAGCCTTTGCTGGGCGGGAGCTTGAACTCGTGCAGTATCCCCTGCAAGGGCTTGGTGCCCGATTTGGCCAGGCAGCCGTAAGACTTTTCCTCGATGCTGGTCAGGCCACCCAGGATATTGCCATATCCCCAGGAAAAGCGCCCGGAGGCAAAGCTTCTCTGTTCCGCCTCCTCGATGGCCTGGCGAATCTCCTGCGCTACCTGCTCATTCACTGCGCGAGCGGCGAGGATGTCGGAGCAGCCCATCAACTCGGACGTCTCGGAGTGCATGTACGTGCCGCCCGCCTCGATCAACAGGTCGGCGGCCACGCCGGTGATCGGGTTGGAAGCCAGACCGGAAGTGGCATCCGAGCCGCCACACTCCTGGCCGACAATCAGGTCGGCGGGGGTCATAGGAGCGCGCTCAACTTCGGAGGCATATTGCAGCAGCCGTACCAGAATCCGCGAGCCTTTCTCAATGGCCTTGAGGTCGCCCCCCTCGGCGTTGACCTTGATGGCTTCGACGGGGCGGCCCGACTTGGCGATCTCGTTGGCGACCATATAGGCGTCGGTACCCTCGCACCCCAGGCCCACCACCAGGACCGCCGCCGAGGCGGAATGGCTTGCCAGGGCCACGATCTTGTGTACGGGGCCATCCCGCAGGGCGCAGCCGCCCGGATAGCCGAAAAGCTGAGTGCGCACGGGAAAGAGGCTCTGGAGCTTTTGCGAGACCACCAGCGAACAGTGCGTGGTGTAGACGATAGAGACCTTGTTGCGGATGCCCAACTGCCCATCCGGTCTGAGATAACCTAGTATGTCCATATTTCCCCTTTGATGGCGATGAGAGTGTGGAATGGGTCAGGCGCGCACGCCATACTTTTCGTGCTGGAAGCCAAAACGTTCGCTGCGGCAATTGTGGACGTGTACCCATTCCCCGGCCCGGATGTCGTTCAGGGCTTTGCCAATGGGCAGGCCGTATTTGAGGATGTCCTCTCCTGCGGCAATGGCCCTCAAAGCGAACTTGTGACCGAACTCGATGTCGTTACAGAGCACGACTTCCGCCGAGACCTCTCCCAGGCTAACCTGGACGGTTTCTCCTTCGGGCAGGTCGGTCAAGGCTGTGGCAACGTCATCTTGGATGTTTAGCAGGATGGCTTTTTGTGTCACGTGCTTTTCCTCCGGTGTGTGCTACGGTAGTCTCACCTGGAACTCTGGTGGCAGGCCGATAGTAGCCTTCTATGCGGTTATTCTGCCTGATCGTGGATGCATGGTCAGGGAATAGCTTGTGCGGGATAGTCATTATCCGCACGCTGTTCCCCAAGGGGCAAAGCCTATCATAGCATCGGGGATAGAAGGTGTCAAAAAGGAAATGGGTTTGGGCTGACCTGGTGAGGACAGGGGCCACGGAGCAGATAGCAAGGGAGGCGGGCCACTGCGGCAGAACGCCGCGGCTGGATGCTGCACCCACTATCCCATCGTGTTCGTGTATTGCGTGGTTTGCCCTTCCCCGAACCGTGATCGGCGGCGGGCCGGGTTACGAGCGCCGCTCGGAAGCGCTGGTTTCAGGGAGGATGACGCGGATGGCCGCCGGTACGACCGAGGCGTGCCAGGTTCCCATCTCGAGCGTTTCGCCATCGATCTGGGCGGCCTGGGAGGGGGTCGTTGATATGGTGACCTCGCGCCCCTGCCAGTGTTGGAATGGCGCGCTGGATTCATCCTGGCGCACCATGCTGGTAGCCAGCGACAAGAGCGCGTCCACATCCGCCTTGCAGATCAGAATCACGTCCAGCAGGCCGTCGGTCATGGAAATGCTGCTGGCCAGGGGGAGGTTGAGCAGGCCCAGGTTGCCCGAATTGGCGATGACGCAAGCTACGCCTTCCGCTTGGATGGGCGGCTGGTCGTCGATGGTGATCCGATAGTGGGCAGTTGGGGTGTCGCGCATGGCCTGGATGGAACGAAAGGCGTAGGCCAGCACGCCCAGGCGGTCCTTATCCTCGCGGTTGACCGTTTCGGCCAGCGTGCCGGGGATGCCTATTCCAACGGCGACGGAAAAATAGCGATCGCCCACCCGGCCCATATCTATTGCTTCCAGGCGACTGTGGGCGGAATTGACCAGGGACGCGGCCTCTCTCAGGTCCAGGGGGATGCCCAGGCTGAGCGCCAGCGCATTCGCCGTCCCGCCGGGGAGGACCAGGAGCGGCTTGTTGCTGCCGATCAGGCCGCTGGCGACCTCGCGCACCGTCCCATCGCCGCCATAGACGCCCACTACATCCACTTCAGAGGACTGGGCTGCCTCGACGGCAAGTCGATAGGCGTCCCCGCCCTTGTTGGTCACGGCAACTTCCCACGTGATGTCGGCAGCGTGAAACGCCTGGTTCAACACCGGGAGAATGGGGCGGTCCTGGCCGGACGCGGGGTTGATGATGATGCGGATATGCTGATATCTGAACGTGGGCATATCACGCGCAGGCTCGCGGCGGCGGATATTGTCCTCCACGAATCCCCTGATCTGGTTGCCAAAACTGCGGGACCTATCCTCACGCTGGGGCTGATCATTGTCCATCTGCTGGCGTCTCCTTCGCGTATTTATGGGCGTTGGCAGGCTGTTCGCCCTTGATGACTCGCGGCAGGCGGGTGATAAGGAGTACCCTGGATGAGGCGACGATGGATGAGTGGTACGTTGTGGGAAGGAGATGAAATGCCGCAAGTCTGAACAGGGAAAAGGCGTTTCGGAAAGGACAGTCTACTTGGCCTGCAACGCACACGTATTATACCACAGAGGATGCAACGAGGAACAAGGCGATCACGGGTGGATGAGGGTCTTCCATTACTATTCCAGTGTCGCCAACTCCCGCCGCGCCTGTTCCGCTTGTGGTGCTTCCACCGCCTCGAACAATGCCAGCGCTGCGGCGAACTGCTCTCGTGCTTGGGCCAGATCGCTCTGCCCTTTCAGCGCCAGACCCAGCAATTCCCGCTGCTTTGCTTCCGAAAGGCGGTCCCCCAATCGCTGCCAGAGGGCGGCGGCCTGCGTGTGGTACTCTGCGGCGCGGGGGAGATCGCTCATGACAGTATAGGCTTTGCCAATGTGACCCAGTGTTTCTCCCTCTAGGCGAGGGTCCTCCATTTCACGGGCAATAGCCAGGGCTTGCCCGTAGCAGTTCATTCCCTTCACGATCTCCCCCAAGGCCACCCATGCATAGCCAAGGCTACCTATAGACCAACCCTCCACTAACTGATTCCCAATCTCTTGCGCGATAGCTATCGCTTGTTCGGCGCACTCCCTGCCCCGTTCAGCCTGGCCGATATCTACATAGGCATTCGCAAGATTGTATAGTTCGTGTGTCTCTACATAGCGATAGCCTGTGTTGCGGTCAATGGCCAGCGCCTCCTCATAGCACTCAATGGCACGTCGTGTCTCTCCCAGGTCCGCGTAGGCGATTCCCAAGTTGCACAGTGGGATACCTTCTCCCTTCCGGTCGCCGGTCCTGCGGGCGATAGACAGAGCATGGCTATAGTGCTCTATAGCCGGTTGCATGTCACCCAGATCCGCGTAGGCGTTCCCCAGGCAGCACAGAACACTGCCTTCCATCTGTAGATTGCCGATCTCCTGAGCGATGCCCAGGGTCTGCTGATAATAGTCAATGGAAATATGGACATCCCCCAGACTTCTGTGAGCATTCCCAAGGTTACCCAGAAGATTGCCCTCTACCGTGCGGTTTCCAATCTTCCGTATGATAGACAGAGATTGTCCGTAGGTTTCAATGGCCTGCCTGATCTCCCCCTGGTTCCTGTAGCTATTCCCGAGATTGCCCAAATGAAGACTCTCTTCGAAGGGTAGTCCGAGAAACTCGCAGTATTCCGCAGCCTTCCTTGTCCACTCGCGGCATGTCGTTAACAATCCCCGTACGTTCCAATATTCAAACAAGGCGAGCACGTAGTCGCTCACTATTCTTCGCGTCACATCCCGCACCCCATCGGGCAGGCTCCTATCCTCGCTGTCCTTTCTGGCCCGCTCAAGAGCTGCCAGCGCCTGCGCGTACAAGGGGTCGAAAGCCAACCAAGCTCTTCGCTCGTGGTATTCCCGCGCCAGCGCCAGGAAGCCTGCTGTGTGGCGCTCCTTCGCCGCCTGCCGTTGGATGGGGTCCAGCACCTTCAGGGCGTGCTCGCGCGTCAGGGCGTGCTGCCGGTAGCGGGGCGCGTTGTCGTCCACCGGATCCAACAGGGCGTGGTGCGCCAAACGGCGCAGTAAGCGGGGGATGGCCGGGTCGCTCGGCTGCTGCCCCCACACGATGGCCGCTTCCACCGCCCCGAAGGGCGCGCCAGAAGCCAGTATTCCCAGCAGTGCATACCTGCTGCGGTCCTCGTCAGGCAAATGGTTCACGCTGATGTCGAAACAGACCCGCAGACTTTGTTCGCGCCGTCGGCCATCTCCCAACTCCAACAGACCCAGACCCTGCTCCCGGCGCAGTGGTTCCAGGTACTCGCCCACCGTAGCCTCGCCGAGCAGCCCGGCCCCGGCCAGGTTCAGCGCCAGCGGCAGGCAGCCCAATCGCTGGCACAGCTCGGAGGCCTCCTCCGGCGTCAGGCGCTGCATGGCCTGTTTTCCCGCCCGCTCGGTCAACAAGTCCAGTGCCTCAGCCGGAGCCATCACATCTATCCGTAAAGGATCCTGGTCCAGTTCCGCCGCCACGTCCCACAGCCGGGTGGTCAACAGACGCCCGCAGTCCGGTCCGGCGCAGTCTAGCAGCAGGCGGGCGGGGGCGATATCCCACGCGTCGTCCACCACCAGCAGCACGCGTCGACCTGCCAGTAAACGCCGCACGATGGCGGCCTTGTCCTCGGTGCGGGGGTAATCGTGCAACCCCTTTTCCCCCAGGGCTGCGCCCCACAGCAGCAGTGGCGCGTCGGCGGCCGCCTCGCCGGTGGCATCGGGGCCAAGGGTGGCCCAAAGCACCCCATCAGGCCAGCGGCGGCGTACCCGGTCATCTCTCAGCAGCCAGGCGGCCAACGTGGTCTTGCCCACTCCGCCCATGCCATGTACCGCGGTCATGGCAACGATCTTGTCACCGGACTCCCCCAGCACACCCAGGGCACGCAAAACTTTGTCCGCCTCCTCCGGGCGGGGCACGAACCAGGCGGGCACCGTCCCGGCGGGTGGGAGCAGGCAGATGCGGGGCGGCCAGGGGGGAGGGGTGTCGGGGCGCTCGCCAACTAGCGGTCCCCCGGCGCGCAAAGCGTCCAGCAGGCGCGGCAGGTTGGCCTCGCACTCGGCGGGGTCTCGTAGGGGCAGGTAGGTGAACAGAGCAAGACGCGTGGGCAACTCGGTGGGAATGTGCAGCACGGGGATCATGCCCAGGCTGCTGTTAGCGGGGTCGAGAGTCTGCCGCATCAGGCTCTCGTACTTGCACCATTCGCTGGTAACATAGGCGGGAGTTAGGACAAGCAGCGTTTTACGACTGTGCTCCACGGCCTGCTCCATATTGATAACCGAGGGCGTGCCGATACCAAAATCGCGATAGTCGATGCAGGCGTGCATTCCCGCGCTTTCGATGGCGGGCAGCAGCCACTCGCGCACCCAGTCGCCGTCGCGGTGGCTGTAGCTGATGAACACGTCCCAGGAATATTCGTCGCCCGTTGCAGTCATGGTGGCCTCCCGGTGTGCGTCGAGTGCGAGCGCGTCTATTGCATTATAGGATATTGGGGTATGGTTGGCAATGGGGAAAAGGCGCGCTCGCCCCTACCCGCGTTCCTCACCCATCGACTAATCAGGCGGAGCGGCGCGCTTTTGCGCTCGCAGTTCCACGATTACGCGACGAGGAACAAGGCGCCAAGCAACGCGGACTAGATCAGCAGGGTATTTACCGCCGCGCGCACCGCGAACGGCCGGACCGCCAGGTTCAGCTTCAGCGCCTCGGTGATGGGCACCAGGATGCCCATCCTGGAGAACCAGAGAGCGACGAAAGGGACCGGCAGGCTCTCTGCCTTCAGTGCCCTGATCCACCAGCCGAAGGGCAGATCGTGGAGAAAGAAATCGCTGGCGGCAAAGGTGAGCACGGCGGCCACCGGGCGGGGCAGAAACCGTCGCAGCGGTCGGTAGCAGTAGTATTGCAGGTAGTAGCCATAGACCGGATTCCAGTAACGCCAAAAGTCGGCGAACGTGCTGGCCCCGAAAGAGCGGACAAACATCGTTTTGAGTAACGCCATCTCGCTACCGCTGCCCAGACGGTGGGCGATGAACTCGGAGAGCGTCATCTGGCTGTTGGCTGCCACGAGTCGAACTCCTATCCCTGCGACACCTGGCCAGGTGCGGCACAGGCGAAAGAGCCATGTTGGGGCTGTCCCTGCACCGTCGCCGTATAGCGAGAGTGCCGAACTGGTGATCTCCAGATAGGCCCATTCTGCTATGCAGGCCGCTTGGTGTCAAGCCTGTTGGGTGGGGCGTCGGTCATTGCCCGGATGTGGTAGTACCATTCTCCTCCCAGGTAAATTGGCGCAATCTTTATGTGGGTATGGGCGAAGCGTGCCGGTTTTGTCACCTGCTGTTCATCTTGCCGTGGTATACTGTCCACCAGGATAGGCGACCTCTCTTTGTTACCTTGACCTCATTATCCTTCTGACGCTCCTTCGCCGTGGGGACACATATTACACTGACACGCTGATCTGTCTGGAGGCAAAGCCCGTGTTACCTACATGCCAGGTTGTCTCTCGCCCCTGTTCGCCCCTTGCGCTCCGGTCCGTCCTGGTAGCTCTGTCGCTACTCCTGCTGCTGGGCGCGTTCCCGCCGCTAGTTGCCCGCGCCGATGGCAACCAGCTTTTCTATGCCCTGGCGGAAGGGGACTATGACTTGCGGCGGCGCGACCTCAGCGGCGACCCCAACGACGTCCGCATCTGCTTACCGGCGTACGAGTCTGGCGTGGTGTCCGAGTCCGTGAGCGCGGTGGCTGTCGATCCGGTCGGCGGCAAGGTCTACTTTGCGATCAAAGACTCGAATAACAACACCGATCGCATCGTTCAGGCCGACCTGGATGGATCGAACCCTACCAACATATTGTCCGGCAAGGTGGATGCCCTGGCCGTGCACAACGGCATGCTCTACTACGCCTTGGTGGAAGGGGACTATGACCTGCGACGACGCAACCTCAGTGGAGACCCCAACGATATGCGCCTTTACCTGACGGCGTACGTGCCGGGCGTGGTGTCCGAGGCCGTGAGTGCGGTGGCTGTCGATCCGGTCGGCTCCAAGATCTATTATGCCGTCAAGGACTCGAGCAACAACACCGATCGCATTGTGCAGGCCGACCTGGATGGATCGAACCCCGTGGACTTGATGGCCGTCAAGGCGGACGCTCTGGCCGCGCACAATGGCATGCTCTACTACGTCCTGTACGGGGGAGATTATGACCTGCGGCGGCGCAACCTCAGCGGCGACCCCAATGACATCTGCGTCTACTTGCCAGCGTACGTGCCGAGCGTGGTCTCCGAGTCCGTCACTGCCGTGGCCGTCGATCCGGTTGGTTCCAAGATCTACTTTGCGATCAAGGACGCGTATAACAACAATACCGACCGCATCATGCAGGCCGATCTGGATGGATCGAACGCCAGCAGCATCCTGTCCGGCAGGATGAGTGCCCTGGCCATCCCCCAGACCAGCGGGCCGGAAATATCTGTGCAGCGGTTTGTTGGGGAGGTTGCCAGTGGGGCTACCTTTGATATGGGCACCCTGGATATAGATGGCAGTACGGCGGCATACAAGCTCACCATCTATAATACCGGAACTGAGGATCTCGTTCTGGGTGGCAATCCCAAGGTACAGATATCGGGAACCCACACGGGCGATTTCACTATCACCGAACAACCTGTCAGTCCGGTGGCTGCGGGCGGCACGACGACTTTCTGGGTCAAATTCGACCCTGCCGCAGCAGGATTGCGCACCGCCACTCTGACTATCCCCAACAATGACGCGGATGAAGGGAACTATACCATCGCTCTCCAGGGTATGGGCCTGGTCCCGGTGCTATCCATCAGCAAGGCAGTGAGCGATGCCACCCCTGATCCTGGCCAGCTCATCACCTACACTATTACTATCTCCAACACTGGTGACGTGGTTGCCAGGAACGTGCTGGTCTCGGACACGCTGCCCAGTGGGATGCACTTTGTCGGGCCGGTCACCTGGCAGGGGGGGTATATGGGGACAGCGGCGCAGACGGCGGACGACCTGCCCACGCTGCTCAGTGGCATGAGCCTTGATTCAGGGCATACAACGGTGGTGACTTTTCCGGTGGCGGTGGATGAACCTGTCGCAGGGGGAACGGTCCTGACGAACGTGGCCTCGGTGTCCGGCCGGGTGGTTGCGGAGACCTGTTCGCAACCGGTGACGGTCACGGTGAACGAAGTGGAGCCTGTCGCGCAGAATGACATTGCCTCCACGGACGAAGATACGCACAAGACGATCTCTGTGCTAAGCAACGACAGGGATGGGAACGGTGACGTGCTCTCGCTCCAAGCGGTGGGCACGCCCATCTATGGGCAGGCGGCCATCCAGGGGACGCAGGTGGTCTACACGCCCACCAATCGCGCGGCCGACTATATTGCTGTGTTCACCTACACTGTGAGCGACGGCTCGTTGAGTGATACGGGCACTGTCACCGTGACGGTGACGGCAGATAACGACGCCCCCACGGCCCAGAACGATACCGCTGCTACCGATGAGGACACACCCGTGACGATTTCCGTGCTGGGCAATGACAGCGACTCCGATGCAGGCACAACGTTGACCCTCAGCGCGGTGGGCACCCCCGGTTACGGGCAGGCGGCTATCCAAGGCACGCAAATCGTCTATACTCCCACCAATCGCACGACGGGCTATACGTCCGTGTTCAGTTATACGGTCACAGATGGCCTGTTGAGCGATGTTGCCACGATAACGGTGACGGTTGCGGCGGACAACGATGTCCCCACGGCTGTTGGTGATACGGCCAGCACGACGGAGGACGCGCCCGTTACTGGCATAGCTTCGGTCGGCGATCTTGATACCAACGATAGTCACACATTCGCCTTGAGTGTTGTACCGACGCGAGGCAACGCGCACGTGGGGCTGGATGGTTCGTGGGTCTATACGCCCACCAACCGTACGGCGAACTATACCGACGCGTTCACCTTTGTGGTTACGGATACCGGCGGCCTGGCGGATACTGGCGTGATCACCATCACCGTTTTGGCGGATAACGACGCGCCCCAGGCCCAGGATGACAGCGCCTCCACCGACGAGGATACCCCGGTGATGGTTGCCGTGCTCTCTAATGACAGTGATTCCGATGTGGGCACGATACTTTCCCTCAGCGCAGTGGGCAGTCCGACCTATGGACAAGCAGCCATTCAGGGTACCCAGGTGGTCTATACGCCCACCAACCGCGCGGCCAGCTACACGGCCGTGTTCACCTATACCGTCACAGACGGGACCCTGAATGACACGGCCACGGTGACCGTGGCCGTCACGGCGGACAATGACGCCCCTACGCCCCAAAATGACGGGCTTCTCGAGACCCATGAAAACAGTCCCCTGACGATCTCGGTGTTGGCTAATGACAGCGATCCCGATGCGGGCACGACGCTTTCCCTTAGCTCGGTGAGCACGCCCAGCCGCGGGCAGGCGGCTATTCAGGGCACGCAAATCGTCTACACGCCCACCAACCGTACGGCGAATTACCTCGCCACCTTTGTCTATACAGTTACAGACAGTCTCTTGAGCAGTAACGGTGAGGTCTCTGTGATCGTGTATGTCAATGACAATACGCCCATCGCTGAGGATGGGACCGCCAGCACGACGGAGGACACACCCGTTACTGGCGCAGCCTCGTTCGATCCTGTAGACACAGACGATGCCCATTCGTTTGAACTGGCCGTTTCTCCTGCGCTGGGCAGCGCCCACGTGGATGCGGGTGGTTCGTGGATCTATACCCCCACCAACCGCATCGCGTCCTATCAGGACACGTTCACCTTCAGGGTTAGAGACAGGAGCTACCATTCCGATACTGGCGTGATCACCGTCAGCGTCACGGCGGACAACGACGCTCCTATCGCGCAGGATGACGGCGTCTCGACCGACGAGGATACCCCGGTGACGGTTGCCGTGCTCTCTAATGACAGTGATTCCGATGTGGGCACGATACTTTCCCTCAGCGCAGTGGGCAGTCCGACCTATGGACAAGCAGCCATTCAGGGCACGCAGGTGGTCTATACGCCCACCAACCGCGCGGCCAGCTACACGGCCGTGTTCACCTATACCGTCACAGACGGGACCTTGAATGACACGGCCACGGTGACGGTCAGCGTAACGGCGGATAGCGATACCCCGCAGGCTCGGGACGACACCGCCTCCACGGATGAGGACACCAGCAGCACGACTATTCCCGTGCTGGATAATGACACGGACCTGGACGCGGGTACAACGCTCTCGATCAGTGCAGTGGGCGTACCCGGCTACGGGCAGGTGGCTATTCAGGGCATGCAGGTGATCTACACGCCCACCAACCGCACGGCGGGCTATACATCCATGTTCACCTATACGGTCACGGATGGCGCGCTGACTGACACGGCTACCGTTACTGTGACTGTGGGTGCTAACAATGACCCTCCCACGGTCGCTGATGGCACGGCGAGCACGACAGAGGACGCGGCCGTCATTGGCATAGCTTTGGTCGGTGATCTTGATACCAACGATAGTCACACGTTCGCCTTGAGTGTTGTACCGACGCGAGGCAACGCGCACGTGGGCGTGGGTGGCTCGTGGACCTACACCCCCACGAACCGTATGGCGAGCTATACCGACGCGTTCACCTTTGTGGTCACGGACACCGGCGGCCTGGCGGACACCGGCGTCGTGACCGTTACCGTCTCGGCGGATAACGACGCGCCCATTACCCAGGACGATAGCGCTTCCACCGACGAGGACACGCCCGTGACGATTTCCGTGTTGGGCAACGATCGCGATCCTGACATGGACTCGCTACTGTGGATCAGCGCGGTGGGCGCGTCCAATCACGGGTACGCAGTCCGTGACGGGAACCGGATCATCTATACGCCCTCCAATCGCGCGGCCAGCTACACGGCCGTGTTCACCTATACCGTCACAGACGGGACCTGGAGTGATACGGCCACGGTGACCGTCGACGTCACGGCGGACAACGAAGCTCCCACAGCTCGGGAATACTCGTTCCTCACGGACGAGGAAACTCCTATCATTGTCCCCGTGATGTGGAACGACTATGACATCGACGAGGGCACAACGCTTTCCCTCAGCATAGTCGGCACGCCCACCATCGGGCAGGCAACCATCCTGGGCTCGGCAGTCCTTTACACCCCCACGAACCGCACAGCGGGTTACACTGCGACGTTCACCTATACGATCACGGATGGCGCGCTGAACGCTACGACTACCATAACTGCTTCTGTCACCGCGGATAACGATCCTCCGGCCTTTGGTGATCCTGACACGGACGCGGTATCGAATGTGCTCTACACCTGGCTGGTGGAATCGAATGATCCCGATGTGGACGATACGTTGTCGATTACCGCCACCGTCTGCCCCGCCTGGCTGACGCTGACCGATCATGGCGATGGCACGGCGACACTGAGCGGCACGCCCGGTCCGGCAGACGCGGGGGACCATGCCGTCAACTTGTATGTGGAGGACATTAGCGGTCAGTCCGATACGCTGGCGTTTACCATCCACGTCACTCCGCCTGCTTCCGTAACCTATGTGGACGGCGCGCTGGGCGTGGACGATATGGACCACGGCCAGGGTCTTGGTGCGGCGGCCTTTGGCACGATCCAGTATGCTGTAGATCACACAGCCGTGGGCGGCACGGTATATATCGCCGAAGGGATTTACCCGGAGCATGTACTGGTTGGTCATCCTCTGACTCTGCGCGGTGGGGCGGGGGAGGATGTGCGTGATTCGCGCGTCGTGATCGATGGCGGTGGCAGCGGCAGTGCGCTCACCATCCAGGCCGACCATGTGACCGTCTTGGGGTTGGGCTTGCAGAACGCTTCCATTGGTGTAGACGTGACGGATGGGGAGGGCGTTGCCATCCACTTCTGCAACATCATCAGTCAGACCACCTGGGGCCTGTCCAACTCCAGCGGGCGCACCGTGGACGCCAGCCATAACTGGTGGGGCGATCGGAGCGGACCCAGTGGCGAGGGAGATGGCCTGGGGGCGGCAGTCTCGGCCGATGTCAGCTATACCCCCTGGCTGGGTGCCCTGGTGGAGGGGAGCGTCGTGGGCGCTACCGAATGGGGTACCAGCGCTTTGGATGCTCGCGATGAGGCCGATCTGTGGGTGATCAAGGATGGGATCGGGACGCCGACCATCTCCTGCGCCCAATACCGCGATAATCCGCGGGCGGACTTCTTCACGGATACGGGCAAGTATTACGATGTACAGCTCAGTGACGCCACCGACGTGTATGCGCTGGTCCTGCGGTTTTACTTTACCGCCGAGGAGGTCGCCGGACGGTTCCCGGAGAGGGCCCAGATACGCTATTGGGATGGCGCCGATTGGGTCGAGTGCAGCGCCCAGGGCGTGATCCTGGAGGAATCGGTGGTCAATGGAGTCAGTTACGTAGGCTATGTTGAGGTGCTGGTGACGGATAGCACCATTCCCAGCCTTGCAGACCTTACTGGCACCGAATTTGCCCTGGCTACCCAGTACGCTGTATCGCCGGATGAGCTGACGGTGCATCTGGAGGCAGGGCCAGAACCCTTCTGCCCTGGCTGGACGCTCTGGTATCGCTTTACCCTGACCAATACCCAGCCATTTACCCTGACTCACCTGATGGTGACTGATGCTCTGCCCGCGGGTGTTTGCTGTCCGCTGGACGATCCCGCCACGGACGTGCCCGGCCACTATAGCGGGTTATTCAGTGAGGCCGTGTGGTTTGTGGACGCGCTGGGGCCGGGGGAGACGGTGCAGTTGCGCTTCAGCACGCATAGCCTGTCGACCCTGGCGCCGGGAAGCATCATCACGAACACTTTGGTCTATTGGGCAGCGCAGTTCACCGAACCAGGCGAGCTATCGGCAGTTCTGGCGATGGGCGACGTGCCCTGCACGCTGCCCACGCCTACGTCGACCCCGACGTATATGCCAACGGCTACGCGCACGCCAGCGACTACACCGACGGCCACACCCACGGGGACCAGCACACCCATCAGCCCGACGGACACGCCGACGATGACTCCCACTCCGACGACCGGCCCCGCGCTGTTGCCCGGCTTGTACCTGCCACTGGTGCTGCGCGGCTCCTCTGGTTCCTGAGTCTATCTGGTCGGGGGTGCGGGCTGATTTCCTGCCTGTACCCCCGGCCGGCTTACCCCCGCTACGGTTCCGGCCAGCGCAAGTGCTTGTGCAGGAAGGCGAACGTGCCCACACCGTGGATAGTGTGCGGCCCGGTAAAGACCTCCAGCGCTGTACGGTCTCCCAGACCCAGCAGGTCGTAATGGCGTCGCGTCCTGGCGTATTCGTAGGCCACCATCTCGTCACAGGACACGCCGTCGTGATGGCCGCGCTCCACCATGAACGGGCGCGGGCAGATCAGCCAGCTCATTTCGGCATAGTTGAACGTGCTGCCCAGGTCAAACTCGAAAATCTCGTACTCGCCGGTGTTGACATAGGTGTAAGGGTTGCCAGTGGAGGCGTTCTTCCAGACCCACTCGTTATAGTCTGCTGAGCAGATGGACAGACAGTAGTCACTCACCAGGGGCGGCACGCGCATGGCGGTTTTGCCGCCGTAACTCAGCCCGTAAAAGGCGATCCGCTCCGGGTCGACATAAGGCAACGACTTGAGCCAATCGGTAATCTGCTGATGTTGCGGGACGATCAGCGAGAACAGGGTTTTCTTGAGCAGGTACGCCTTGCGTTGCAGGGTGCGGAACCGGTCTTGAAAGATATACAGATTTTGCGGGGCAAAGGTGATAAACCCCCGCTGGCACAGGCGCGCGGCGAAATCGTGATAGTAGGGGCTGTCGCCCTGGATTACGTCTTGCGGGCGGCCTTCTAGCCCGTGCTGGCAGACGATGACGGGACGTTGCTCCCCTGGGCGCAGGTCGTCGGGCAGCAGTAGGATGCCATAGGCGATCAGGTCAGGAAACACATCCAACACCACCTCATAGCCAGTCCAGCCCTCCCCCCGATAGGCCCGGCGAGTGCGCGGGTTCAGGGGGAGCCGCTCTTGCTCGAACCGGCCGATCACTTCGTCGTAGAAGAACGCACGATACGGCTCCACGGTCTCTTGAAAGCGTTCCAGGGAACTGATGTCCAGACCGGCAAAGAACCGGGCGCGGGTTTTCAGGCTTGCGTGCAACAGCCATTGATTGTAGCGGTCCATCTCGTCCGCCTGGCGGGTTTGGCGTATAGCCGGATCGAACGCGGCGCGCAGATGTGTAGGGTCCGCGCCCAGCGGGGCAAGGGACACGCCGGGGGTTAACGCGCCGAGGAACGTCGCCAACGCGGGAGTAGAGCCATACGGCCCGCCGCCGTCCTCGCTGACTACCAGTTCCAGGCGTGGGACAGGCTGCAACCCGGCGACCAACGCGCGGGCGCGCTCTAGTTCTTGCCGCACGCTGTCGAGGGCGGGAGTGGTCAGGCAAGAGGGGGCTGCTCCCCCCGTGCCCAGGGGGATAATCCGCTCCGGCGCTCCAGCGGCCTCGACGATCAGCGCGCGCGGGGCGATCAGCGAGGCCAGTTCGGCGTCGCCGAACTGCTCCAGCAGGCCGAACACGTTGCGCTCGATGGGCTGTTGCCAGAGGGTCTGGCGAGAGTCGAAATAGCCACTGATGCACGCGGCGGCGAGGCGGTTATCCACGGCGGCGGCGTACAGGGCCAGCATGCCCCCCTCGCCCCAGCCGATCACTCCGATGCGGGCCGGGCGGCCTTGCTGCTGGGCCTCGCGCTCGAACCAGTCTACGGCGGCCAGCACCTTTTGCAACTCATAGCCGATCAGGTGACGGCCCAGCTCGTAGGCGGAGCGGTAGAGCAATTCGCGCCGGGGAATCTGGTTAGTGATGGGCGCGCGGTCGATCAGCGTGGGGATCAGCACGCGGCAGCCGCTCTCGGCCAGGCGGCGGGCGTATTGGCATTTGGCGGGCACGCCCGCCATCAGCCCCGCGATCTGCTCGGGGGTCTGGTCGGCATCGGGCAGGGCAATCACGTCGGCCAGCGGTGTTTCCTCAGTGGGCGTCAACAGCAGGCCCTCGCCGTGTAGCTCTCCCACGGCGGGCCAGCGCACGGCATAGGCGGCGAATCCTTCCCCGCTGCCCACCAGGGCCGGCTGGGTGGTCGTCGCCACCAGTTCGGGTGCGTCGAATGGTGCACGACCATCGGCCGCACGTTCATCGCGCAGGCCGAGGATATGGGCCAGCCGGGCGCGGTTGGGCGCGACGGAGGCGGTATAGGCGGCGGGCGAGGAGGTGTCCCGCTGCCAATGGCGGGAGCGGCGGGCAACGGAATGCTCCAGCTCGCGCAGCAAAAAGGCGTCTGCGCCCGCCACCAGGCGGGAGGCGATATCATCTTCCCAGGCGAGTGGGGCAGTGCCGGGCAGAGGGGCGAAATCCGGTTGCTCGGTCATGGCGATACCTCCTTCGGGGGCAGGATGATGCTGCGTGCGCTGACCCCATTGTACGCGCTGCTAGGCGG
>Ga0209347_1002395_pt1 | contig 25110 bp, 22 predicted proteins | sample AutmiccommuBRH23_FD_187382 | JGI IMG/M metagenome (GOLD analysis project Ga0209347, IMG submission 187382) | Deep subsurface microbial communities from Mt. Terri, Switzerland - Autotrophic microbial communities BRH/23 (SPAdes) (version 2) | ecosystem: Environmental > Aquatic > Deep subsurface >...
GGGAGCGGCGAGAGGGAGATGGATCTGCTGGCCGGCATCGAGGAGGTGAAGCAGGTGATTGCGGGTGTACGCACCATCAGGCTGGAAAAGAACATACCCAACAGGGATGCACTGGAGCTACAGGTGATAGGTTATCACGACGAGAAATACAACAGCGTGATCACGAAGATGTGCAACCTCTCCTCCTTCACTTCCATACCGGAAAAGGAGCCCGGAGCAGCAGGATTCATGGTGGGTACCACCGAGTACTCCGTGCCCCTGGCCGAAAAGATGGATGTGGAAGCGGAGCTGCAGAAGCTGAAAGCGGAGCTGGACTACACCGAAGGGTTCCTGTTGTCGGTAAGCAGGAAGCTGGGTAACGAGCGGTTCGTGCAGAATGCCAAACCGGAGATCGTGGAGAACGAGCGGAAGAAACAGGCCGATGCCGAGAGTAAGATCGCATCGCTGAAAGAGAATATCGCCGCACTGGAGAAATAAGAATTAAGTGAAAGATGCACAATTATCTTTCCTATATCGCTGACAAGATTTCTGAGGAGATCGTTTCCGCCAAACCGGTCTCCGGGGGTGATATATCTTCGGCCTATCTGCTTAAAACAGTAAAAGAACGCTATTTTCTCAAGGTAAACAACAAGCCGTTTGCACCGGAGATGTTCCACGCGGAACATAAGGGCCTGCAGACGATCGCTGACACCCGCACTATTGCGGTTCCCCATGTGCACCTGGTAGATGCTTACGAAGGAACCTCATTCCTTCTGATGGAGTATATCGAGAGCAAACGTCCTGACGGTGCCGACTATCAGCGGTTAGGAGCAGAGCTGGCGCAACTGCATCAATGCACACGGGCTGAATTCGGGTTTTCCGAAGATAACTTTATCGGCAGCCTTCGGCAGAGCAACAGGGCTCACCCGACCTGGGCATCTTTCTATTGGGCCGAACGGGTCCTGCCACAACTTCAAAGGGCTGTCAGTGAAAACCTCCTATCTCAGGAAGAGATTCCTGCAGCAGATAAAGCGATTACTCTTTTCATCGATCTCTTCGGAACTGTGAGACCCTCACTGCTGCATGGTGATCTCTGGGGAGGGAACTACCTGATCGCCAATGACGGAACCCCTTACCTGATCGATCCGGCTCTCTATTACGGCCATGCAATGGTTGATATCTCTATGAGCCGTCTCTTTGGTGGCTACGGAATGGAGTTTTACAACGCTTACCATGAGATCAACCCTAAAGCTGCACACTACGCAGAACAGATGGAATTATATCAGCTCTATTACCTGTTGGTACACCTCAACCTGTTTGGCAGCGGCTACTACTCCTCTGTATCATCGATTTTGAAAAGATTTTTTTGAAATTATCCCATTTTATTTTGTTCAAATAACATTTTCAAATACTTTTGACATTACTAACGGGATCTGTGATAGTTGTATCATTCACATGAGTACAATGAAACAAAAATATGTATGCCCCATGAAGATCATAAGAATGATACGCCTCGTATTCACTTTTTACCAATATTTTATCTGGGTATCTGTTTTTATTAACCTGAGTTGCGCTTTCTTTTTATGGAAGAATGGAATAAGTGCCTATTCGGCACTGTTTTGGTTCAAAATATTTACAATGGGTGCTTCACTTTATCTTACTAACGAATCCAGGAAAGAAGAATATTACTATTTTTTTAATCACGGCATTTCTAAAAAAGCACTTTGGATCAGCACGCTCACCTTTGACCTGCTGTTATTCTTCGTTCTAATGATTTTCGCCTATAACCTGCGGTCCAATTAATCGTATGAAACATACCCTGGAAATAAGTGGCTGCCGGTTGTTGTTTGATGAAAGAGTAATCCTTTCGGACATTTATTTAAAAGTTGAAACCGGAAACATCGTTGGCTTGCTTGGATATAACGGAAGCGGAAAATCATGCCTTATGCGTGGTATCTTCGGAACATTGGCATATGAAAAATCGGTCAGTATGGATGGTATTTCTATCTATAAAGCATATCAGCAACCGAGACGAATACGCTACCTTCCGCAACACCATTTTATTCCAAAATGGCTCACTTTACAACGGATTTTTCGCGATTTCAGCATTGATTTTTCGGCTTTTGCGCAACTCTTTCCCGAATTAAAGGATCGGGAAAAAGTAAGAATAGATCATCTTTCAAGCGGAATGCACCGTTTAGTGGAAATATATGTTATCCTGAAATCCGAAACCCAATTTATCCTGCTCGATGAACCGTTCACACATATCAGTCCCATTCAGATGAACATGATAGAGAACATTATCACTTCTGAGGTTGTCAATAAAGGGTTTCTCGTCACCGACCACATGTATAGACGCATCCAGAGAATATGTACACAGATTTATTTACTTTCAGACGGGAAAACAGTTCTGGTAAAAGAAAATGATGATCTGAGAAGACTGGGTTACCTTCCTTCTGAATGAGAATTGTAAGACGTTTTTTACATTACAATATGTTTCAATCTCCATCCAACAACCTATCCATTTTCAAAGTAATCATTCAGCAGCTTTTATATATTCGATAGAATTAAAATGCCAGATAAGGCTCCAGACGCCGGATATCATCTGAGGTAAACTCATCAAGCATGGCCAGCTCGTTGATTGAGACGATATCCCCCTTTCTTTGCCGCAGGTTGACGATCACCTTCACCTGATCATAATTCAGGTAGGGATGCCTGAGCAAATCACTGAACGCTGCGAGGTTCACCTGCAGCTTACGACAACTCCCGACTGAATCAATATAGGGGCTTATACGGGAGTAGCGCTCGTCGTCCATGCCATACACCTCCAGCAACTGCTCCTTCCTTACATAGCCTCCCAGCAGCTCCCTGTACTTTACAATACGGGAGGCATAAGTGCTGCCAATACCAGGGATCATCTTCCATCGGGTTGTATCGCTCTCATTCAGTGAGAGGGTCTCCCCAGCTGTCAGTTTCTCACTTACAGGAAAGGTTTTATAGCCTGTTTCCCCCTCTCTCCCATCGCGCGCTTCCTCATCACGGAGATCGGTTTTACCCGCAGGGCTCCGTCTCTCCACTGGCTCTTTCCGGGGATCATTGCCTGAATGGATGCTCTCTCCTTCACGTTGCTCACTGGTAGTAAAAGAAGGCTCCCGCACTTTCAGGGTGCTCCTGAACTCTTCAAAAGCCTGTATCAGAGAGTCGTTCTGCCTCAAAATAATTTCGGAAGAGCTTCGGTAGCTTAGCACGGCGTTCAGCAGAAGGGTCAGTACAATCAGCAGAAGCAACAGAATTACCGCAATTCTGGATCCCCTCTGAAAATGAAGAAAATCTTTCCAACGCATAGCACTGTTTCATTGTATTTTTCAAGATTGAATAACACGCGATAGAAATCACTCCGCGACAGAATCACTGCTCTGCCTGTTTTATACCCTATTCATTGTTTCAGCACCATAAAGTTAGAAATTAAATCGTTTTCCTTTTTATAAATAGCCATAAATTGTATCTTTGGTAGATTTTAATTCGAAAAAATATCATTACATCGATGATTCCCGCATAGCATGGTATTAAACTATATTTGGATTGCTTTCTTCATCATCGCTTTCGTTGTAGCACTGGTAAAGCTTATCTTCTTCGGAGATATGAACGTCTTTACCGATATCATGAACTCTACCTACGACACTGCCAGAACAGGCTTTGAGATATCTCTCGGACTGACAGGTGTACTCTCTCTCTGGCTTGGTGTGATGAAAATAGGCGAAAGGGGCGGCATGGTGGAGATGTTCTCCAGAGCTGTCGCACCGCTCTTCTCCAAACTATTTCCCGAAATTCCCAAAAATCATCCCGCCTCAGGATCCATGCTGATGAACATATCGGCCAATATGCTGGGCCTCGATAATGCTGCCACACCTTTCGGGCTTAAGGCGATGCAGGAGCTGCAGGAGATCAACAGGAACAAAGATCAGGCTTCTAACGCGATGATAATGTTCCTCGTGTTGAATGCATCGGGACTGACCCTCATACCGGTGACCGTGATGGTCTACCGCGCTCAGCTGGGTGCAGCCAATCCGGCTGATGTCTTCATCCCCATCATGATCGCCACCTTCGTCGCCACGCTGGTAGGTATTGTAGCTGTCTGCCTAAGGCAGGGAATCAATATATTCAACAGGGCCATCATGGGTTTTCTGCTTGCCATGATCGCCATCATTTCAGCAACTGTGCTTGCTTTTCAATCAATGCCCCAGGATCAGATCAATATCGTTTCCAGTTTGGCAGCCAACGTGATTCTCTTCTCCATCATCTGCCTCTTTATCGTCAAGGCGATGCGCAGAAAGATCAATATCTTTGAAGCCTTTATCGACGGTGCAAAGGATGGATTCAAAACAGCCGTCACCATTATCCCCTATCTTATAGCGATACTGGTGGGTATTGGCGTCTTTCGTGCTTCCGGTGCAATGGATTTCCTGATGGAGGGGCTGCGCAGCCTGGTGGCGATGACAGGAACAGATACACAATGGGTGGACGGGATGCCCACCGCACTGATGAAACCACTAAGCGGCAGCGGTGCACGCGGGATGATGATAGACACGATGAAGACATTGGGAGCCGACTCATTCGCCGGCAGACTATCTGCCGTTTTGCAGGGTGCTACCGACACCACCTTCTATATTGTGGCTGTTTATTACGGTGCCGTGAACATTAAAAATTCCCGCTATACCGTTCCCTATGCGCTATTGGCTGATTTGGCAGGCATTTTAGCAGCCGTTTTTGTGGCTTATCTCTTTTTCGGATAAGAAACAGGCGATCCTCCGAGTTAAAATTATTTAAAATTATGGCAATTACATTTCAGGCGGAAGGGATCGTTCTTCCAAGGATAAAAAAAAGGAAAACGGCAAACTGGATCAAGACCGTCGCAAATAGTCACGACAGGGAGGTGGGTGAAATTGCTTACCTCTTCTGTGACGATGAGAAAATTTTAGAGATCAACCGCACTTATCTGCAGCATGATTTTTATACCGATATCATCACTTTCGACTATTCGGAAGAGGATACCATCTCAGGGGATATTTTTATCAGTATCGATACCGTTCGCTCCAATTCACAAAAGTATCAGACCGAATTTATGGAAGAGCTTCACCGTGTAATTATTCACGGTATACTCCACCTCTGTGGGGTGAACGATAAGTCGGAAGAGGAGGAGACCGAGATGAGAGAAGCTGAGAACAGCGCCCTCACCCTGCTGAAAAACAGTCAGTAACTATTTACAATTTAACCCGAAAACCTGTTCACGCATTCACATTTGTAAACTTTATAGAATATTATTATGCCAATTCCTTTCTCGTTCATGTTTTACAACACCGAAAATTTTTACGACATTGTGGATGATCCCCTTACCATGGACGATGACTTCACTCCCGAAGGGTATAACAAATGGACCGAAAAGCGGTTCAACGATAAGGTGGAGAAGTTAACAAAAGTAGTCAAAGAGATCGTAATGCCCGATTATCCGGATATCATAGGTCTGGCTGAGATTGAGAATAAATCGGTGATGGAAAGCCTCCTTGCCGGCATGCAGCTGCATGGAATACGTCAGTATAGTTTTGTCCATTATGACAGCCCCGATGAGCGGGGCTCTGATGTAGCAATGATCTACAACACCCAGACATTCAAAGTGTTGCAATCGAGCCCGGTACTTGTTCATCTGCCCGGTATTGAGGATCGCACACGCGACATCCTTCATGTGAAAGGAGAGACGATCACCGGTGAGATACTGCACCTGTTCATCACCCATTTTCCATCCCGCAGGGAGGGTACAGATCTCTCTGAGCGCAGGCGTTTTTTCGTTGCCAGCGAGTTGAGAAATGCGGTGTACAAGGTTACGAGCGAGAACCCCGATGAGAACATCATTATCATGGGTGATTTTAATGATACACCTGATGATAACAGCGTGGACGAGGTGCTGGGAGCACAGAAAAGTTTTGAAGAGATAAAGAATCTGAGGCTTTATAATCTGCTCTACCCAAGGTACAGGAAAGGTATCGGCAGCACATACTACAGGGGTTGGTTGTTGTTCGATCAGATTATCGTTTCCGGAAATATGTTATTGTCAGAGAAAATAGACTGCAAGCCTGAATATGCAGATGTATTCAATGCACGTTATCTGCTCCATTTCGACCGGAAAAACCGGGTGAATATCAATCGGACCTACAGGGGCAGTTACACCGGAGGTTACAGCGACCACCTGCCTGTTTATCTGCGTATTTATCTGAAATAATTCCCTCCTGTAGCCTCTTATCGGTTATTAACAGTTCAGACGCAGGTAACTTTTTCTTTTTTAGTATCTTTGCATCCTCAAAAAAGAAGAATGAATTTTAAGTACGACATAATTGTGGTGGGTGCAGGGCATGCCGGATGTGAGGCAGCGGTAGCTGCAGCAAACCTGGGTTCCAGTACGCTGCTCATCACCATGGACATGAACAAGATTGCCCAGATGAGCTGCAATCCTGCCGTGGGCGGTATTGCCAAGGGGCAGATCGTGCGTGAGATTGATGCTTTGGGCGGTCAGATGGGTATCGTGAGCGACAAGACCGCGATACAGTTCCGCATGCTGAACCGATCGAAAGGACCTGCCATGTGGAGTCCCCGCGTGCAGAGCGACCGCATGAAGTTCAGCGAGACATGGCGGAACATCATCGAAAATACACCCAACCTGGAAATGTGGCAGGACACCGTCACGGAGCTGCAGTTCGACAATAAAACCGTTACCGGAGTTAAAACACGCATGGGTGTAACGTTCACCTCCAAAGCCGTGATCCTCACAAACGGCACTTTCCTGAACGGGCTGATACATATAGGCACGGTACAGATAGGCGGCGGCCGTATCTCCGAACCTGCCTCATTCGGCATGACCGAACAACTGCGTGATCTGGGTTTCAGAACAGACCGTATGAAGACGGGTACCCCCGTACGTATCGATGCACGGAGCGTTGATTTCTCACTGCTTGAAGAGCAAAAGGGTGATGCCGATTTCCATCAATTCTCCTACCTCCCCCATGTGCAGCGAACGCTGAAAGAGCGCAGCTGCTGGATCGCTTTCACCTCGGAAAAAGTACACGAAGCACTACGTGAAGGGTTGAACGATTCACCACTCTACAACGGACAGATACAGAGCATAGGACCACGTTACTGCCCAAGCATTGAGACGAAAATTGTCACCTTCTCCGAGAAGACAAGCCATCAGCTTTTTCTTGAACCGGAGGGTGAAACAACGCATGAATACTACCTCAACGGCTTCTCCTCTTCCCTACCCCTGCAGACGCAGTTAAAAGCACTGCAAAGCATCCCGGCATTCAGGGATGTACATATCTTCCGTCCCGGATATGCCATCGAGTATGATTTCTTTGATCCTACACAACTGAATGCCACACTCGAAACAAAAACGGTGAAAAACCTCTTTTTTGCCGGGCAAATCAACGGAACAACAGGGTATGAGGAGGCGGCAGGACAGGGTATCATCGCAGGTATCAACGCGCATATCAATTGCCACGGAGGAGACCCTTTCGTGCTGCTCAGAGACGAAGCCTATATCGGGGTATTAATCGACGACCTGATCACCAAAGGGGTGGATGAGCCCTACAGGATGTTCACCTCCCGTGCGGAGTACCGCATCCTGCTGCGTCAGGATAACGCGGATGAGAGACTCACAAAGAAGGCAAATGTGCTAGGACTGGCCTCCAATGAGAGAGTGCAGCTGATCACCCGGAAAGAGGAAAAAGTGAATGAGATCATCGATTTCGTGCGTAATTTTTCCATCAAAGCCGACCGCATCAACCCTTTCCTCGAGCGCATCGGAACATCTCCCTTAAAGCAAGGAATGAAACTGCTGGAGCTGCTTACACGCCCGCAGATCAATCTGGAGCTGATGGCGCATGATGTGGCACCACTCAAAGAGTTGTTGGACGCTATCGACGAACGCAGGGAAGAGATCATTGAGTCTGCCGATATAAAGATAAAATACAGCGGCTATATCAAACGCGAACGGATCATGGCAGATAAAATAACCCGCCTGGAGGATATCCGCATTAAAGATAAATTCAACTATCACAATATACAGTCCCTATCGACTGAAGCAAGACAAAAACTGACCAAAATAAATCCTGAAACCATCGCTCAGGCAGGAAGGATACCTGGTGTTTCGCCCAATGATATATCGGTGTTGCTGGTTCTGATGGGACGATAAAGTTTACAAATGTTTCACGTGGAACATTTCAGAAGAATACAAACTTATAATTAGAGAATAATGAGCATAGAGACTTTAACAGCGGCAGTAAGGAATATCCCCGATTTCCCTATTCCGGGCATCCAGTTCAAGGATATCACCACTCTGTTTCAATCGCCGGAGTATCTGAAAGAACTTTCTGATATCCTGTATGAAAAATACAGAGACAGAGGGATCACAAAAGTAGTAGGTATTGAATCGAGGGGCTTCTTTATGGGACCGGCCGTTGCCATTCAACTGGGAGCCGGATTTGTTCCGATTCGCAAACCGGGAAAGCTGCCCTACAAGGTGATTGAGGAGACATATACCAAAGAGTATGGAGATGATGCGATTCAGATTCATGAAGATGCATTGACAAAGGAGGATGTGGTGTTGATCCATGATGATCTTCTGGCAACCGGTGGTACCATGGTGGCAGCTTACAACCTGGTGAAAAAACTGGGTGTAAAAAAAATATATATCAATTTCCTGATTGAACTGGAAGAGCTGGAAGGATATTTGCTGTTCCCTGACGAGGTTGAAGTAAGCTCTGTTTTAAAGTTTAAAGTCTGATTTCCCTCTAATAAAAAGGACTCTTCTGCTCATTTTTGTTTTGTTTCGCATAGAAAGAGAACAAGAATGAGCTTAATTTTGTAATTTTACCTGCTTAACAATAGGCTCCTCTCAAAGTATGACCGACGATATAAAAAACACCCTTGCTGTCATCCCTCATCAACCGGGCTGTTATCAGTTTCTGGATGAAAAAGGGACCGTTATATACGTCGGTAAAGCGAAAGATTTGAAAAAACGTGTAACCTCCTATTTCAACAAGCAACAGGAGCATCCCAAGACACGTATCCTTGTCAGAAATATACGCAAGATAAAATACATCGTGGTCAACTCTGAAGAGGATACTTTTCTTCTCGAAAATAACCTGATCAAACAGTTAAGGCCGCGTTACAATGTGTTGCTGAAGGATGACAAAACCTATCCCTCCATTGTTATCAGGAATGAATTTTTTCCACGTGTATACAAGACCAGGAATATAGTAAAAGATGGATCCAGATATTTTGGTCCCTATACCTCCGTGGTATCAGTAAATGCGCTGCTGGATATTTTCAGAAACGTGTATAAAATACGTACCTGCCGGTTGAATCTGACACCGGAGAATATTGCTGCCGGCAAGTTCAAGGTATGTCTCGAGTACCACATAAAAAAATGCAAGGGCCCCTGCGAGGCATTACAATCACTGGAGGACTATAATAGAAACATCAATGAGATAACAGAAATACTGAAAGGGAATATAACCATTATTGAGAAGCAAATTGAGGAAAGAATGCAGGCGCACTCTGATGAACTACGTTATGAGGAGGCGAACGAGCTGAAAGAAAAGCTACAGCTGATACAAAACTTCAGGGAAAAATCACAGGTTGTGAGCAGTTTTGACTATAATCTGGATGTCTTTTCACTGGAGCAGGATGAGAATGCTGCTTACATCAATTACCTGCATGTAGTAAAAGGAGCAGTAAACCAGGCATATACTTTTGAATACAGAAAGAAACTGGATGAGACAGCCGAAGAGTTGCTCGGTCTGGGTATCGTGGAAATGAGGCAGCGCTACGGCAGTCAGTCGAAAGAGATCATTGTGCCTTTCATTCCCGACCTCAAGCTGACTGATGTGGTATTCACTATTCCACAGAGGGGTGATAAACGAAAACTGCTCGCCTTGTCGGAAAAAAATGTGAAGCAGTACAAGCTCGACAAATTGAAAAAGGCAGAGATGCTCAATCCTGAGCAGCGGACGACAAGAATATTGACGACGGTACAGAAAGATCTCCAGTTGAAAGAGATTCCCTGGCATATTGAATGTTTTGACAATTCCAATATTCAGGGTACAAATCCTGTGGCAGCGTGTGTAGTCTTCAGAAAAGCAAAACCGGCGAAGAATGATTACCGCCATTACAACGTGAAAAGCGTTTCAGGACCCGATGATTACGCATCGATGCAGGAAATCGTGGAAAGACGATACTCTCGGCTGCTTAACGAAGGCTCTCCCCTACCCCAACTTATTGTAATTGACGGTGGTAAGGGTCAATTGCACGCTGCTGTGGATTCCCTTCGGAAAATCGGGCTTTATGGCAAAATTGCCATTATAGGTATTGCAAAGCGACTGGAGGAGATATATTACCCCGGCGATTCCGTTCCGCTTTATATCGACAAGAATTCAGAAACGTTAAAATTGATCCAGCAACTGCGCGACGAGGCACATCGGTTTGGGATCACTTTTCACCGGCAGAAAAGGAGTAAATCGCAAATCGTATCGGAACTGGACAAGGTGAAAGGTATCGGCACAGAGACGAAGAAGAAACTCCTCTCCCACTTCAAAAGTATCAAACGAATCAAAGAAGCCGGGAGAGATGAAATTATTTCGATCATCGGAAAAAGTAAGGGTGAGATTATTTATAAGTGGATCAGCGAGACAAAAAAATAAAGAGCGTTTATGCGACTACTAATTCAGCGGGTATCACAGGCAGCTGTCCATATTGGCGGCCGGATAAAAAGCAGCATCGGCAAAGGGTTGTTGCTTTTCGTAGGAATTGAAGAGGGAGACAATGAAGAAGATATCTCTTTTCTATGTAAAAAGAGCCTTCATTTGCGTATATTTGACGATGATAAGGGTGTGATGAACAGGTCTGTGCTGGAAGCAGAAGGAGATATACTGGTCGTTTCTCAGTTCACCCTCCACGCCAGCACGAAAAAAGGAAACCGGCCCTCCTACATCCGTGCGGCAAAACCCGAAATTTCCATACCTTTGTACGAACAGTTCTGCACCACCCTTTCGACGATGTTGCAAAAACCGGTAGAGACGGGGGAATTTGGCGCTGATATGAAGGTTCATATGGTAAACGATGGTCCGGTTACCATCTGGATAGACTCAAAAAACAGGGAATAAATGACACTACAGGAAGCACAGCAACAAGTAGACAACTGGATTCAGACATATGGTGTACGCTATTTCAGCGAGCTCACCAATATGACCATCCTTACCGAAGAGGTAGGTGAACTGGCACGTATTATGGCGCGCACCTACGGTGATCAGTCGTTCAAAGAGAGTGATCTTTCAAAAGACCTTGCCGATGAGATGGCAGATGTGTTGTGGGTATTGATTTGTCTGGCCAATCAAACAGGTGTAGATCTGGAAGATGCCCTGCGGAAGAATATCGTGAAGAAAACAAGCAGAGATGCCACAAGGCATAAAAACAACAAGAAACTAAACAAATAAAAAAACAGGATAAGATGGAAGAAGATAAGTATGTAAAAACCATGAAGAGCTATCCTTTCACACTTTCTGATGCGGAGGTTACAGAAAAGGTAAACGAACTCATCGCTGAGAAAACAGAAGAAAACAGGTCCATCGAGGTGTATAAGAAGCTCTACAACTGTATTGACCTGACAACGCTGAATACGACAGATACGAAGGAGAGCCTCTGGCAGTTTACCGATAAGGTGAATAATTTCGAGGGAGCACACCCGGAGGTTGCGAACGTGGCAGCTATCTGCGTCTATCCCAATTTCACTGCTACTGTGAAGGAAGCGTTAACGGCAGATGTTAAAATCGCTGCTGTTGCTGCCGGATTTCCTTCATCGCAGACCTTCACAGAAGTAAAAATTGCCGAAACAGCACTCGCTGTAGCTGATGGTGCCGATGAGATAGATGTGGTGATGAATGTAGGTCTCTACCTGGGTGAAGAATATGAAGAGCAGTGTGAAGAGCTGACCGAGATCAAAGAGGCATGTCGCCATGCCACCCTGAAGGTGATACTTGAGACAGGAGCACTGAAAACAGCTGAAAATATTCACAACGCCTCCATCCTGTCGCTCTATTCAGGTGCCGACTTCCTGAAGACATCCACCGGCAAGGGATATCCCGGAGCATCTCCGGAAGCTGTATACGTGATGTGCCGGGCGATAAAGTCGTACCATCAGAAAACAGGGCGGAAAGCAGGTATAAAAATATCCGGTGGTGTGGCGACCACAGAGGATGCCCTGAAATATTATACCATCGTGAAGGAGATTCTTGGTGAGGAATGGTGTAACAACACCCTTTTTCGACTGGGTGCGAGCCGTTTGGCTGATGCACTATTGTCGGGTATAGAAAATCAGTAAATTTATTCTATCAATCTTCAAACATCACTGATTCAACCTTTTCACTTTCCGGATTTTCCGTCGTATCAGTGGCATAGAGCGCGATGTCTTCTTGTGGTCGCGACCCAAAACACTCCGCAGGATTATGTGGAGTTGTGTGTGGATATGAAGCAGCAGAGAGATCAATGAAAAATCGGCCTCACGCTATTGAACACAAATAAGAGAAAAACTTCACCATATCGTAACAGGAGGAAGAGAACAAAAACAGCTCTGTATTGTTCAGAATAATAGTAAACAAAATAAAAAAAATGAAGAAAAAACTATTTACACTATTGCTACTGTTCACCGCTTTGATTGCTTATTCACAAGAGATAGCCAAAGGATATGTGTATGATGATGCGAACAACAACGGAAAAAAAGATAGAGGTGAAGCGGGCATACCCGATGTTGCCGTCTCCAACGGCACCGATGTGGTACTAACCGATACGAAAGGATTCTATTCTGTCCCTGTCAGCATAGGAAACACACTTTTCGTGATCAAACCCAGTGGATACAAAACAGCTGTGGATGAAGACTTTATTCCTCTGTTCTACTACCATTACAAGCCGGAAGGGTCACCCGATACGATGACCTATAAAGGAGTCTCTCCCAGCGGCAAGCTCCCTGAGTCGGTTGATTTCGCACTCAACAAATATAACGAACCGGAGAATTTCAACGCGATCGTGTTTGGAGATCCACAGCCCTACTCGCTGGACGATCTGGATTATTTCACGCGAAAGATCGTGGATGATGTGAAGAAAAAAGAGAACACACTGTTTGGTATCAGCCTGGGAGACATCGTTGGTGATAATCTCGATCTGCAGCCCGTCTACAAGGAGCGTATGCGGCGTTTACAGCTACCCTGGTACAACGTGATGGGTAACCACGATATGAACTACGACGCCCCCGCCGATAAACTCTCGGATGAGACATTCGAGAAGAACTTCGGTAGTGCCAATTATGCGTTCAACTACGGCAATGCCCACTTCATCATTCTCGACAACATTCTCTATCCCGATCCGCGTGACGGCAAGGGATACTGGGGCGGTTACCGTCTGGATCAGCTCCTTTTTCTGGAAAACAACCTGAAGCATGTGCCCAAAGAGAAACTGATTGTTCTGTCGCAACATATTCATATGAAAAATGAAGCAGGATACCGTACAGGCGACAGACAGCGGTTATTCGATCTGCTGAAGGATTTTGATCATGTGCTGATCATGTCGGCACACACACACCTGCAGGATCAGATTGAGTATACCATTGAACAGGGATGGCAGGGAAAGAAACCGTTGCATGAATACAACGTGGGAACCACATCGGGCGACTGGTATTCCGGAAAAAAAGATGCCGTTGATTTGCCTGACGCCACCATGCGCGACGGCACACCCCAGGGTTATGTTTTCCTGAACATCAACGGAAACAGATATGATGTAGACTATAAAGTTGCAGGCAAAGAGGCTGATTACCAGATGAATATTTACGCACCGAAAGTCGTGCAGCACAAAGGAAGAACCACCTCACAGATTGTGGTGAACTTCTTTATGGGCAGTAAAAATGATCTTGTTGAATACCGTATCGACAACGGTACCTGGCAAAAGATGAGTTACATAGAGGCTCCAGACCCCTCCTACCTGACAAAACTGTTTGAGTGGGATTACACAGATAAACTACTTCCAGGACGCCGTCCGTCAAACGCGGTGAACAGCACCCACCTATGGAGCGGATCGCTTAAGTTAAATCTGCCTCCCGGAGAGCATACCATAGAGGTGAAGGCAACCGACCGGTATGGCAAGCAACATTTAGGTACGAGAAAATATACAATTCTGGAATAACTTTTTACTAAACCCCCAAAAAACTGGTCGTCTGTACATCTGTGCAGGCTACTTTTTCTATTCAGATTTGACCCTGATAACTGACATATTGTCTTTATTTTAGTCGTTTTAATGGTTGTTATTGCCTCAAACAAGTCATTATGTCTTATTTTATGCGAAAAAGAGCAAATTGATGCATCGGCATATAATTTGCTTTTTGTATGATGTAACAACAAATAATTAGATAAAATTAACAAATAAAAGAAAGGGTAAGACTATGACAATTATCAGACGTACGAACAATTGGTTACCGGGTGTATTTAATGACTTTTTCGGTAATGAGTGGATGGAGAACAACAACAAATCTGTTCCTGCCATCAATATTCAGCAAAATGAGAATGGTTTCACGGTAGAGGTTGCAGCACCGGGAATGACAAAAGAAGACTGCAATGTGAAGATTGATGATGACAACAATCTGGTCATCTCATTCGAGAAGAAGAGTGAAACAGAAGACAAGGACAAGAAAGGAACCTATCTGAGACGCGAGTTTTCATACACGCAGTTCAAGAGAACGATGCTCCTTCCCGACAATATTGAGAAAGAGAACATCTCTGCAAAAGTGGAAAATGGTGTATTGACAGTTGAGATACCTACTTTAAAGGAGGAGAAGGTTAAGGCATCAAAAATGATTGAGATTCAATAAGATGAACGATGAATGACAGGAAAGAGGGTGTTCACTACATAAGTGATCCACCCTCTTTTTATTTCTATGCGAAGACCTGAGACGCGGCAGTGAGAAATCCGGACAATGCCGGAAGGTTTATTGTATAAATCAGTAGATCCGCTCTTTCAAATAGGAGATAAAGAGGTGCATAATCGTTTTTATCTCGCTGTTGAACAGGAAATCAGAGATGATTGATTCTGCTTCTGCAAGATACTCGTTCATCTTATTATTGGCATACTCAACACCCCGATACTCTTTGGCAAACTCCAGTAGTACAGCAATTTTTTCCTCCGTATAATCGCGTGATTCAATGATATGCATCATCTTTTCAGAGAGATCGACGGGAGCATTTCTCAAAGCATATATCAGCGGCAGTGTGATCTTACCCTCACGGATATCGTTACCGGTAGGCTTGCCCACATCGTTGTTGTAGTAATCGAAAATATCATCTCTGATCTGAAAACAGATACCCAGAATAGTGCCCAACGTAGTGAATTTTGAAATCATCTCACTGCCGGCTCCTCCCGTGATCGCTCCGATAACAATGCTGGCGCGCATAAGTGAGCCTGTTTTCTTATCAATCACATCGAAGTAAGCCTTCTCATCAATGATGATATTATCAGCAAGTGAAAACTGATCCAGTTCACCTTCTGAGAGGTTCTGCCCCAACTCCGAAATGATTCTGACAATGTTCAGATCATTTGTTTTCACACTCTCCATCAGTGCGGTAGATAACAGATAATCACCTATAAGCACAGCTTGTGTATTATCGTAAACAGCATTCACTGAGCGTCTGCCTCTGCGTATCTCCGACTTGTCAATCACATCATCGTGAATCAGCGTGGCGCTATGCAACAGCTCAACAGTAACAGCACCGTGGTATGTTTCGGGGATGATACCACCGCATGCTTTGGCAGTAAGAAGCACCAATATAGGTCTTAACCGCTTACCTTTTGAGTGAAAAAGGTAATTCACCCTTTCGGTTATGCGCGGATTATCGCTTTTAACTGAATTATGAAGATATTCATCAAAAAGAATTAACTCCTCCTGCAGAAAATCTTTTATTATCTGACTTTGATCCATCCCATCCTGAATTATGACCTACAAAAGTAAAAATAATTCTCCTCTAAGCAACAAATATTCGTAACTTTACATTTCCTTATATGATATCTCAGGAGATTATGAATAAAAACAAACTTTTCCTTCTCGACGCCTACGCGCTCATTTATCGATCCTACTACGCGTTTATAAGAAATCCACGGGTGAATTCCAAGGGGCTCAACACGTCTGCCATCTTCGGTTTTGTGAACACGCTGGAAGAGGTGCTTCGCAAGGAAAATCCATCCCATATTGCAGTTGCTTTCGATCCCCCGGGTCCCACTTTTCGCCATGTAGAGTTTGAGGCATACAAGGCACAGCGCGAAGCAACACCGGAAGACATCAAACGTGCTATTCCGATCATCAAGGATATTATCAAGGCATACAATATCCCCTTACTTGAGGTTACCGGTTTTGAGGCGGATGATGTGATCGGAACCATCGCCAAGCGTGCCGACAAAGAGCGGTTTGATGTCTTTATGATGACGCCCGACAAGGATTACGGACAACTGACGGAACCTCATATCTTCATGTATAAACCAAGATACGGCAGTAATGATTTTGATTTGATGGATGACAGGAGGGTGATGGAAAAATACAGCCTCTCCCACCCTTCCCAGATGATTGACTTGCTGGGATTGATGGGCGATGCCTCGGACAACATTCCGGGATGTCCCGGTGTAGGTGAGAAAACAGCGATCAAACTGCTGCTGGAGTTTGGTTCTATTGAGAATCTGCTGGAGAAGAGCGATCAGCTAAAAGGAGCGCTAAAAATAAAGGTTGAAGAGAACCGTGATCAGATACGCTTTTCAAAATTTCTCGCCACCATCAAAACAGATGTGCCCATTGAGGTGGAGGAGGATGAATTTCTGCGAAAAGAGATCAATGAAGAGGCCATCAAAGTGATTTTCGAAGAGCTGGAGTTCCGCACCTTACTCACTCGTGTACTTAGACAAGAGCCTCAGACAATAGTTTCGAAACAACCCGCACAAGGCGAACTGTTTCCCACATACGAAAATGAAGAGATAGCGAAACCGGTTGAGCTACCGGCCAACTTCACCGATATACACACGACAGCGCATCAGTACAGGATGGTACATTCAGAAATGGAGATGGCGGAACTGTGTGCAAAAATCTCAGCGCAAACATCGGTCTGTTTCGATACCGAAACCACAGGGATTGATCCGCTGTTGAGTGAATTGGTAGGTCTCTCATTCGCTTTCCGTGAAGGGGAGGCGTACTACGTACCCATATCTGCCGACAGAGATGAAGCGCAAAAACAGGTAAATATTTTCAGGCCCTTCTTCGAGAATGAAGAGATAGAGAAAATCGGGCAGAACATCAAATATGATATCCTGGAGCTGCGCAATTACGGCATAGAGGTGAAAGGAAAGCTTTTCGACACGATGATTGCACACTATCTGCTCAATCCCGAAATCCGTCACGGGATGGATTACATGGCGGAGACCTATCTCCGTTACCGCACCATCCATATCGATGAATTGATCGGAGCAAAGGGAAAAAACCAGAAAAATATGCGTGATATTGATCCTGCAATTGTGACTGATTATGCGGCCGAGGATGCCGATATCACGCTTAAGCTGAAGAATATACTGGAAAAGGAGATCCATGAAAACAGCCTCGATCATCTTTTTCACAATATTGAATCGCCTCTTGTCTACGTGCTGGCTGATATGGAGTGGACGGGTGTCCGTCTTGATCTGGAGGCACTGAGCGAGCTCTCCGGGCTATTCACCAGGGAGCTGATGAAGATTGAAAAGGAGATCAGCTCAATGGCCGGCACAGTGTTCAATATCAACTCACCCAAGCAGATAGGTGAGGTGCTTTTCGACCGGTTAAAGATTGCGGATAAGCCGAAAAAAACAAAAACGGGTCAATACAAGACGGGGGAGGAGGAGCTGGAGAAAATGCGTTCCAATCATCCCATTATTGGCCTGATACTTGAACAGAGAGGCCTGAAGAAGCTGCTCAACACCTATGTGGACGCTTTTCCTCTGCTGATCAGTGAACGGACAGGGAAAATACACACATCGTTCAATCAGACAGTGGCTTCCACCGGTCGCCTGAGCAGCACAAACCCCAACCTGCAGAACATCCCTATCCGTGATGAGCGTGGCAGGGAGATGCGCAAAGTATTTATCCCCGATGAGGGATGCATCTTTCTCTCCTCTGACTACTCGCAGATTGAACTGCGTATCATGGCGCATCTGAGCGGTGACAATAACATGGTGGAGGCTTTCAACAAAGGGCAGGATATCCATGCAGCCACTGCCGCCAAAATATTCAAGATACCCATTGATGAGGTGACGGGAGATATGCGCAGAAAGGCAAAGACCGCCAATTTCGGCATTATCTACGGTATAACACCCTTTGGATTGTCGGAACGGCTGAGCATCCCGCGCAGCGAAGCCAGGGAGCTGATCGATGAGTATTTCGTCACCTTCCCCGGTGTAAAACGTTATATGGACGAATGTATCACCAACGCAAGAGTTCAAGGGTATGTGGAGACGATCTTCGGTCGCAAGCGATTTCTGGCAGATATCAACTCACGCAACGCCACCGTTCGTGGCTACGCGGAGCGTAATGCCATCAACGCACCTATCCAGGGGAGTGCTGCTGACATCATAAAAGTGGCGATGATACGTATTTTCGACAGGCTCCAGCAAAATGGGATGAGATCGAAGATGATCCTTCAGGTGCATGATGAGTTAAACTTCAATGTGGTACCTGATGAGATGGAGGCAGTCCGGAAAATTGTAACAGAGGAGATGGAAAATGTATGTAAGCTGAGCGTACCGCTGAAAACCGACCTGGGGGATGGGGATAACTGGCTTGTAGCTCACTGATCACCATGCTTGACGGACTGGCGGAATATGGATACTGGGGATTGCTGATTGCCTCCTTTCTGGCAGCAACAGTTTTACCTTTCAGCTCAGAGGTGGTTTTTGCCGCGCTGATTGCCTCCGGAATGGATATCTGGCAATGCATCTTTTACGCGACCATCGGTAATGCAGCCGGAGGAGCCACGTGTTATTATTTAGGGCGGCTGGGCAATGTGAGGTGGCTGGAGAAATGGCTCAGGATCAAACCGGAGAAGCTTGAGAAGACAATACAATGGCTTCATGGCAAAGGTGCCGTGATGGGATTCTTCGGCTTTCTTCCTGTGGTAGGTGATGCGATGCTGGTGGCACTGGGCTTTATGCGGGCCAACGTACCCGTGGTGATGATCACCATGACCATAGGCAAATTCTTGCGATACCTGCTGATCGGCTTTGGTACAGATCAGATCATGTCGTGGTTTTGATTCGGCGGTCAGTTCTCAGCTATCAGCTTTTTTAGAAGCAAGCTTTGTAAGTGCAGCGATAAGGTCTTAGCGATCAGCTTATAGCCTATGGCCTATGGCTTATAGCTTACAATTTATAACTTAGTTCTTAATTTTTATGACGATTCTTTTTCACGAAATAGTCTATGGTCCCGTTCACAGCAGACGAATGGGAACATCACTGGGGGTCAACCTGCTGCCCTATGACGGCAAACTATGCTCGTTCGACTGCATCTACTGCGAGTGCGGATTCAACAGGGATTTCCGCACCAAAACAAAGTTACCCGATCGGGAGAACGTGCAGGCAGCCCTGCAGGATAAGCTACAGTCACTGCAGAAGGAGGGAGTTAAACTTGATGTGATTACCTTTGCCGGCAATGGCGAGCCCACGATGCATCCGGAGTTCGAAGGAATCATTGGCGATACACTGCAGCTTCGGGACCGGTATTATCCCCACTCAAAAATCAGTGTGCTCTCCAACGGACTGCATCTCAATAAAAAAGTGGTGTTCGATGCAATGAAAAAAGTGGACAATCCCATCCTGAAACTTGATTCTGCCTTCGACGAGACGGCACGTCGTATCGACCGGCCCAATGCGGCCACTTACAGTGTGAGTCAGCAGGTGGAGCGGTACAGGATGTTTCAGGGTGATTTTATCCTGCAGTCGATGTTCCTTCGCGGCAGTTTTGAGGGGAGTATAGTGGACAACACCACCGAAGAGGAGGTCTCAGCCTGGCTGGCACTCGTCAGATCGCTCCGGCCACGCGAGGTGATGATCTACACCATCGACAGGGAGACACCCGCCAGAGAGCTCGAAAAAGCACCACTTGAGGTGTTGCAATATATTGCCCGCAGGGTAGGGGAGCTGGGTATTCAAACGAACGTAGCCGGGTAAAGCCGGACACTCTATGAGAAGAGATAACCGTTGACCGGTTAACTGTTCTCCAGAAAACGACCCAGACTTAGATAACGGTTGTATTTTTCTGTGAAAAGAGTACTCTTTTGCGGATCGGGCTTATACGATGCCAGTACTCCCTGTCCCAGGCACTGTTGCGCCTCTTCGACAGTAGCATAAAGACCACCGGCCACCGAGGCAAGCATGGCGGCACCGAGGGCACCCGCCTGTTGCGCAGCAGCCACTTTTATCGGTAGCCCCATCACGTCGGACAGTGTCTGCATCACATAGGACGATTTCAACGAAATACCCCCTACGCCTATTACCTCCAAAACCTGCACTCCCTCTTTCTCGAGGTGCTCCATAATAGCGCGGGATCCGAAAGCGGTTGCCTCTACAAAGCTCTTAAAGAGGTGTGCCGGCGTGGTGCCCAGGGTAACACCCGTGATGCCGCCCTTCAGTGTATAATCCGCAAAAGGTGTGCGGCGTCCGTTCAGCCAGTCGCTCGCAATAAGATCGTTTTCGGATAACGGAAGATTGATTGCCTCTTCGTTGAGTTTCGGTAATATCGCAGCTATTAATGAATGTCTATCATCACCGGGCAGGAGGTCAAACGACCAGGAGAGAATATCTCTCAACCATGCATAAAGATCACCAAAAGCAGATTGTCCCGCTTCCAGGCCTATAAGTCCCGGAATGACAGATCCATCTACCTGACCACTGATTCCCGGTATAAGCTTTGTTGCGATATCCTCTTTAGGTGTGACCACTATATCACAGGTGGAGGTGCCGATAATTTTCACCATTGTGTTAGCGCCGATTCCGGCACCGATGGCACCTGCATGTGCATCAATAATCCCCACAGCCACATCCACACCCTGAGGTAATCCCAGTCTGTCAGCCCACTCTTTCGTCAGCTTCCCTGCAGAGATGTCACTCGTGAAGGTTTCGTCGCTCAGACGCTCTCCAAATCCGTTTAGCAGGGGGTCCAGCGCGGTAAGGAACTCCTGTGAGGGATATCCTCCCCACTCATCAGCCCACATCCCTTTGTGTCCGGCAGCGCAGCGACTGCGTTTCACCTGTTCCGGCCTGAGATTGCCTGTAAGGAGAGCAGGCATCCAGTCGCAATGCTCAATCACAGCATAGGCATCACTCCTTATTGTCTCACTATTTCGTAGTGCGTGCAGCGCCTTTGCCCAGAACCATTCCGACGAGTAGATGCCCCCCGAGCGGGAGGTATAATCCGTTTTCCAGGCGTGCGCCAGGCTGTTTATATCATCTGCTTCCCTGATGGAAGTATGATCTTTCCAGAGGATGAACATCGCGTCGGGATTATTGGCATACTGTGGCAGCAGTGCCAGTGGTGTACCGTTTTTATCCGTAAGGCAGGGAGTGCTCCCGGTAGTGTCAATACCTATAGCGACAATGTTATCCACCTCCCTGGCTGACAGCTTCTTCAACAGACCATCGATCACCTCTACCAGTGAATCGATGTAATCCTGCGGGTGCTGCCGGTACTGATTCTTTGTTGAGTCGCAATACATCTCCTTTTTCCAGCGCGGATAGAAGGAGACATGGGAAACCAGTTCACTGCCAGTGACCGTATTTATGACAATAGCACGGCATGAGTCTGTTCCATAGTCAATTCCAATAACAAGTTTTTCCATTATTCTGATTTTGAGATATGATCACTGATGGCATCCTGCAGCTTCCTGTTACGGGCAACGGTAAGGCTGTAGTAAGCAATAATAGCAAACGCAGCAGCAGGTACCAGGTAGGCAAACCGGATGCTGCCTGACTGATCTGAAAGAATCCCCTGGAGCTGCGTCAGCAATGCCGCCCCGGCAATGGCCATCACCATGCCTGAACCGGCAATTTTAGTATCTTCACCCAGTCCTCTCAGTCCTATTCCATAGATAGTGGGGAACATCAGCGACATACAGCCCGAGATTCCCATCAGCGCATAGACACCAACAAAACCTGAGCCTGTAACCACGATGATGGAGAGGAGAATCGCCAGTACAGAGAGAAAAGAGAGAAGGTTCACCGGTCGTATATACTTCATCAGCCAGGTACAGACAAACCGTCCCACAACGAAGAGGATAAGCGACATAATGTAATAGGTTGCACCTGCTTGTTCAGCAGTGCGTGGCAGCAGTGCATCTAGTCCAACCCATTCCGTCAGTGCGTAAAAACCACCGGCGATAGGCTCCACATTCCTTAATACGGCGATGATTGACTCCTGTGAGGGGTTTGCTCCCAGACCGGCGATCACCGCATCAAAGTTAAGTTGCTGCATCACGTAGCGAATAATAAACGACCATACGGCGATCTGCGCACCAACATAGAAGAACTGCGCCACCACTCCCCAGACATAGTTTTTGTTCCTCTTCAGCCGCACCAGTGTCGCCTTCAGGTTGAGGCTTTTGTCATCATCCTGCGCTTTGGGCATCCGGGTGAAGAGAATCATCAGGAAAAGAAGCAGCATCACTGCCCCCAGTACCAGATAAGCGCTGGTTACCGCATTTAGTTCAAGGTTCTGTATGGCAGTCAGCTCCTCCTGTTGCAATGTCCCTCTCTCAGCTGCACTCAATGTATTGAGTTGCGACAGTACGAATACCTGGCTCACCAGCACGCCGGTGAGGGCACCAAAAGGGTTGAACGACTGTGAGAAGTTGAGTCGTCTTGTAGCTGTATGCTGATCTCCCAAAGCATAGACATAAGAGTTGGCAGAGGTCTCCAGCACCGACAATCCCGCGAAAAGGACAAAGATAGCCAGCAGGTACATCGCGAAACTGAGAAAAGAGTTGATGTCGTTGCCCAACATAGCCGGAAAAAACATAAATCCTCCAACGATACAGAATGCCAGTCCCAGCAGTACACCCGATTTGTAAGTATGTTTCTTGATAAAGATGGCCCCCGGCAGTGCGAACAGGCCGTATCCCATGAGATAGCAGACCACCTGAATCCATGCTGTCTGCGTATCGGAGAGGCTCATGATACGTTTAAACGCCGCCAGCATCGTATCGGTCATGTTGTTGGGTACCGCCCAGATAAAAAAGAGCGATGTAAGAAGAATAAAGGGGAAGATGATTCCTGCCGGAACCAGGCGATGTTTTACTGAGTTTGTGTTCATTATTATAAATTGTCAGTTTTAAGTTCTCAATTCTTCGTACTCAGCTTTTAGTGCGGGTTGTACAGAATTGTAATCCCGGACCGCTGCACTTCACAAATTTACACCTTGAAAGCTGATTACTGATTGCTTCTTGCTTATTAAAAAATCGTTCTTACCTTATCCAGACTCACACCCAGCAATTGCTCCGCGATGGGGGAGAGGGCTGCTTCGTCACCCACGAAATGGTAGACATTATGCTGGTGCGATAACGATTCATCCGGTTTCAGGAAAGCGGCAGGAGAGCTACTCTCCAGTTCCAGGAAAGGACCCATGATGCTTCCGTCATCCAGTGGTCCGTCGTTGTAGGCGTTGAGCGCATCACCTACAAGCGGTTCTCTCTCCGGATTCCATTCCTGGTTGAGATAGACAGCCTCCGGCTCAGCACCAAAGGTGACCACAGTCAGCCGTTGTGAGATGGGATCATAGTTTCCGGCAATCAATTTTGTACGTTTGGCATTCATGCCCAGCTTACCCCTCTGTTTTCCATCTGTTTTGAAAAAAATTGTTCCGTTGTCATCAATTAATCTCTCTGGCGGGATTTCACCGAAATAATCAGATGTGACCACATTCCCCAGCCTGTTTTCATCTCCTGTATGGTATGGTATTATCGTCACTGCCGAATCGGAAGGATTGAACATGTCGAGCATCCATATGCAGACAGTACCGCTCTCTTTTGTCCACTCAAAATCGTTCCTGTTGGTGATCTTGTTTTCAGTTGCGTAAGCCACGGCGCTTACTCCACCGGGTAACTCAATCCCGAGGCTGCGACCTATTTCACTGTTGGGGAGCAGTGCAATTTTCCTTTCCACGGCGATCTTCAAGGTGCTTCCCTGATAGTTTTTCAGCTCCATCTCCTTGGTAAAGGTTGCATCTGTTGCTGAAGCGCTGCTCACATTCCACTCTTCTATATCGATGGCTCCGGGAGTGTGCCAGTTTTCGTAGACCTGCTCCTTCCCCGGCTCGAAATAGATGGAGTATTTTCCTCCTTCGGGACCTAGCCAAAGGCGGTTTTCTCCTCCAAAACCGTTCATATGCTCATCGACTATTCCGGCATCAAAAAATTTGTAATTCACAAAGCCATGGCTTTTTCCCTCTTCACCAGTGGCTGTCGATGTGAATACTTTCGCCTGATATTTCGCAGAAACAATTACCTGTGCTTTACCGTCATCCGATTTCAGGACGATAAGACTATCCTTCTCAGAGAGATAGTTCAGATCATATCCGAACGTTCCTTTTTCATAGCTCATTTCCATAGGTTCCTTTTTTGTTCCTTTGCCGGTGCAGGAAAGGCTGAACAGTCCCCCGATCAGCACAGCAGCAACGACTCCATTGAATTGATTTCGTTTCATCATGATTTATTATGGTTGTTCATTATTATTCATCTTTCTTTCTGGTATGATCTCCTCAATTTCGGGGAAGTGATCCAGGATACGGTTGTAAGCCTCAGCAGCAGCGCCATTTCCCCAGTCGTAGATGGTAAACTCGCCCATCCCTTCCCCTTCGGGAGTTGTGACTCCTCCATGGCCATAGTTCTCCATTGTAAAGCCAAAATCAGCTTCACCAAAGAAGGGATAAACCTTCTCCCACTGCAGGCGTGTGACCGGGTTTTCCGGCGCGTACATCATCACGAAGGAGGCTTTCAG
>Ga0209347_1002397_pt1 | contig 25109 bp, 22 predicted proteins | sample AutmiccommuBRH23_FD_187382 | JGI IMG/M metagenome (GOLD analysis project Ga0209347, IMG submission 187382) | Deep subsurface microbial communities from Mt. Terri, Switzerland - Autotrophic microbial communities BRH/23 (SPAdes) (version 2) | ecosystem: Environmental > Aquatic > Deep subsurface >...
ATAGGGACCGTTGAAGAAAAATTAGGAATTGTTCCGCTCTACTACGCTTATCCATATGGATTTGGAATGCCTGAAACTGATGATATAGTCCTAAAGGCAGGATATGAGCTGATATTTACTTTAAAACCAGGTGTCGTAGAAAGGGGAGCCTCTTCTTTTTTTATAAAAAGAGTTCTAATTACGAAGGACACTTGGAAAAACATTGTTAAGTGGGTAGAGAGTTACTAATCTCGCTACTTTTTTACTTTGATCTATGGTACAAGCAAAAAAAAGGGTTGAAAGCTACTGGAAAAAAATATATTATTCTAGATAAGAATGATTAGGAGCACCCGTGTCGGGCACAACGATAATATTTCAGCAAAGAAGAGGTTCGACGAAGAAGAAATATCAATAGGAGGTATCAAAAATATAACACCATGTTCAATTCAAACTTGTCTCGTTAATTAGTTTAATAATACGAACAAGGTCTCTGTCAATCAGGGTGAATAGGATAGGTGTGCCCATCTATAAAGCTAGACTTATTTAGATGGAGTTATAATAATTGAACTAGGAAAAGTTGAATTAAGGACTTTTATTCACTTCTGATTTATTTACGCAGGCAGATACCTGTGTTTTTTTATTGTAAATAATCAGAAGGAGGCTTATTATATGCTGATACTAAAAGCTGAGCAGTTACAAAAGGACTGGGATGGAAAAGAAATCTTTAGAGATGTTAATCTCGAAATAAATGAAGGTGAGCACCTTGCTCTTATAGGTGATAATGGAGTTGGCAAAACTACCCTTTTTGATATTCTCTTAGGAAAGACCACAGCAAATAAAGGAACAATATATCGAAAATATCCTGTTGCAGAATGGGGAGTGTTGGAGCAAAGCCCTTATTTTGCAGAGGAATGGACCGTGTTGGATTTTGTTAAACAGAGCAACCATGAGCTATTTAAAATAAATCATGATTTGGTAGTACTACAGGCAGCACTTAACAAGAATGATTCAACAGAGATAATTGAAAGGTATAACAGAATATATCAGCGATATCTCGATCTTGAGGGTTTTAACTGGGAGCTGATCATTGAGAAACAGCTTAAGGAGTTTGGTTTTCTGCCGAATATCTGGGATACCCCTTTTACCGCTTTAAGTGGTGGACAAAAAACCCTTGCTCAATTAGTAAGGTTATTAGTTAATCAGCCCAAATTCATTTTGCTTGATGAACCGACAAATCATTTAGATCAATCTGTTCTTAAGTATTTGACAGATTGGATGCAGGGTTATAGTGGGACGATTCTATTCATCTCCCATGACAGGTATTTTTTAGACCAGACAGCCCAGGGGATCTATGAATTGGCATCAACAGGTACTACTCGTTATTCAGGTGGCTACAGTAAGTATTATCAGAGTAAGGAGCAAGCTTTAAAAGCCCATTTAGCTCAATATGAGAAGCAAGAAAAGGAACGCAAAAAGCTGCAAGAGGCAATTCAACGCTTTAAGCAGTGGTATGAACTTTCCCACAGTGCAGCGAGTGTAAGGGATCCGATAGCTAAGAAGAAGGCCAATAAGCATATTACGAGGATGAGAGCAAAAGAACAGGCCTTAGAAAGGCTTGAGGAGCAAAGTGTAGAAAAGCCCAAAACAACTAAACAAATTAACTTTAACCTTACTAATACAGCTTTTAATGCCAAAACCTTAATTAATCTCCAAGATGTAGAGTTTTCCTATGGAACAAAGTCATTATTTAGCAACCTCTCATTCTCAATTAATCGCGGTGAACGCGTTGCAGTTCTTGGGAAAAATGGTGCGGGTAAAACTACTCTCTTAAAGCTGATTAATAAAGAATTAACCAGCTCTCAAGGAAAGATAGCTCATCACCCGGCACTAAAAATCGGCTACTTTGCCCAGGAATTAAACGACCTAAAAATAGATGAAACAATTCTAGATACCTTGTTAGGGCTTTCCTCATTAACCCAAGCTGAGGTTAGAAATATCTTAGCTTCCTTTCATTTTCGCAAGGAGGATGTCTTTAAAAAAATCAAAGACCTTAGTATGGGAGAAAAATGCCGAGTAGCATTTGTGAAGCTGTATTTTTCTAAGGCTAATCTCTTGGTTTTAGATGAGCCGACCAATTATTTAGACATAACTACAAGGGAAAAAATCGAAGAGGTTTTAGCCGAATATCCTGGGGCTTTTATCGTTGTCTCCCATGACCTTTATTTAATTAAGCGCTTAGCTACCAAGATTATAGACTTAGAGGATGAGCATAAATGCTTTCAGGGTAGTTATTTAGAATATCTCGATCACAAAAGCTTAAAGCAAGATAACAAATCAATTGATGTACAAAATATCATCACCCAATTAAAGCTTCGGCTAATCACTCTAATGAACAAGGATATTCCCGAGGTTGAAGAAGAAAAGGCAGCACTCCTAGCGGAAATACAAAGGGTAAAAGCACAAATCGGCGAGCTTAGCAACCAATGATTTCCCTAGGCTATCACCAGCAGAATGCGGTGAGGAAGCAGAAAGAACCGTCCCCTATGCTTAGATTAATAAACCCCGTCCGGAGTTAACTGACGGGGTTAAATTGGATGGATTTAATATACTGCTTCTGCTTCACTTACTAGCTCTTGCATAAGTTGTTTTACTGAGACGATTTCCTTTATTCTAAAGGCGTTGCTTCCTGTGAATATCAGTCCCTCGTTCAAGTTGCCCTTTACGGAATTAATTAAGGCTTTTGAAATACAATAGGGGGTTGATTTAGGGTTGCAAGGGATTAAGCAATTATAGCACTTTTTCACCGGAATGTTGGCTAGCTCAGTATTTTTGACAAAACTATTAATTATCGCTCGACCAGGCATGCCTACAGGGCTTTTCACAAAGTTGATATCAGTTTCTGATGAATTGATGTAAGCATTCTTAAAATTGATATCCGCATCACACTCGTCGGTAGCTACAAAGCGAGTACCCATCTGCACGCCGGCAGCGCCGATTTTTAGATACTTACTTATATCTAAGCCATTAAAAACTCCTCCTGCAGCAATAACTGGGATCATTTTTTTATATTTTTCCTGAAAAGAACTAATAGCTTCTTTAACATCCTTAACTAGATCTGCCAGATCAATCTTTGGAAAGCCGATTAGCTGATCAAAGGAAAATCCTAAATGCCCTCCCGCTTCAGGACCCTCAACAATTACTAAATCAGGAGTATATTCATATTTTTTGTCCCAAAGCTTGGAGATAAGGTTGGCAGCTTTACCGGAGGAAACAATGGGAGCTATTTTTGTTGTAGTATTTCTGATTAACTCAGGAAGCTCCTTAGGGATTCCTGCCCCGGAGATAATTAAATCTATTTTTTCTTCAATCGCTGCTTGCACCATCTCTTTATAGTTAGTTATTGCCACCATAAAGTTCACACCGATAATCCCATTAGGACTTAATTCCTTCGCTCTTCTAATTTCTTTGCGTAGGGCTCGAATATTTGCAGACAATGTATTAGTCTCAAAATCAGCCTCTTTATAACCAATCTGCACACCAGAAATAATCCCGATTCCTCCGGCGTTGGCAACAGCTGATGCCAAACCTGAGCCAGAGACGCCAACTCCCATACCGCCTTGAATTATGGGGACATTAGCGACCAAATTACCGATACTTAATGAAGGTAGCTTCATCTATATTTCTCCTTTATGTGTAAATTATTATCTCCCAATACAGCATTTAATGTAGTCTGAAAAACAACGTTAAATAGCTTGTAATAACAGATATTATATCTGTTAATGACCTGAAAGTAAACTATTGATCAACAAAAAGCAGCTATTGATGATCAATAACTGCTTTTTCTTGCTTGCTTTTTTCTTTTTCAGATGTTATTATTCAATCATTAATCAAATATTTCCTTCGGGGTCGGGTGTAATTCCCAACCGGCGGTAATCAAGCTAGGCTTGTAGTCCGCGACCTAACCATAAGTAAGCCCTTTTCCTTCAAGAGTAACAGAAATGGGTTGATAGAGTTTTCCTCAGGGAGATCTGCTATGGTTAGCTGATTCGGTGCAATTCCGAAACCGACAGTAGAGTCTGGATGGGAGAAGGATGAGTTAATAGGATAGCCATTAGCTAGGTGCAGGATTTATTTAGTTTGCAGCTAATGAGTTTTGTTGTTGCTATTTTATTATTTTTGTGATGTTTATTTGTTCACAAGGCCCTGAAGCATGTATTATGCTTTTGGGCTTTTATTTTTGCAGTTCGACGTAGTAGGAATATTTTTTAAGGAGGCACCCAAAGGGCACAACGATTATATTCCAGCATTGTTGCAGTTCGACGTAGTAGGAATATTTTTTAAGGAGGTTAAGCGGTTGGATGACCAATTTTATATGCAATTAGCCTTAGAACTCGCAAGAGGCACTAAAGGTCAGACTTCACCTAACCCGCAGGTAGGAGCTGTAGTTGTTAATCAGGGCAGAATTGTGGGTATGGGGGCACACCTTAAAGCAGGAGAGGCTCATGCAGAGGTTCAGGCTTTGAATATGGCAGGGAATCTTGCCAAGGGCAGTACAATCTATGTAACTCTTGAGCCATGCAGTCATTATGGCAAGACACCTCCCTGCGCTGAGAAAATAATCCAAGAGCAGGTGAAACGAGTAGTTATTGCTAGTTCGGATCCCAACCCTTTGGTATCCGGAAGAGGGATATCCTTAATTGAACAGGCAGGAATAGAGGTTGCAACTGGGGTAATGGCAAGCGAGGCTGCTTCAATTAATGAGAGCTTTAATAAATTTATTACGACGGGAATTCCTTTTGTAACAGTAAAAACAGCGATGACTCTTGACGGCAAAATAGCTACGCATTCAGGCAGCAGTAAGTGGATAACCGGTGAGCCGGCAAGAAATCATGTTCATCAATTGCGGCATGAGCACGATGCAATTATGGTCGGTATTGGAACGGTGCTGAAAGATAATCCTTCCCTAACCGTTAGGGGAGAGCAGCAAGGGATTAATCCCTTGCGAGTAATCGTTGATTCTAAACTGGCAATTCCACTAACGGCAAAGGTCTTAACAGATGGAGAGGCGCCGACCTGGATTTTTACCACAACAAGTGCTGAACAGGGAAAAATAGCACAGTTGACTGACTTGGGTGTTAAAGTTGTGGTTACTAGAGCTGCTTCGCAGGTTAATCTGCAAGAGGTGCTTCAACATCTAGGTACTGAGCAAGTTACTTCGGTCTTTGTTGAGGGTGGTGGAACGTTAATCGGTTCTTTATTTACCGAGCAGTTAATTGATAAATATCTATGTTTTCTTGCCCCGAAACTGGTTGGCGGCAGGAATGCACCTACCGCGATTGCTGGAGAAGGTGTAAGTGAAATGTCAGCGGCCGTATCTTTGGAAAGGATTACAATTCGCTCCTTTGGCGAAGATTATTGTATTACGGGGTATCCGAATTGGAAGTGAGAGGTGAAAAAGATGTTTACTGGTCTTGTTGAAGAACTGGGTAAAATCAAGGACTTTAAAAAAAGTGGAGAATCAATGGTTCTAACTATCGAAGCAAAGGAGATACTTCGAGAAACAGCAGTTGGTGACAGCATCGCAGTAAATGGGGTATGCTTAACAGTTACCTCTTTTAGCCAATCCGCGTTCACTGTAGATGTAATGCCGGAAACCATGAGGAAAACCAGTTTAAGAGACGTTAAAACTGGCAGTTCAGTTAATTTGGAAAGAGCGATGACGCCTAATAGACGCTTTGGTGGACATTTTGTCTCCGGGCATGTTGATGGAATAGCAACCTTGATAGAGAGAAAACCTCTAGATAATGCAATCTACTTGACCTTTAAGACTGAGGAAGACTTACTAAACTACATGCTCCCAAAAGGCTCAATTGCCATTGATGGAATTAGTTTGACCTTGGTGGAAGTGAAAAATAAGACTTTTTCTGTTTCAATAATTCCCCATACTTTGCAGCAAACTAATTTAGGAACAAAAAGAATTGGGGAGATTGTGAATATTGAAGCAGATATGATCGGCAAGTATGTTGAGAAATCTGTTAGAAATCTCTTGCAAACGCAGACTACAAGCAACGGAAAAATTACTGAGGAGTTTCTCAAGGAAAATGGTTTTTAATTCATTCAAAGAAAGGACAGATTATGATGTTTAATACTATTTTAGAGGCTTTGGCTGACTTAGAATTAGGCAAGGTGATAATTGTAGTTGACGATGAGGACAGAGAAAACGAAGGTGACTTTGTCGCTTTAGCCGATAAGGTTACTAACGAAGTGATCAATTTCATGATTAAGGAAGGCAGGGGTTTGGTCTGTGCACCAATAACTGAGGAACGGGCTAGAGAGCTCGATTTGCCACCGATGGTTCAGAACAATACTGACAAGCATGGTACAGCCTTTACTGTCTCTGTTGATCATCAATCAACAACAACAGGAATTTCTGCATTAGAAAGAGCGCAAACTATTCTAGCCCTAATCGCTTCAGATTCCCAACCTGTAGATTTTCGCCGACCGGGACATATTTTTCCGCTAGTAGCTAAAAATGGTGGAGTTTTAAGAAGAGCCGGACATACCGAGGCTGCAGTGGATCTGGCGAGGATGGCAGGCTCATTTCCGGCAGGTGTAATTTGTGAAATTATTAATGAAGATGGAACAATGGCTCGTGTACCGGATTTGCTGGAAATTGCTAAAAAGTATGATTTAAAAATGATTACGATTGCCGATTTAATAAAATATCGCAATCAGATGGAAAAGTTGGTTAATCGCGAAGTTGAGGTTACCCTACCAACGGAATTTGGTGATTTTCGCGTAGCAGCTTACAGTAATCAGCTGGACAGTAAAGAACATTTGGCTTTAATTAAGGGTGATATTTCTCGGGATACACCAACCCTTGTCCGTGTGCACTCAGAGTGCTTAACAGGTGATATCTTTGGGTCTTACCGCTGCGACTGCGGTCCACAGCTACACGCTGCTCTGAAACAGATCGAGGAAGCAGGCAGTGGAGTACTCTTATATATGCGGCAAGAGGGTAGAGGTATCGGTCTTTTGAATAAGCTGCGGGCTTATCATTTGCAGGAACAAGGTCTGGATACTGTTGAAGCAAACAACAAACTGGGTTTTCCAGCCGATCTCCGAGACTATGGAATTGGAGCGCAAATCTTAAAGGATCTGGGTGTTTGCAAGATCAAGCTTCTGACCAATAATCCTCGTAAAATAAAAGGTTTAGAGGGCTACGGTCTGGAAGTCTTAGAACGCGTCCCTTTAACTATTGAGCCGAATAATAATAACAGAAGCTATTTGGAAACCAAGAAAAGCAAGCTTGGACACCTGCTCAATTTCTAGAGCTTCGATCGGAAGGTTTCCTCACAAACTGACTGTGCAGTTAGGTTGTAATTAAGGCTCACTTTTCATATATCGATACATTAAAATGTGTAAAAAATCGCAGAAGGAGTAATGATAAAATGGCAAAATCTTTTGAAGGACATTTAGTTGGAACAGGTCTTAAGCTGGCAATAGTGGTTGGCAGATTTAACGAATTTATCACTGGCAAGCTGTTAAGCGGAGCAAAGGATGGCTTAATTCGCCATGGTGTGGCAGAAACGGATATTGACGTAATGTGGGTACCGGGGGCTTTTGAGATACCTCTTGCAGCGAAAAGACTGGCAAATACCAAAAACTACGATGCAGTTATTACCCTTGGAGCGGTAATCCGCGGCTCAACACCGCATTTTGACTATGTTTCCTCGGAAGTAGCTAAAGGAGTGGCTGCTGTCAGTTTGCAAGCTGATATTCCGGTTATTTTTGGGGTTTTAACTACCGATTCCATTGAACAGGCAATTGAGCGAGCTGGTACAAAGGCAGGCAACAAAGGCTGGGAGGCTAGTATTACAGCGATCGAGATGGCAAATCTCTTAAAGCAAATATAGTTTTAAATTAAACAGACCTTAGGTTCCCTGATCGGGAAAGCTAAGGTCTGTCTATGTATCAGTGATTATTATGTGGCTAACTGCTTAATTACTAGGTAAAGTCGCCAGATGAGCAACAATTTCACTTATTTGCTTTGGGTGCAGCAGCGAGAATCTCTGTTGATACGTCAGCGAATTTTTGGAAATTGGTAATAAAGCGGTTAGCTAGATCGTTAGCATACTTATCATAGGCAGCTTGATCCGTCCAAGTGTTTTTTGGCTGTAATACTTCGTCGGGAACGTTAGCTATTTTAGCTGGCACGGCTACTCCAAAAACGGGATCGATATGGAATTGCGTATTTTCAATTGAGCCATCTAAGGCAGCTGTGACCATTGCTCTGGTATAAGCAATCTTCATTCTTTGGCCGACTCCATAAGGCCCGCCAGACCAACCGGTATTTACTAAATAGACTCTAGCATTATGCTTAAGGATTTTTTCGCCCAACATTTGGGCATATTTTGTTGGCACTAACGGTAGAAACGGCTCGCCAAAGCAGGTTGAAAAGGTCGCCTCAGGCTCAGTTACTCCTCGCTCTGTCCCGGCCAGTTTACTGGTGTAGCCTGATAAAAAGTGGTACATTGCCTGCTCCCTGTTTAGCTTGGAGATCGGTGGTAAAACCCCAAAGGCATCGGCGGTTAAGAAAATTATTACTTCCGGATGACCGGCCATGCTTGGAGTTAGAGAACCAGGAATATAATCTAACGGGTAGGCTGCCCGAGTATTTTCGGTTAATACCTCACTGGCAAAATCTGGACTGCGGTTTTCATCTAATACGACGTTTTCTAGTACACTGCCGAATTTAATTGCATTCCAGATTTGCGGCTCGTTTTCTTCAGAAAGATTAATACATTTGGCATAACAGCCGCCTTCAATATTAAAAACACCGTTTTCCGACCAGCCATGTTCGTCATCGCCGATTAAATAACGGTTAGGGTCTGCGGATAGAGTGGTTTTCCCTGTGCCGGATAATCCAAAGAATAACGCTACATCCTTTGCCTTACCGACATTAGCTGAGCAGTGCATCGATAGAACATCCTTTTGCGGAAGGAGGAAATTCATGACACTAAAAATAGATTTTTTCATTTCTCCGGCGTATTCAGTTCCGCCGATTAAAATAGTTTTTTCTTGAAAATTAAGAATTACGAAAGCTTCAGAATTAGTGCCATCAACTGCGGGATCAGCTTTAAAGCCTGGGGCAGCGATAATAGTAAATTCTGGAGCGAACTGTTTCAGTTCCTGTTTAGTAGGACGAATAAATAGCTGATGGGCAAAAAGATTATGCCAAGCATACTCATTTATCACGCGAATCGGTAACCGATATGCCGCATCTGCGCCAGCAAATCCGTCAAACACATACAATTCTTTTTCCTGAAGGTAGTTCGCTACCTTGTTATATAGCGAGTTGTAGATTTCTGGTTTGATCGGCTTATTAACATTACCCCAAGCTATTTTGGCGGAATTTGTTTCTTCATCAACAATAAAACGATCCTTAGGAGAGCGTCCGGTATATTTACCAGTAGTTAAGCTTAATGCTCCAGTGTGTGTTAAAATGCCTTCCCTGTTTTTTAAGGAGTGCTCTACTAGCTCAGATACGTTTAGGTTATAATAAACCGCTATATCCTCTAAAATTAGCTCATTTCGTTCTTTTTTAATGCTGGTTTTCATAACAAAATCCTCTCCTGTTCATCTTTTTCTCTGGTTAGCCAAAGCTATGAGACATACTATTGCTTAATATAAGTGACATACTGTTTAAAAATATTATAAATAGTATAACACAAAAATTCAATATGCTTTACAAATAAAAGTTTAACTTCGGTTTCAACAAGACTCATCTCTAGTAATCTGTTATCTTGGCGATAGCAGAAGAAAGTGGTAATATAAATTTAGATGGAAAATGGTTGTTAATACTACGTAGCGGTAGGAGGTTTTTTTCTTGAAAGTGATAAAAATAAGTCCGAGGGGATATTGTTATGGGGTTGTAGATGCGATGGTATTAGCTCAAAATGCTGCAAGAGACCAATCATTGCCCCGTCCTATTTATATATTGGGAATGATTGTCCATAATCAGCATGTTGTCGAAGCCTTTACAGAGCTAGGAATAATCTCTTTGGACGGCAAAGACCGCTTAGAGATTTTGGAGAAAATCCCTACAGGCACGGTAATCTTAACTGCTCATGGTGTTTCTCCAGCGGTAAGGCAAAGAGCACTGGATAAGGGCTTAGCAATTATTGATGCTACCTGCCCTGATGTAACCAAAACCCATAGCTTGATTGAAGAGAAGGTTAAGTTAGGTTATGAGGTTGTCTATATAGGCAAAGAGGGTCATCCAGAACCTGAGGGAGCCCTTGGGGTAGCACCAAGTAATGTTCATTTAGTTACAAATGAGCAGGATATTCGGGAGTTAGCAATCTCCTCGGAGAAAATTCTCGTTACTAACCAGACGACGATGAGTCAATGGGATATTGCCCAAATTATGGATAAAGTTAAGAGTAAATTTCCTCAGGCGGAATTCTATAATGAGATTTGTATGGCAACGCAAACAAGGCAAGAGGCTGTGGCTGAACAAGCAAAGAGCAGTGATCTGGTAGTTGTTGTAGGAGACCCGAAAAGCAACAATTCTAATCGTTTGGCGCAAGTAGCAGAAGAGATAGCTCAAGTGCCAGCTTATCGGATCGGCGATTTGTCCGAGCTGGATATAGAATGGTTGAAGGGGAAAAAGACGATCGCTGTTACTGCCGGAGCTTCAACACCGACTCCTTTAACCAAGGAGGTTGTGGAATTTATTGAGCAGTTTAATGAAGAGGACCCGAGCACTTGGGAGAAAAAGCGAAGTATTGATCTGACCAAGATTCTTCCTCGGGTAAAGACGGATAAGTAAATTAGAAGTGAGAGGTAGACTCACCTCTCACTTCAAGTCAATGCTATTGGTCGTCTTCCAGCTGAGCTAGATAGACTGCTCCGGGCTTATTGCCCATTTCTTTTAAGGCGCCTATCATAATCGTGGCATTTTTCTGATTCTCTAAGCCTCCTGAGCTTAAAGAAAAGCCGAATTGATCATTTTCGTCAATCCCGTGCCAGCGGTGAAGCAACTCACCATTTGTACTATTATATACGGATACTTGACCGGCATATTTTTTTAATTGGTGTGTAGCGTTAAAGGCAGCGAGAACTATTTCCTTGTTACCATCACCGTCGAGATCAGCGGTTGTGATGATCTCCCCAAAACCAATATCTACTTCATTACATTCCATATCGTATAAATGGTCGAGATGAGCTCCCTTAAAGACTGAGACCGTATTTCCCTGCAGATCCTTTGTGGTAATGATTAATTCATTTATTCCATCATTATCAAGATCATCCACGTGTAGCATCGTGCCAAACCCAGGTTTGCCGACTAGCTGGTGGATCAACCAGCCATGTTCAACGGAATAGATTAGTACCTCACCATTTGGGACACCAGGAGCGCCAATAATCACTTCACAAACGCCATCACCATCGAGGTCTCCTGCCGCCACAGCAGTCCCATAATCGCAATAATCCCTAGTTATTTTGGAGGTAAACTGCTTGATTAGATTGCCATCCTTACCGCTGTAAATATAGACATTGCCCCGGCCGTTCAGGATTGGCATTGGGGCGCTAACAATCAGGTCTTTATACCCATCTCCGTCCACATCACCTACCGCAACGGAAAAGCCAAAAGCATCAAACTCTTTTGGACTAGTAAAGTGAAAGATAGTTTGCTTATCCATAAATGATATTACTTGAACCTCACCGGAGAGATCCTGATAAGTAACCGCAATAATCAGTTCGTCAACCTTGTCTTGATTTAGATCAGCAGTTAATAACCTAATTGTATTGATCTTTTTAGCTCCTATTTCTAGAGTTTCGATTAATTTATAAGAGCTAGAGGAATAAACAGAAATTAAGCCGCCATTTTTGTGATTAACCGAAGCTACTATTATTTCTTTTTTTCCATCGCCGTTTATATCACCGATAGCTGAAGAGTAGCCAAAACCATCCTGTTTTTCTTTCCCGATAAGTGTTTTAATCTTTAAACTCAAAAAAATCCCCCCTTTACAATATATTCCATATTTATCCTCTGAGCAGAAATATAATCGAAGTGCCTATATAACAGGTTATTCAAGAGCCTAAGAAAAAGTACGACGATTTCCTTGGTAGATATTACTACAGGGCAACCAGCGAATATTACGCAACTTTTCAGTTAATCCTCGGTCTATTTTTATAAGCAAGAATCAGCTGGAAAGGGGATGAAAAGGAGGAATTTGTTTTTACGTCATTAGAAATAGTGTAGAGAGAGGAATAATATTGAAGAGACACATCCAAAGTTTTTTACTGCTGACGTTTTTAATCTTTCTTCTTATCCCGACTATCACTATGGCTATGGAGCAGGATATTCAGATTAAAATTGATGGAAATACCGTCATCACTGATGCACCACCGTTGCTGGTTGCCGGTCGTGTTTTAATCCCGGTTAGGATTATCTCGGAAACATTAGGATTTTCTGTTGATTGGCATGCTAATACTCGGGAAATATTTTTACAGAAAAATGATCTAAATTTAAAATTTAATATAAATGAACCATTTATTTGGAACAACGGCAATAAAGCCTTGCTGGATGTCGTGCCGGTTATCAAAGATGGTCGAGTATTTTTACCAATCAGGGCTTTTTCAGAAAATATTGGTGCTTTAGTAGATTGGGATGGTCAAGATCGCATTGTTTATGTAGCAACCAAAGTGCAGAAAAATAGTACTTCTCCGATTGAGCCGTATAAGTTGGATTCTCTGCAGCAAGAAGAAACAAGCCTTGTATTAACAATATCTGGAGAGCAACGATGGGAGCCTGTTTTTTTAACATTATCTAAGCCGGATCGTTTGGTTATTGATCTAAACAACACAATTTTAGGAGAAGATTTGGTCGGTATTGAGGTCAATGAAAATGAGTTTATAAGTGCCGTCAGATATAGTCAATATGAAATAAACCCGAATAAGGTGCGGATAGTTGTTGATTTGAAGCAAAAAGTCGACTATTCATATCAATTAGTCGAAAATAGTCTAACAATTAATTTTGCTCCTAAGACATATAAGGTGGTTATTGATCCGGGTCATGGGGGAAGCGATCCTGGAGCAACCAGCTATTCTGGTTATCAGGAAAAGGAGTTTAATCTGGCAATTGCTTTACGGGTTAATGAGCTGCTTAAGGATGAGCAAAGTATTGCAGTACATTTAACTAGAGACGCCGATTTTTTTGTTTCCTTGGATGATCGGGTAGATTTTGCTAATAGCCTCGAGGCTGATCTTTTTATTTCTATTCACGGAAATGCCATGCCGAATAATTCGAAAATAAGTGGAATCGAAACCTATTATACAAGGACAAGCAGTTACTCTTTTGCCCAAGTCATCCATAAGAAACTGGTTAGCTTGACAGGCTTGCCAGACCGGGGCATTCGAACAGCGAATTTTCGCGTAATAAAAAATACTAATATGCCGGCAGTCTTACTAGAGGCTGGATACCTTAGCAATAAAGGAGATTTAGCCAAGATGTCTACTGCGGGGTATCAGGAGCAGGTTGCCTTGAGCGTTGTAGAGTCCATAAAAAAATATTTTAAGTAATTCAAATTAGAAGATATTCGGGACAGCTGATAAGCGAAAGAATCATTTCGTCAAGCGGCAGTCCCTTTTTTTACCGCGAAGATTCTTAGCTTGGCGAAATTAATTGAATTTAAAGTCAACTTAGGGTAAGATAATCAATATATGTTAGTACTAGGTACTAGTTAGAAAAGGGAAGGAGTATTCGGTAATGAAGCAGCTTTTAGCAGGCAAGAATGTATTGATAATGGGAGTTGCCAATAAGAGGAGTATTGCTTGGGCGATTGCTCAATCTTTACATCAGGCAGGGGCAAGAATTATCTTTACCTATCAAGGTGAGAGATTTGAAAAAAATATTCGTGATTTAACTCAAGATTTAGGGAATTCTTTAATTTATTCTTGTGATGTTACTAAAAACGAAGAAATTCTAGACCTCTTTGCCAGCATCAAAAAAGATGTTGGGACTCTTCACGGAGTGGTTCATAGTGTAGCGCATGCCAAGGCAGAAGAGTTAAATGGTAGATATGCCGACACTTCAAGGGATGGATATTTAATGGCTCAAGAAATCAGTGTGTACTCACTGGTTGCTGTTGCTCGTGCAGCTGAACCGTTAATGACAGAGGGTGGAAGTATCATAACCTTAACTTATCTAGGCGGAGAACGCGTTGTGAAGAATTATAATGTAATGGGAGTTGCTAAGGCGGCTTTAGAAAGCAGCGTGCAGTATCTAGCCAATGATTTGGGACCAAGTAATATCCGAGTTAATGCTATCTCAGCGGGTCCAATCCGCACCTTATCGGCAAAGGGAGTTTCAGATTTTAATACCATCCTTCATGTTATTGAAGAAAAGGCTCCACTAAGAAGAGCAACTGATACTGCGGAGGTTGGCGATACAGCACTATTTCTGATGAGCTATTTATCTCGCGGGATTACTGGTGAGGTAATCCATGTAGACAGCGGTTATCATATACTATCTTTTGTTTGAGCCATATTCTAGAATCTTGATATTATCTTGACATTTAGCATAAAAGTTCTTTAAATCCTTTGGATATAATATAATCGAAAGCAGAAAAATTGCTTTTAATTATCGAAAAAGGAGTGAATAGAATTATGAAAAGAGTATTATTTGTTGGAGCTCTTCTTCTAGCAGTGGGGATTGGTATTGCGCTTGGCCCCTCGATAGGATTTGCAGACGCAGATGATTCAACCACTACTACCCAACCGTTTTACGGCAGAATGGCTAATACTGGGTTTGCTGATTGGCAAGGCGAAAGAATGGGTAGAGGGATGATGGGCGGAGGATTTGGTTTTGCTCTTGCGGGGACATCTCACGAGGGAATTGCAGAAGCTCTTGGCATAACTTCTGATGAATTATTTGAGCTTACTCAAGCCGGTAAATCTTTAGCAGAGATTGCCGAAGAAAAAGGTGTTTCAGTTGAGCAGCTGACAGAAGTTATTGTCTCGGCACACATCGAACAGCTTGATCAATTGGTGGCTGACGGTAAATTAACAGAAGAAAATAAAGCTTTATTGCTAGAGAATGTTGAAGAAATGGCAATTGCAATGATCAACGGCACGATGCCGGTTGATGGCCGCGGCTTTGGCGGCAAAGGCTTCCGTGGTATGGGTGGCGGCATAGGTTTTGGCTTCGGTCCGCAGCTTGCCGGAACAAATCATACTGAAATTGCTGAGTTTCTTGGATTAACAGCTGATGAATTAACCGAGCAAATAGTAGCCGGTAAATCCCTAGCGGAAATCGCTGAAGATAAAGGTATTTCTGAGGAGCAGCTTATAGTTAAACTTACAGAAATTTACAAAACGAAACTTGACCAGTTAGTAACCGACGGAAGTATAACTGAAGACCAAAAAGCGACTTTTTTAGAAAATCTTGATGCAAAAATTAACGATATGATTACAGCAAAAAAATCAGATTTTCAAAAAGGGAATTTTCACGATAAAAAAGGTCGTGGTTTCATGCCTAACTCCAGCTTCCAAGGCGGGCGGGGGTATGGTACATACACCGCCGATACCAGTTTGTAGACTCCAGTTTTGTTAGCGTATAAGATTTTTAGGTTATATATGAGAAGAAAACTTGGCAGATGCCAAGTTTTCTTCAAATTATGGCGATTAGCGAGACCTATTCGGATGGAGTCTTGCTGAAAATCGAAGAAAAATTCGTTCTGGAAGGAGAAGCGAATTTTATGAAAAAAAATGTGTTGATCGTAGATGATGAGAGCAAAATTCGAGAAATGGTCAAGTTATACCTGGAAAACGAGGGCTATGAAGTTAAGCAAGCAAGCACAGGTTTTGAAGCCTTGGAAATAATCGCGGAAAAAGAGATTAGTCTGGTCTTGTTAGATATTATGATGCCAAAAATGGACGGCTACCAGACCTTAAGAGAGATCCGCAATATTCAAAAAAAAATGCCGGTCATCATGCTGACAGCCAAAACTGACGAATTGGATAAGCTGCTGGGCTTAGAACTAGGAGCGGACGACTATATTACTAAACCCTTTAGCTTGCGGGAATTGGTCGCCAGAATGAAAGCAGTACTTCGAAGAGTGAACCAAGTCGATGAGGATCTGGAGGAAGAAATTATCAGAGGGGAAATTAAGATAAATATCTCGAAATACGAAGCTTACGTTAATTCCCGGAAGCTAACTCTTACTCCGACGGAATATAAAATACTGCTTGCCTTAGCTCAAAAACCGGAGAGAGTTTATAGCCGTTTGCAACTAATGAATATTGCTATGGGCGAGGCTTATGTCAATTATGAACGCTCAATTGATACTCATGTTAGTAATCTGCGAAAGAAGGTCGAAGATGACCCGGCAAATCCGCGATATATTCAAACAGTTTATGGGATAGGCTATCGCTTTGGTGGCAATCAATGAAGCTACAAACCAAGCTAATTGTTGCGTTTACTGGAATCGTAATTTTTATGGCGTTGCTTCAATTTTTGATCTTTCAGAATGGGATAGAGGATAACTTTGAGGATTTTATCAGACAAAATGAGAACGAAAGCATCAGCTTATGGCAGGAAATATTGCTAGACTACTACCTTGATCAAGGCTCATGGGATTATGTCCAGGAGGATTTTTTGAACACATTTAGTGCCATAAAGAACCGCAGAGGACCATTTGGCAGCAACAGCATGGCAATCCAAATGCTTGGCGGGCTGAAGATTGCGGTTGTCAACCAGCAGGGAATAGTTGTCGGCGATACGGAGTTGAATTGGCTCGGTAAGACGGCAAAGGATCTTCCCGGAGTCCGGGAGGATATAATTCTCGATGGAGTTAAAATTGGTCAATTAATCATTAATAAGGAAAAAAGTCTAGATATAATTAATATTGAGCAGCAATTTATTAAATCGGTATATACTTCAAATATCTTTAGCGCGGCAATTGCGGTAATAGCGGCGGCAATCTTAGGAATTGTTATTTCCGGAAAAATGACCAAGCCGTTAGAGAAGTTAATAATCGGTATTAAGCACTTAGCGAAGGGAGATACCTCTTATCGTGTAAAGGTTAATACTCAGGATGAGTTTAGTCAGTTGGCGGAATCCTTTAATGAAATGGCCCAAGAGCTCAAGAAAAATGAAGAGGTTAGAAAGGGTCTGGTGGCTGATGTGGCACACGAGCTTCGAACACCCTTGTCAATTCTTAGAGGAAAGCTGGAATCGATTCAAGAAGGGGCTTTGGAATTAAAACAAGAGGTGATAATTCAGCTTAGCGATGAAGTGTATCATCTTTCCAGACTTGTAAATGAACTTCAGCAGTTAAGCCTCGCGGAGGCTGGTAAGTTAGTCTTAGAGAGAAAAAAAGTTAGTCTCAACGAGTTGATCCAAAAAGTTCTCGACAATTTTACCTGGCTGGCTGAGGAAAAGAATATTACAATGCAACTAAATGCTCGTAAGGAAATTACTATTTATATTGATGCTCAACGGATTACCCAAGCAATAGTAAATTTATTAGGAAACGCTCTTCGCCATACACCAGAAGGGGGTAAGGTAGAAATTGATCTGGATAATGAGAAGGATCAATTAGCAGATAATGCTGTGATTAGGGTTATGGATAGTGGTGTAGGTATCGAAAAAGAGCATCTACCATATATTTTTGACCGTTTTTACCGCATAGATGCTTCTCGCTCAAGAGATCAAGGTGGGACAGGATTAGGATTGGCTATTACCAAAGGCTTTATCGAAGCACATGGAGGCAAAATATCTGTAGAAAGTGAAAAAGGTAAGGGGACAACCTTTGTTATTTCTTTACCAATACAGTAATGAGTAATAAGTCTCGCTTTCGAAGAAAATAATTCTGAGCTATCTCCCAAGAGATAGCTTTTTTCATCTTCACAAAAAATTCACATATTCGTAAAAACTAAAAGGCTTTACACCTGAAAAGAAAGATAGTATAATCTTAATGAGAATGATTATTAATTGCACGGAGGTAATATTTATGACAAAAAGCTTGAATCAATGTCAAATTGGCGAAAAGGTTTTGGTCCGGGCTTTACAGATGGCGGGGAATAAGTCCAAGAGACTAATGGATATGGGGTTGTTTCCAGGCACAGAGATTGAAATATCGCGAGTTGCCCCGATGGGTGACCCGGTAGCGATCAAACTGAAAGGGTTTCAAATGAGCTTTCGCAAAAAAGAGGCTGAAGAGATTATTGTGGAATTAATTTAAATGACTGAGGTGTAATATGACTACTTATGCATTAGCGGGAAATCCGAACGCCGGAAAAACTTCACTGTTTAACTTATTAACCGGGACAAGGCAGTATGTCGGGAACTGGCCTGGGGTAACAGTGGAAAGGAAGATGGGTTATCTAAAGAAGGATAACTCTGTAAGAATCGTTGATTTACCGGGGATATACAGTTTGTCTCCATTTTCTTTAGAAGAAAGGATAGCTAGTCAGTTTTTAATGAATGAGGAGATTGATGCACTGATCAACATTGTTGATGCCTCTAATCTAGAAAGAAATCTTTATTTTACTTTGCAGTTGTTAGAGCTTGGTAAACCAACAATCATGTCACTTAATATGATGGATGTGGCGGATTACCACGGGGTTAAAATAGATACTAATAAGCTTCAAGACAAATTAGGAATCCCGATTGTTCCAATGATGGTACGTAAGGGGCGAGGTTTACAAGATTTTATTAATCAAATGAAAGAAGCTAAACCGGCGTCTAATCAATTAAAGTATAGTAAGGACCTTGAAGCAGTAATTGGGGAGATTATCACTGAATTGCAGCGCTCATCGCAGCTTTCGAAACAGAACTACCGGTGGCTGGCTATTCAATTATTAGAAGGAAATTCGGTTATTCGCGGACAGATTAATGATCCTGCAATAATTGGAATTGTTGATAACATTATTAGGAATTTTGAGGATAAAGTAGCTGCTCCTGTCTCGCAATTAATCAGGGAAGAAAGGTATTCTTGGATACATAGCCTGTTAGCTGAGGTAATGGTTGCTGAAGGAAATCAAAAGAAGACCTTTACGGAGCGAATTGATAATCTTGTTACCAACAAATGGTTAGGAATTCCGATATTTCTACTGTTTATGTATTTGACCTTTCAGGCAACCTTTACTTGGATAGGAGCGCCGATGCAGGATCTTTTGGACGGTTGGTTCAGTGGTCCTTTGACAGATGGAGCAGTAGGGTTTTTAACCTTGATTGGGGCTACGGATTGGCTAATTAATCTGGTGGTTGACGGTATTATCGCCGGTGTAGGCGGGGTGTTGATCTTTGTTCCCCAAATATTTGTCTTATTTTTGATTATCTCCTTTTTAGAGGATTCAGGATACATGGCCAGAGCGGCCTTTATAATGGATAAAGCAATGTCGAAGATGGGCTTAAACGGAAAAGCTTTTATCCCGATGATCGTCGGTTTCGGTTGCAACGTACCCGGGGTAATGAGTACTAGAACGATTGAACAGCCAAAAGAGCGATTGGTAACTATTCTTTTAAGTCCCTTTATGTCTTGCTCAGCGCGTTTAGCTGTTTATGCGTTATTTGTCGGTGTGTTTTTTGAAAGTTATCAAAGTTTAATAGTTTTATCTTTATATATACTGGGAATCATTTTAGCGATCTTATCAGGAATAATTTTTAAGCGTTTTTTACTTCAAGATCAGGAAGAAAGCTTGTTTGTTATCGAACTACCGCCATATCGTGTGCCGATGATCCGGAGCTTGCTGCTTAATACTTGGGATAAGGGCAAAAATTTTATTAAAAAAGCCGGTACTGTTATTTTTAGTATGGCTGTACTTATTTGGTTCTTAGCTAATTTCTCTTGGTCAGGTATGGTAGATAACATGAATGACAGCTTCTTAGCGGCATTGGGTGGCATAATAGCGCCTGTTTTTGCTCCGTTAGGCTTTGGGACATGGCAATCAGGGGTTGCTTTAATAAGTGGGGTTATGGCAAAGGAAATTGTTGTCTCTACGATGTCGATTGTTTACGGCGCAGGCGGCGAGAGTATTGCTCAACTTTCTGGATACGTTACAGCAGCGTTCACACCAATATCTGCTTATGCTTTTATGGTATTTGTTCTTCTCTATGTTCCCTGCATGGCAACAATTATAGTCATGAAAAAGGAGTCAGGGACTTGGAAGTGGACGTTAATTTCTATAGCATATAGCTTCTCTATAGCTTGGGTTTTAGCATTTATAATTTATCAAGTCGGCAATCTAATTCTGTAAATTTGCATAGGTGAACCTTGTGCATGTTGAAATTATTTCAGTAGGAAGTTGACACACCCTTGAAAGGGAAAATGGAGGAGGCGGTTATCATGTTCATTTCCATTGCTATTGTGGCTGTTATCGTAATTTACAGCATCTATACACTCAGAAAATCATTTAAGAAAAAGGCTCAAGGAAATTGTTGCGGAAATGAGGAAGACTGCTGCGCAAATTAAAGCGAGACTTATTCAGGGGGAGTTTTAACTCCATCTGAATTTAGCGAGGCTCCTACACGAGGATTGAAACACTCCATCTTACTGGGTAGAAGAGGGAGTCTTGTTGAAACCGAAGATAATAGATTGGGGAAATTCACTGAAAGAAAGGGGTGTCCTCGTTGGCTACCTTTATAATTTTAGGTTTAATTGGTGTCTATAGTATTTTTGCATTGTATCGGCACACAAAAAATAAGCTAAAAGGTCGTTGCGATGATTCGTGCTCCAGGTGTACGGCGAATGGAGCCTGCCCCGCCCAATCACTAAGGTACAATGAGCAGCTGGCAGAGGCTCGGCAAGTTAAATAATAGGACAGCAAAGCACTTTAATGAGATGAACATTAAGGTGCTTTTTTGGTTATTTGCGAGATATTCCTTAATTGACATAAATTAATCTTTAAAAAGTAATGCTAATAGTGCATAATATTAAGTGTGTATAAAAAACAAGGTGGTGTTTGCAGTGCTTTCCAATATCGGTACACCAGGTTTAATTCTTATCGTAGTGCTTGCTTTAATAATTTTTGGTCCGAACAAGCTTCCAGAACTCGGCAGAGCTTTTGGCAGAACGCTGAGAGAATTTAAAAATGCGACTAAAGATTTAATGTCAGATGATGATAAAAAATCTTAAACCGAACTGTTGATAAGGTAATACTATGATTGAATCTGATCTTCAATTTGTCCATAAGCTTCTGAAAAGATTCGGAACGCTAATCTATACCGGAAATCCACTGGATGATCTTGTTTTGATGGAATTAGAGCTGGAGGATTTGTTTGAGTGGAAATTAATCACCGACGACGAATTCCTTAAAGCAAGGCTAATTCTTAGAAAAGCAGCCAATAACCGCTAACTCTACAAAAGGCCAACCTCCGTAGGCTTTTCTGGACTTAGGTTGGTTACGGGCAAGGCGCGGGGACAGGTTTCCTGTCTGGTTACAAAAAATCGGCCTTTTCGCCGATTTCTCCATTCTCACTTCTCACCTCTAATTATTTATTCTTGTATGGACAGGTTGTGTGTCTGTTGAAATACTCTAGATCCTAAAAATGTTCTTTTTGAGAAAAGCACTGAATATCAGCTGAACTGGGGAAGTATATTTCCCTTTTGGCGAAACTAAGGAGAAATTCCTTTGACAGCAGTTATTTAGCTTAATGGGAACTAACAAATTTAACTCTGTTTCACATTTTGTTACATGTTCAGATAAAAAGCCTAAACCATATCCTTTAATAATCCCTTGCTTTATCGCCTCGTTGGTATCGAATTCAACTACTTGTTGAGGAATAAAGTTTTGTTCCTTAAAAAATTTATCGACATTTTCCCTAGTGTTTGAACCTGGGCGCCTAAGCAAAAAAGGAAAACTAGATAATTGCTGAAGCTCCTTAATTGCTGTATAATCTTCAAGGAAATCCTTAGAGGTATATAGGTTAATTTCCTCTTGGAAAAGAGCCTTATAATTAAACTCTGGGTAGTTTAGAGATTTTGCAATGATCGCCATATCTAAAGTCCCCTTCTTAAGCTGTTCAATAATAGAAGAGGTATTATCAATGCTCAGATTTAATTGGATATTGGGGTGCTTTTGTTGAAATTCCATCACCAGCGAAGGAAGAATGTAATTACCAACAGTAGTGCCTGAACCGACAGTTATCTCCCCGGATTCTAAGTTATTTAGTGATTGCATTGCTTTTTCAGTTTCATCGGTTAATAACAGGATTCGTTCAGTATATTGAAGCAGCCTTCTTCCAGCATCAGTCAACTCAACCTTTTTTCCGGTTCTGGTGAATAAAGGAAGTTTAAAATTGCCTTCTAGGGCTTCAATTTGTCTGGAAACAGCAGGCTGACTTAAAGATAATTTTTCTGCGGCTTTGGAAAAATTAAGGCAATTTGCAACATAGTAAAAAGTTTTTAATTGATGAAGTTCCACAAAGTACCACCTCTCTAATTTTTAATGGTATAATGAATATATTAAGCTAAAAAGGAGTGAAGCTGGATGGATAGCTCAACTATTAAATTAACATCATATTCTTCTGGAGCAGGCTGAGCCTGTAAAATGCGGTCTTCTGACCTTACGCAAGTTTTGCGTAATATCCCAAATCCGATAGATAAAAATATTGTTGCCGCTATCGGAGAAGATGTCTTTGCGTTTAAGCATCAAAATGAAACAATTATTCAAACAGTGGATCTCATAACACCAGTCGTGGACGATCCTTATCAATTTGGTGCAATCGCGGTTGCCAATGCCCTTAGTGATATCTATGCCAAAGGTGGCATTCCCAAATATGCTTTAAACATTGTGGAATTCCCTGTTTCTTCACTCCCTCTGAGCTACCTAGAAGAAATGATCAAAGGAGGCAGAGATAAAGCTTTAGAAGCCGGTGTTTCCATTGTAGGAGGGCACACTATTGATGATTCCCCCAAATATGGTTTGGCAATAACCGGCTTCATCCCAGAAGGCGGGGAACTTATTAGCAAGTCGCAAGCTCAGCCAGGTGATCTTATATTTTTAACGAAACCGTTAGGTATCGGCATTTATTCTACTGCTATTGATCAAAAACTTGCAACTCCCGAACAAGTCCAAGAAGTAGTTGATTTAATGATGCAATTAAATCAAAAAGCTGCCAATGCTTTTCCTAAGGTTCAGGTAAATGCTTGTACAGATGTAACAGGTTTCGGGTTGTTGGGTCATCTTACAGATGTCGCTGAAAAAAGTAATGTTTCAATTGAACTTGATATGAAGCGAATTCCTTTCTTGCCAGATGTTTTTCATCTGATTGGTAAAGGAGCAATACCAGAAGGAACCTTAAAGAATCAGCATTCCTTCAAAAGGAAAGTACAGCAGATAACTCCCCTCTCGAGAGAAGAAGAATACTTATTGTATGACCCGCAAACATCTGGTGGTTTACTCATTTTTGTATCTCCCACAGAAGCGGAACGTTTAGTCCAGGAGTTTGCAAAAAATAAAGTAGCGGCGTTTAATATAGGGACAGTAATTGAAGCTGGCGAGAACCTGATCGTGACCAAAAATAATCTAAAATAAGTTTTATAACTAAGCATACTATGAAACTGGTGCTTAGTTTTTTTTGTAAAAAAATCATCTATGCATAAACGTTATCAATAATATAAGTATAATGCATTTCCGTTATTAAAGAAATCCTTTTATAATATGATTATGAAGTTAGGTTGTCTATTCACATCTATTGCGAGAGGAGAATTTAGAATGAAGTTCGGGATTAATTTAGAAACTAAAGAACCTGAGAAAAGCTGGAATTCGATTAGGTTTGCCAATGCTTCAATAAAAAAAGGGCATGAGGTGAAGAGGGAGAGATGTATATGAAGATGAAATTTGCTCCAATAAAATTTCAAGCAGCCCTCGCGGCCGGAGGGGTATCGCTGATGGCTTTTAACTTTCTTCAATTTGCCCTACCTCATGCTGGATCATTAGTTAAGCTAACGGATATTGCTTGGGCTGATTTGACAGTAAGTAAGATTTTGACCTATTCCCCTTTAATAGGAATAATGCTGATTTCTACAGCAATAAACTTAATCTTGACAATAATACTGTTAAAGGGATTTTTACAGTTGATTTCCAATGGGAAACGATTTAATGGTTTTATAAGTAACACTTCAACAAATATTACTATTTTTGCGCCGATAGCTTCATTATCCATGACAGCCAACGTAATCTGGGGACCATTTTCTTTTTTTATTCCCAATTTGTCCATTCAATCTTTAATCCTGCCATCGTTAATTTTCTTCGGTATTTTATGGGGGTTACTATTCCTCTTCGAATTCAAGGTTATGAAAATTTGGTTAACGAATGAGCTGGATGTCGACAAACTTAATTTCGTTTGGTTGCTTGATGTTTTTGCCTTTGCCTTAGTCAGTTTAACTGGAACGGGAATAGCATCGATGGCAAACGATCCAAAAATTGCTTCAACGGCAGCATTTGCATCCCTGTTTGTCTTAATAATTGGAGTTTTCTTGTTTGTAACAAAGCTTGCATATCTGCTTTATTTGCAGATAAAACGCCGTGATCTGCCGGACAAGCCCATCATGCCTGCATTTTTTCTGGTGATTCCAATTGTTTGTCTGTTTGGATTAAGCTTCTACCGAGTTATGAGCTATTTAGCAAAGACTTATGCTTTTGATGTCAGTGTAATATCTTTCGCATTAATAACTTTTTCTTACGTAGTCACGATAGGTTGGGGGCTATTCACAGTCTACTTGCTTTTTGATTATTTAAGGAAAGATTTTTATAGGAGCAAATTCTCCCCTACCCAATGGGGAATGGTCTGAGCTTTTGTTGGCTCCCAAGTTTTGGGGGCATATGTTCAAGGAATTTATTATCCCAGTACAGCACTATCTGTAATAAATTACCTAAGTGTCATACTCGCATCAGCTCTATACATCTTAATTTTTGTAAAATTTTATCAAGCTAACAAAGCAGAGAACGTCCAATTGCTTTCCACTCCAAACGTCTCAAGCTGATGAAGAGTTAATCACCTCTTTACTTGAGCTATAAAAGCACCAATCATTATTAGATTGGTGCTTTTACACGCTTGGCAGTGAGACTCAGGGATATCTGTGCCCGTTTTTAGTAGATTTTTTTATTGTCTACTA
>Ga0209347_1002398_pt1 | contig 25093 bp, 21 predicted proteins | sample AutmiccommuBRH23_FD_187382 | JGI IMG/M metagenome (GOLD analysis project Ga0209347, IMG submission 187382) | Deep subsurface microbial communities from Mt. Terri, Switzerland - Autotrophic microbial communities BRH/23 (SPAdes) (version 2) | ecosystem: Environmental > Aquatic > Deep subsurface >...
AGGCGACGTCCTCGCGTGGCACCGGCGGCAGCTCGCCGGCGGGCTGCAGGGTCACATACAGTGGTTGGTTCTCGCCGTAACGCGACACCAGGGTGCCGTCCAGGGGCACTTCGGTCTCGCCGCCGTCGGCGCCCACATAGGCGAAGCGCAGCCGATTGATCAGATTGGCGGCGATCTGCGGCGCCACTTCGCGCCGAAACACCTCGTCCCGGGCGGCGGTGAGACTCTTGTTGGCGGCGACGGCGCGCTCCAGCAGCTCGCTGAAGATGTTACGGGCAAAGAAGGGCAGGACGTCCCGGTAGGCTTCCCATTCGGCGAGCTGGAACTCGCCGTCTTCGGCGTCCCGCGGGCGCGGCAGCAGGAAGCTGATGTAGAGCTCGCCTTCGAGGATATTGGGTGCGTCCTGGCTGTAGCGCGCGGCGGGGAAGTCCCAGCCCACCCAGTTGTCGGCGATGCGCTCGATGGCCGCGAACCCCGGCAGCAGCGCGCGGTCCTTCAAAAAGCGGCTCAGCGCCTCGCGCCAGCGCAGCGCCTTGCCGCGGTCGAACTGGGTGATGGGCAGGGGCACGAACAGGCATTCCTGCACGTCCGCCAGCTCGTGGGTGACCAGGAAGTGGCGCAGCACCTCGAAGTACTCCACGGTGATGGCGTGGCAGCGGTTGTAGTTGGCCACCACTTCGGTCTCGGCGCGCACCGTTTCGCCCTGGGCGACGGTCTGGATGACGGTGGAACGCTCGCTGCGCACCGACGAGGCGCGCTGGCCGATGCGATCGCGCAATTGCTGCTGGGAGTCGGCGGAGAACTGCCGCGCCGAGCGCTGCCAGGATTTGGTGTCGGATCCCGACGCACCGCCGGCCGCACCGCCGAAGATTCCGAAGCCGCTGCCGATGAAGCCGAAGCCGATACCGCCGGCCGCGCCCCAGGTGGTGTTGCGCGAGCCCGCGGAGGTCTGTTCGTGCAGCTCGGTGCCGACGATCTCGCGCACGTCGCGGTCGCGCTCGATCAGGGCATCCAGCGACTCCTCGAACTCCAGCGACTCCTCGCGCGCCGCCCGGGTGCGCCGCTCCCAGTCCACCACCGCGATTTGGCGCCGCTGGCCGGGGGCCAAGGGCAGCGAGTAGAGCAGGTCCCCGAGCGAGTAGCCGTCGGCCCGCCAGACTTCGCGGTACTGCAGAATGTGGCCGTGGGCGATCTCGGTGGTGAGATAGATGGTGGGCGTATCGTCCCAGTCGATGGCGTTGTCGGCGTCGAGCACCTGACGGGCGGAGTGCGTGCGCAGCGCAGCATCCACCAGCCGTTTGGTGTCGGCCACTTCCGACAGCCAGGCGGCCCGCTCGATGGCCTCGGGTCGCGGCACCGCGTCGGTCTGCACCAGCCGACGGGCGCTGTCCACGTCCAGCGTCAGTTCGGCGCGACCGAAGGTAGCCGAGCGCAGCCGCGCACCGCGCAGCGCCGTGGCCGACAGCGACACACCGAGAAGATCAGTCAGCAGATCGCGCGGCAGGCGCCGCCGTACCCCGAGGGTCAGGCCCTTTATGGCCGGCTCGGAGGTGCGCACCACGAAGGAGTAGGCGTACTCCTCCAACGTGCGGTTGGGCACCGTGAGGTCGACACAGCCGCCGCCGAGATCCTGGGAGAAGGCCTCGGGGTTGCGGGTGAGATCACCCGCATCCGGCGCCCGCGGCGGGATCTCAGTGCAGTCGCATGTGTCCGCCGGACTGACGCGCGTCACCAGCAGGATGTCGCGGACAATGCGCCCGTCGTCGTCCAGGGGCACCGCCACCGGCGGTCCGCCGGCGACCCGCCCGAACGCCTCGGCGAGCACATCCTGGGGCCAGTCGCCGCTGAAGGCTCCGCTCACCTGGGTGTGGGTCACCAGCAGCGGTCGCGGGGTCGCTTCGCCTTCGATGACCTGGTCCACGCCCCAGATGACCACCGACAGCCCGGACGGGACCCGCTGCCCGGTCTCGTCGATCACCCGGCCGCTGACCCGCAGGCGCTCGCCGAGCCCCGGCAGATCGCTCTCCTCGACCGTGAACGGCGGCGCAGGTTGGATTTCGATCTGAACGGGACGGGCGATTTCCGGCAGGGACAGCTCGCGGCGCTCGACCACGACGCCATTGGGTGCCGAGACGGACAGTTGCACCGGCCCCCTCAACTCGCCGTCGGCGTCGATGGCGATGTGGAAGGTGCCCTCGGCGCGGACCCGCGACGAACCGGATACCGGTGCGAGGATGGAGCTGACTTCGCCGTCTTCGGGCTGCAGCGTCAGAGCGACGAACAAGTCTGCGCGGACACCATAGTTCTCCACCGAAACATCTTCGGTCGTGGAGACCAGCATGCCGTCAATGGCAGGCATTCATCCCTCTGCGTCGCGCTAACCCAGTAGCTCGTCACCTTGAATGCACAGACGGGAGACTGCGGCGCATCGGGTACTCACGGCGCCGATTTAGTAGGGCGAGTGTAGCTCCCGTCATTGGAAAAGCAATGCACGCAACAGGCACGAACCGGTGCATCGTCGCGCTGCCATGCGTGACTCGCCACGCTTCCCCGCGCCCGGCACACGCTGACGCGCCGGCGGCGGACGCGTGCGTCCGATAGCGACGTGGCCGAACGGCGCAGGCCTGTGCACGCGTTCGGTGCGCGCCGAGCGCGCGCTTCGGTTGGCAAGTGGGACGCGCTCAGCGCGACCGATGCTGGGAGGGGGTCGGCGGAAGGGACTCTACTGTGCCGGCATCGGCAGGTGGCGACTGGATTGTCTGCCCGACCGTGGCGGCCCTGCCGGGTGCGCCGATCCGGACCTCGGGTCCCTCTCCCCGAAAGTGCGGCGGCCAGGACGAGGTACAGCGGATGTCGGCCGGAACGGCCGGTATCAGCCAGGCCTCGATCTGCTCCAGCAGACCGAATTCCTTGGCAAGCCGGTACTTGTGACTGTGGATGCATTCGCGGTCGCGAAACTCGCACAGATTCTCGCTGGTTCCCCCGCAGGCGCCGTTGGCCAGCCCCTTCGGGCAGGTCTCCGGACAGACGTACTGGGTCGCGGCCAGGCGGCACATGCCGCACGTCTCACAGCCGAACATCGGCGCCTTGATACCGCGTTCGAGGCGTTCGAGCATGCGGTCGGCGGTCGTGTGGCGCCGGACCGAACGGACCGCGAGCCCGATGAGACCGGCCAGCGGCCCGCGGTCGAACGCCACGTCGTGCACCTTGTCCATCACCCGGTACTTGTAGCGGGCGCGTCGGCGCGGCCGCGCGTGGTGAGGATTGACCAGGTACCAGGGCTCACGGACGGGGCTCGGGTCGGCGTGCCCGCCTTCCGGCAAGCTCATCGCCTCGGCCCACGCCTGCTTCCAGACGATCCGATCCGTGCACAGATCCTGGACTTCGCGATGGTGGCGTTCCAGCCGCTCGAGCTGTTCGGTGGAGTGCAGCCCGGTGATCTGTACGCCCGAATAACCGAGTAGCCGTACACCGACGATCTGCAGGGCGAGCCTGCGCATGACGCGAGCCCTGCCCCGATCGGCAAGGGTGCGTTCCTCGGTCTCCAGCAGCGCGAGCAGGGAGTCGGTAATGGTGACACCGGGCAGCTGGTGATGGCGCATGTAGCGGGCCCGTGCCGGGGTCAAGGGCATCACGTTGGCGATCAAAGGGACGCCGTAGTTGCGGCTGTCGACCCAATAGGCGGCTTCGGCGTATTTGTGGGGATCGTAGCCGATCTGGGTAATGACGAAGTCGGCGCCTGCGGCGACCTTCTTGCCGAGCTTGAGATACTGCGCCATCGCATCCTCTTCCCGATACTTGAAGGGGTTGAGGGCGCAGCCGGCGAGCAGCTCCGGATCGCGAAGCTTGGCCTCCGCCAACGCGGCGACCGATTCGAGATAGCGCGCCCGTCTGCCCGGAACCGGGTTCTTGACCGCATCCCCGGTAAGAAACAGCACGTTGCTGAGTCCGTCCTCCCGCAGGCGCTCCAGCCAGGCGGGCAGTGCGCTGATGTTGCGATCCTTGCCCGAGAAGTGCACCAGCGGTTGCTTGCCGCTGTGGTCGAGGAGGTGGGCAGCCGCGGCGATAGAGTCGGGATCGTGGTCGGACACCACGCGGTCGGTAACCGAGAATGCCCGCAGCAGGGCGTGCTCCCGCATCACCTCGGCAATGCCGCCGAGCTTGTTCAGCTCGTCGCGCAGGATCTTGTCCCGCGACGGGATGAACTCGATGGTCCAGACAAACTGCCGGTCCCGCAGAGCGTCCCCCAGCGCATTGATTCCGGTCGGCTGCAACGTCGGGGCGGACGTGCTGGGTGGGCGCTGTTGTTCCGCTCGGGTGGCGCGCGGCGCTCTGTCACCCGGGTCGCGCTCAGGCTCGAGCACGGGCCACGGCGCGCTTGGCGCAAACACAGCGCGTGCGGGTTCGCCCGGCTCGGAGATCCGCACCGTCTCGTCGTGAACGGCCTCCATGGCAGCCGCCTTGAGATCCCGGAACGCGGGCGAGGAACGTGCGGCGCGGCTGCGGGGCAGCTCGACGAGCAGGGTCTGGCTGATGCGGCCGGGGGGCGCCGCCATGATCAACACCCGGTCGGCGAGATAGAGGGCCTCTTCCAGATGCCGGGTCGCGAACAGGACGGTGATTCCCGCCGACGCCAACACGTCCAAGAGCGCCTCGTAAGTCGCGTCCCTGGTGGATTCATCGAGTCCGCGCAGCGGGTCGTCCAGGAGAATCACGCGGGGGGCATTGAGCAACGCCCGAGCGACTTCCACCCGGCGGGCGGTCGCTGGGGACAGCGCGCGGGGATAGCGGTGCTCGACGTCGGTGAGACCGAGCCGCTCGAGCAGCTCGCGCGCCTTCGTCAGGGCGGCTTCTTCGCTCATGCGTCCGTGAGCCACAAGGTCGCGGATCAGGTTCTTGCCAACGCTGACCCGGCGAGACAGCGTTCCCGCGTCGCGGACGGCGATGCGGTCGCGGCTTGGCTGCGGCTTGTGTCCCGGTCGGTTGATGCACTCTCCGTCGAGATACACGATCCCTTCGGTGAGCGACTCGACGCCTGCGATCGCATTGATCAGGGTGGACTTGCCGCAGCCGGGCGGTCCGACTACGGCGCAGAATTCACCCGGCCTGATTTCGATGGAAACGTCGTCGAGGACGCGAACGGCTGCGCCAGAGCGGCCGTAGACCTTGCCCGCGTTGCGGATGGAGAGCCAACCGGAGCGCTGGGCAACCGCATGTTCGTGACCGGCGAAGGCGCGGGTCAGTTCCTGCAGCAGCTCATGGCCTTCGTGCCCGTGCTGGTGGCAAAACGACTGCAGCCACTGGCCCTCGACGGCGAGCACACGCGTCGGACGTACGCAGCGCGCCGAGATGACGCGGTGGGGCGTGCCCGGCACCAGGGCGGCGAATCCGAACAACTGACCCGGCGCGGACACCTCGCTGGCCACCGGGAATTGTGACTCCGTTTCCTGGATTTCGGGATAGCCGATCTTGCCGTCGACCAGTATGTAGACATCGTCCGCGGGATCTTCCCTGGAATAGATGAAGTCGCCCCGTTCGTAGGAACGCACCTCGGCGTTGCGGGCCATGGCGCTCAACAGGCTCGCCGGTGCCATGGCCAGGAACGAGCTCAGGCGAATGACTTTGAGCTTGTCTTCATCGGACATCATGCCCGCTCGTTCCCGCAGGGATGTGTTTCACTCGGCTGGCTCACCGCTCAGTGTAGTTCCCCGGTCGCTGGGTACGGGGGTTAGCGAAGGGAGAGGGGACTTGTCATATCCCCTCACCCTGACCCTCTGCGCCTTCGGGACACAGATGGCCCTCACCCCGACCCTCTACCGCTTGCGGGCAAACATCCCCGAGGGAGAGGAGATTCCAGAGGTGCGTTACTGCGCGGCGCGCAGGGGGCTGGTGTCCTGGCCGCGGAGGTAGTCGTCGTAGCTGCCGCTGAAGTCGACGATGCCGGTGGGGGTCAGCTCGATGATGCGAGTTGCGAGGGAGGAGACGAACTCGCGGTCGTGGCTGACGAACAGCAGCGTGCCCGGGTAGTTGTCCAGGGCCAGGTTCAGCGACTCGATGGACTCCATGTCCAGGTGGTTGGTGGGCTCGTCCAGGCACATGACGTTGGGGCGCTGCAGGACGAGCTTGCCGAACAGCATGCGGCCCTGCTCGCCGCCGGAGAGCACCTTCACCGGTTTGTTCAGGTCGTCCTTGGAAAACAGCAGGCGCCCCAGCACGCTGCGAATGGCCTGCTCGTCGTCACCCTTGCGGCCCCAATGGCTCATCCAGTCGAACACGGTGGTGTCTTCGGCGAAGTCGTCGGCGTGGTCCTGGGCGAAGTAGCCGAGGCTGGCATTCTCGGACCATTTCACCGTGCCGGCGTCGGCCTCCAGGTCACCGACCAGGCTGCGCAGCAGGGTGCTCTTGCCGATGCCGTTGGGGCCGATGATGGCGACCCGCTCGCCCACTTCCACCGTCAGGTCGAGGTTCTGGAACAGCGGCGCGTCGCCGTAGCCTTTGGAAAGGCGTGCCACTTCCAGCGCGTTGCGGTACAGCTTGCGCTCCTGCTCGAAACGGATAAAGGGACTGACGCGGCTGGAAGGTTTGATCTCCTCCAGCTCGATCTTCTCGATCTGGCGCGCGCGGGAGGTGGCCTGGCGGGCCTTGGAGGCGTTGGCCGAGAAGCGGCTGACGAAGGCCTGCAGGTCGGCGATCTGCGCCTTCTTCTTGGCGTTGTCGGCGTACTGGCGCTCGCGGGCCTGGGTGGCGGCGGTCATGTACTCGTCGTAGTTGCCGGTGTAGAGACGCAGCTCGCCGTAGTCCAGGTCGGCCATGTGGGTGCAGACGCTGTTCAGGAAGTGGCGGTCATGGGAGATGATGATCATGGTGCTGTTGCGAGCGTTGAGCACGCCTTCCAGCCAGCGGATGGTGTTGATGTCCAGGTTGTTGGTGGGCTCGTCCAGCAGCATGATGTCCGGATCGGCGAACAGCGCCTGGGCCAGCAGTACCCGTAGTTTCCATCCGGGTGCGACGGCGCTCATGGGGCCGTCATGCTGCTCGATGGGGATCTCCAGGCCGAGCAGCAGGTCGCCGGCGCGCGCCTCGGCGGTGTAGCCGTCGAGCTCCGCGAAGCGGGCCTCGAGTTCGGCCACCTTCATGCCGTCCTCCTCGCTCATCTCGGGCAGGGCGTAGATGCGGTCGCGCTCCTGCTTCACCCGCCACAGTTCCTCATGGCCGAAGATGACCGTGTCGATCACGGTGCGGTCCTCGAAGGCGAACTGATCCTGGCGCAGCTTGCCGACCCGCTTGCCGTCCTCGAAGGAGACCGAGCCGGAGCTCGGCTCCTGCTCGCCGCCGAGGATCTTCATGAAGGTGGATTTGCCGCAGCCGTTGGCGCCGATCAGGCCATAGCGCATGCCTTCGCGGAATTTGACCGAGACGTTTTCGAACAGGGGCTTAGCCCCGAACTGCATGGTGAGGTTGGCTGTAGAGATCACAAAGGTACCGAAAGTGCGGTGAAAAGGGCGGGCACAGGGGGCCGAGCGAGAGGCGCTATTGGAACATAACGGGCAGTGGAAAGGAACGGGCCGGTGCCGGCCGCGCCCCCTGTTCCAGGGCCAGGGCCTCGGCGGCTTCGCGCCATCGCGCCGGGGGAGAGGGGGTTCGACCCCGGGGGACAGCGCCGCTGGTGTGACCGGCGGGTCAGCGCTCCATGGAGCCGCCGCCCTCTCCCGGAGTCTCCTGGTCGCCCGAGCGGCCTGCGCCGCCCAGGGGATCACCGGCGCGCTCCGGCTGCCGGACGCCTTTGGGCTGCGGGCGGTCGGGGCCGTCCAGGCCCTGCTCTTCGGTGAAGCGGGCGAACTCGGCCTCGGTCAGCTCGCCGTCGCCGTCCTGGTCAGCCTGGTCCCAGCCCTCGGTGGCGAGTCCCGCTTCAATGGCTTCGGGGCGAGAGATCAACCCATCGCTGTTCTTGTCGATGGTCGCGTACTGTTCCAGCAGTGAACCCACCGACGAACCGGCTCGGCGGCCCTCCTCGAGACCGCTGGCGTCCTCGGCGGCGGACGCGCCGCCTGTGCGCGCTTCCGCCCCGCTCTGCCCTGATCGCTCGCCGGCGTCGCCGCCGTACTGCTGTGCGAGCACGACTGTCGATCCCGCGCCGGTGGCCAACAGTGCGCTCATTGCGATGGTGAAAATGCGCTTGTCCATGCCGAGTCTCTCCGATGCCGTTGTCTAGCCCTGCCACCCCGGAACTGGTACCACCAATGAAGGCTAGGGCTCTGCAGTCGGCGCGCAAGTCGGCCGCCTCGCCACCCGCGCACGCAAACGCCATTTGTGCACGCCCCAGCGCGAGTTTTCGCGACATGCTCTGATCGTCGCGCCTGTTTGGATCAAGACTCCGCGCCGTTGGCGAATCGCGATCGCGCTCCGCATCGCAATCAAGCGCGAATCCCGCTGCATTCTTAGGTATTTCCAGCGATACGTTCCCGCGTGGACTTTGCCCATCCCCGATTCTATGTTTTTCGTGTACGCCGTCTGAAAGCGCACCCGGGAAGTAACAACGTGCGTCCGGTCTTACGGAGGAGGAGTTGTCATGCCAAAACGGACAAACAACCTGAGGTTGTTTCTGTTCGCACTGCCGGCAGCGGTGTTGTTGGGAGGCGCGGCCGGTGCGGAATCCGACCAGCAGCCAGAAGATGTGCTGCAGGAGTTGATCGACAAGGTGGATTCCCCGTACCTCACCCAGAGCGAACAGAATCTGATGATGATGCCGGACAACCCGGCGTACTTCGTCATCGAGGAAGGCGACGATCTGTTTCACGAGAAGCGGGGACCGAACAACGCGTCTCTGGAGGAATGCGACTTCGGCAGGGGACCGGGCGTGCTGGAAGGCGCCGTGGTGGAGATGCCGCGTTATTTCGAAGACACCGGCAAGGTGATGGATTTCGAAAGCCGGCTGGTGCATTGCATGACCACCATTCAGGGATTCTCCAAGGAGGATGACGCGGTGAAGAAGCGCCACGGCTCGTCCTCCGACATGATGCGCCTGCAGACCTACATCGCCAGCAAGTCCAACGGCATGGAATGGAATCCCCCCATGAATCATCCGATGGAGAAGGCGATGCGCGATGCCGGCGAGGTGCTGTTCTATCGGCGTGCCGGGAACCAGGACTTCAACTGCCAGACTTGCCATGGTGATACCGGTAAGCGCATCCGCGCCTCGGTGCTCCCCGACAAGAACTTCCCCGAGGAATGGACCAAGGCGATCTCCTGGCCCGCCCACCGGGTGGGGCAGCACGAGGTGCGCAGCACCATGCATCGCCTGCGCGGGTGTTACTGGCAGATGCGCCAGGGGCTCATCAAGCCCGGATCGGATGCCGCGATCGCATTGCAGTCCTATATCCATGACGAGGCTCGCGGCCAACCGGCAATCCTGCCCGATCTGAAGCGCTGATAGAGGAGCTCATGTGATGTATAAAAGGAAGCTGATCGACATCGGGCTCGCCGCGATTGGATCCATTGTGATTGCAGGTGGATGCGCGGTCGCCGAGACCCCGAGAGAACAAGCCGGCGCCGAGCAACAGCAAGTCGCTCAGGCTGGGGAGAAGCAACAAAAGGGCCAAAAGGACAGCGTGGATTACACCGCCATGAGCCCCGAGGAAGCCGCTGAGTACATGATCTACGAAGCCAAGGGCTTCGATATCGATCAGGAGGTGCAGGAGGGCGGCACCATGGGCGAGCGCATGCGCCAGGATGAAATCCAGAAGGCCTGTTCGGCGCTGAAGGGCGGGGAGCTCGACGCCGCCACCGCCCAGAAAGTCATCAAGCTGGCACGGGAATCGATCGAGTACCCGGATGGCGGTATCCAGCTTGGGGACTGGAAGGAAGGCGAGAAGGTGGCCATGTCCGGATTCGGGTTCCGTTCCGGCCACAACCCAGATGACCACAGCAGCCAACAGGCGGGCGGCAATTGCATCAACTGCCACGAGCTGGCGCCCGACGCCGCGATCCCCAACGGGACCGTGGGCCCGAGCCTGAAGGCTTACGGCAAGAATCGGGGGAACAGTGAGGACGCACTGCGCTACACCTATGACATGCTCTACAACGCGCACGCCACCTTCCCGTGCACCTGGATGCCGCGGTTCGGCTATCACGAGTACCTGACCCAGGAGCAGATCAGTGACGTGATGGCATACCTGCACGATCCGGAGTCCCCGGTAAACAAGGGGGTGGGGTCGGCGCCGGGTGGCGGCGGCGGTGACGACTGATCAGCCGCCGCCGGTGATCCGATACTCCTGAAGCCGCCCACCGGCGGTTTGGAAAGAAAGCCACCGGCCGCTGCGCCGGTGGCTTCTTTGTGGGGGACAGACCAGGTTTTTCTATTTTGCGCTGTTGATCGTCGCTCCGTTCCTCTGTTAAGGCGCGTCGCCGCGTTCCCCTGTACGATGGACAGCCGGTCGGGCCGAGTCCGACGTCATGCGTCAGTGCAGGTGATGGTGGTGGTCAGGCCGGTGACGGGCGACCCGATCCAGGTACGCGTCGTGGCCCGTGGCGAGCAGGTGGCGGTAGGTTCGTCTGTCCGCGTCGCTCATCGCCGTCGTCTCCTCGCCCTCAGGATCGATTGAGCGCACGGTTTCGCCCAGGGTCAGGGTGGTCCCGAGGCCTGCGTACAGGTAGCGCTCGCCGAATGCCTGCTGGAGGATCTCGAACGCGGGCTCGCCGGTGCAATGAACGGGGGCGATCCAGGCAACCTTGGCCTTCTCCCGCAGTTTGGTGGCGATGCGCTCGATCTCCTGGTCGTCGGCGGGCAGCAGGTGAGTGCCGCCGACCACCAGATGCAGGGGCTTGTCGATGATGGACTGGGCGGTCTCAACGATCTTCTCGATGGTCGGGTGGCTGCAGCCCACCACCAGGACGATGCCGTCGGGTGTGTCGATGGCCAGGGACAGTTCCATCACTTCCAAGTCCACCCCCCAGGGCCCTTTCAGGGCGATCACATGCAGCCCCGGCTGGATCTCGGTGGTCTCGGCGATCCACGTGAAGTTGGCTTCGGGCCAGGGCGTTCCGAACTGAAACGTCTCCGGCGGCTCGCCGTCGAAGTAGCGCATCTCACTCGGCAGACTCTCGTTGCGCCGGTAGAAGCTGCCTGGCAGAGCGGCGCCGAACACGCCGAAGTTTTCCTTCGGTGCGTAGATCGGCAACTGCGGGTTGACCTCGACCAGATGGTTCAGGCCGCTGGTGTGGTCACCGTGGCGGTGGGTCACGATGGCGAAGTCGAGCGTGTTGAGATCGACGCCCTTGGCCTTGACGTTGTGGGCGAAGATCTCGGCGTTGTTGCCAGTGTCGAACAGGATGCGCTTGCCGCCATATTCGATCAGGGCCGAGAAGCCCCAGTCCTTCTTCATGGCCGACGGTTTGCCGAATGCGTCATAGAGCACCGTGATCTGCGCGACGTCTGCGTCGGCGCCGTGCTCTGCCGCGCTGGTCGATGCCGTGCCGGCCAGGAACAGGGCCGACGCCCCGAGCAAACAACTCACGTACCGTCTATCCATTGGTCCACCCTCCCTGGGTTGTCCGGACTGCGGGTACGCGGCGCCGCGCCGTCGCGGCGCGGTGTCGTGTTCATGCTCAACATTAGCGTCGATGAGTGGGGCGTCAATGGAACAGCGCGTGGGAACGCTGGACGGCAAGCGCACCCTGGGCTATGTACACCGGGCGGGGTGTTCCACCGCGTTCCAACCGGGTTGATTCGAGAGGACTTTCAAAATGGCACCGAAACCAAGGATTGCGATCGGCTTCGCCGCCGCGCTCGCGGGCCTTCTGCTGTCGCTGTCACCGCCCGCTGTGGCTGAAACCGTGAAGGTTATGCCCCTCGGCAGCCATGACGGGGAGTTCTGCCGCTTCGACCGGGCGATGGTGTTCGAGGATCCGGACGGCACCCGGATTCTGTACGACGCCGGCCGTACCGTCGCCGGGCCCCGTGATCCGCTGCTCGGCAACATCGACGCGGTGCTGGTGAGCCACATGCACGGCGACCACGTGGGCGATCAGCACATCGAGGCGGTCAACGCCGGCACCTGTGACCAGCCCGAGACGTCGGAGAGCGCCTTACCCGACACCAACAGCGTGCGCATCGCCGTGGCCAAGAACGCGGTCATCATCACCGGCAGCGAGATGCCGAAGTTCTTCGCCGGCAAGCTGAAGGCGGCCGGCGGCGATCCGGGCGCGTCGCAGCTGGTGCGCTTCGGCGGCTCGCGCGCTGTGGGCGGGGTGACCATCACCACCGTGCCGGCGGTGCACTCCAACGGCATCGCCGGAGCCATGGTCGGCGGCGAGCTGGGCGAGCTGCTGGATGGGGCCGGGCTCACGGCCTATGCCGGCCCGCCGACCGGGTACGTGCTGACGTTCTCCAACGGGTTGGTGGCCTACCTCTCCGGGGACACGGGGATCACGGCGGAACAGGACTCGGTGGTGCGCGGGCACTACGGCGCCAAGCTCGCGGTGATCAACATCGGCGACACCTTTACCACCGGCCCCGCCGAGGCGGCCTACGTGATCAACGAGCTGGTCAAGCCCGCGTCGGTCATTCCCTCCCATGCCAACGAAGGCGCCACCCGGGACGGCCGGGTGGTGGCGGGCACCCGCACGGCGACGTTCATGGAGGCGGTGCGGGTGCCCGTGCATCTCCCGTTGAGCGGGCGGACCATGGCGTTCGACGCCGGCGGGCGGTGTGTGTCCGGGTGTTGAGGGGGTCGCCGGGTTCGCGTGTTACGGTCCCATGGTCCATTATTGGCTGACTCATCTATATCAGATGAATAAGCGTAGAACGATGTACTAATGCCCGCCGGCGGCGCCGCGGCAACCTTCAGGGGAGGATCTCCAAATGCTCAGCATGACCATGCGGACGCTGGGGGCCGTGCTCGCGGCGCTGATGTTCACCACGGCGCAGGCGGCCGAAACCGTCAACTACGGTGTCCAGCCGGCCACGCAGCCGATCTACATCGCCCGGGCCCTGGGGCTGTTGGATCCGATCGAGAAGAAGCACGACGTGAAGATCGAGTTCCGCTCGTTCTCCTACGGCGCGCCGGAGAACCAGGCCATGGCGGCCGGCGAGCTGCAGATCGCCTCTGCGGGCATGGGGCCGGCGATCGTCGCCGCCGCGCGCCTGCCGGCGAAGCTCATCGCCATCTCGATCCTGGAGCAGACGGCGATCCTGGTGCCGAAGGACTCCGACGCCAAGTCCATCAAGGACCTCAAGGGCAAGCGCGTCGCCTTCCCCGGAGAAGGCTCGCAGCAGTATCCGCTGTTGCTGAAGGCGCTCGCCGACGCCGGGATGAGCGCCACGGACGTCGAGCTGTTCAAGACCAAGGGCTCGGACATTCCGACGCTGCTGCAGAGCGGCTCCGTCGATGCCGGGATCACCTGGGATCCCCACGCCTCCAATGCGCTGGCGGCGGGGCATTCGCGCATCCTCATGAAGGCCGAGGCGATCATGCCGATCAAGGCGGGGCATTACATCGGCAACGGTGAGTACGCGCGCATCGAGTTCATCGAGAAATACCCGGAGCTGGTCCAGGATCTGGTCACGGCCAACGTGAAGGCGATCGACTTCATCCTGAAGAACCCGGACGAGGCGGCCAAGATGTGGAGCGAGCAGATCGGGTTTCCGATCGAGGTCGTGAACTACTCTCTGAGGGAGTCGGTCTCGGTGTACAACCGGGACATCGTTCCGGAGGCGTCCACCATCGAGCAATACACCAAGTTCCTGAAGGAGGCGGGCATTCTCGAGCCCGACGACGATCCCAAGTTCGACCCGAAGTTCGCCGAGGAGGCGCTCAAGCAGCTCGGCTCGTAGCCTATGTCGACACCGGTAGGTTCAGCGGCCAACGGGCGGCGTCACGGCCGCGGCGCGGCGCTGGCACTGCAGGGGCTTGGCCACAGTCTGCCCTACCTGTATGCGGCCATCGCCATCGCGATCGTCTGGCAGGCGGTGGTCGTGCTCACCGAGGCCCACAGCTCGGTGCTGCCCGCGCCGCTGCAGGTGGCACAGACGTTCGGCCAGCTGGTGGCCAACGGCGAGCTGTTCGTGCACATCTGGGCCAGTCTTCGCCGGGTGCTGATCGCCTGGCTGCTGTCTGCGCTGGTCGCCATTCCCCTGGGGATGGCGCTGGGGTGGTCGCGCCGGCTGGAGAAGCTGGTGGACCCGTTCATCGAGCTGTTTCGGCCCATTTCGCCCCTGGCGTGGATCCCGCTGGCGATCCTCTGGTTCGGCATCGGTGAGTCGGGGAAGATCTTCATCGTCTTCATCGGCACCTTTTTTCCCATTCTGCTGAGCACCGTGGCAGGCGTGAAATGCATCGATCCTCTCTACATCCATGCCGGGCAGGTGTACGGCTGCAAGAGCAGCTACTCGCTGTTTCGCCGGGTGATCCTGCCGGCCTCGCTGCCGAGCATCGTGGTGGGGCTGCGGATCTCGTTCGGCACCGGGTGGGCGGCGATCATCGCCGCCGAGCTGGTGGCGGCCCGTTCCGGCCTCGGCTATCTGATCGCCAATGGCATGGAGATCCTGCGCGCCGATACGGTGCTGGTGGGCATGGTCGCAATCGGTGTGCTCGGGGTGCTGTTCGACAGTGTGTTCCGCTATCTGCACAAGCGCTACGCGTGGTCCTGATGCGGAGAACGGCATGAGCACCGGCAAGCCGATTGTCCTCGAGAGTCTTGCCAAGACCTACGAGACCGAGTCGGGCGCCGTGCAGGCGTTGCTTCCCATGGACCTCGAGATCGGCGCGGGCGAGTTTCTGGTGGTGGTCGGTCCGTCCGGCTGCGGCAAGAGCACGCTGCTGCAATTGCTGGCCGGCTTCATGGCCCCGACCGCGGGCGAGGCGCGGGTGGATGGCGCGCGCATCCAGGGGCCGGACATCGACCGCGGCATGGTGTTCCAGCACTATGCGCTGTTTCCCTGGCTGTCGGTCATCGGCAACGTGGAGTTCGGTCTGGAGTCGAAGGGCATCGCCAAGGCGGAGCGCCACACCCGGGCGATGGACTGCCTGCGCATGGTCGGCCTCGAAGAGTTCGCCTCCAAGAAGATCGACGAGCTTTCGGGCGGGATGAAGCAGCGGGTGGCGATCGCGCGCGCCTTCGCCACGGAGCCGTCGGTGATCCTCATGGATGAGCCGTTCGGAGCGCTGGACGCGCTCACGCGACGGTTTCTCCAGGGGGAGCTGCTCAAGATCTGGCGCCAGCACCAGCGCACCGTGGTGTTCATCACCCATTCGGTTGCCGAAGCGCTGTTTCTCGGCGACCGGGTGGTGATCATGACCGCGCGCCCCGGCCGCATCAAGAGCGAGATCCGCGTGGACATGCCGCACCCCCGCGATGTCACCGCGGAGGATTTCCGTGCCTACGAGCGCACCATCTACGAGCTTCTGGACGACGAGCTGGCGAAGACCTTCCGTCCGGGCGTGTACCCGCAATGACCACCGATGCATCCATGGGACTGCGTGCCACCGCCGAGGCGCTCGCCAACGGCGAGTGCACCAGTGAGCAATTGATTCGCCAATGCATCGAGCGCATTCAGGCGCTGGAGCCGCAGATCCACGCCTTTGTCGATTTCCAGCCCGAGGCGGCGCTGCAGCAGGCGCGCGCCGCCGACGCGTCCGGCAAGCCGCGGCGTGCGCTGCACGGCATCCCCATCGCCATCAAGGAAGTGTTCGACGTGGCCGGCATGCGCTGTGGCTGGGGCAGCGCCATCCATAAGGATCGCGTCCCGAAATCGGACGCCGCCATCGTGCGCGCGTTCCGGATGCTGGGCGCGATCATCGTCGGCACCACGGTGTCCACCGAATACGCCATTGCGGCGGCGGGCCCGACCGTCAATCCCCACGATTACGGCCGCTCGCCCGGCGGCTCGTCCAGCGGCTCGGCGGCCGCGGTGGCTGCAGGCATGGTGCCGCTGGCGCTGGGCTCCCAGAGCATCGGCTCGGTGGTTCGTCCGGCGAGCTATTGCGGCGTGTGGGGCTTGAAGCCCACCAAGGGTGCGCTCGACACCGAAGGCGGAATGGCGCTCTCCGAGCACCTGGACCACGCCGGCCTGTTCACCAGGTCGGTGGACGATCTGATCTACACCTGGCAGGCCTTCGGCAACCCGCACCCGGCCGAGTCCAGCGGCACCTGGCCGTCCCGGGTGCTGCTCACCCGCGGCCCGCTGCAGCACCGGGTGCAGCCGGAGAGCCACCGCGCGCTGGAGCGTGCGCAGGCGGCTCTGGGCAAGGCCGGCCTGAAAGCGAAGGAGCTCCAGCTGCCGGAGGTGTTCGAGCAGGTCGAGGAGTGCATCTTCACGATCCTGTGCCGGGACATGGCACGGCATCACGGTGAGGACCGCCGCCGTCACGGCGCGCAGATGAGCGAGCAGCTGCGGGCGCTGATCGATCGCGGCGCGGCGATCGACGATACGCACTACCAGGCGGCGCTCGATCAGGCTCAGGCATATCGGCAAGAGTTGCTGCGCCACCTGGACGCGCCGGGGACGGTGCTGTTGGCGCCGGCCACCGACGGCGCTGCGCCGCCCAAGGACGAAGGGACCGGATCGCCGCTGCTGCAGGCCTTGTGGACGCTCACCGGCCTGCCGGTGCTGGCGGTGCCCTGTCGAAGAACCGCGGACCTCCCGGTCGGTGTGCAATTGATCGCGGCACCGGGGCGGGAGGCGTTGCTGTTCGATGCCGGGGCAATGCTCGCCAAGTGCGCTTCGGACAAGGGTGCGGCTTAGGCGCGCGAACAGCCGCGCCCGCACCCTTTCGTCCCAGAGACCGCCGGAGCCGGCGAAACTCCATGAGCGCGCCCGACGCGCCCCAGTCCGGTGCTGAGCGGGAGTCAGCGGTCGCGCCCGGATTGCCAGTGCCTGAACCGCCGGGCGCACAGTTCCGGGCTTATGGGGGACGCACGACAACCGCAATCGGGACGGCACCTGATGGGCACCCTGTTGTTGATCCTGATCATCGCCGTGCTGGTGTACATGATCGCCGGTTACGTCTGGCGCGATACGCCGCTGCGCGGCCTGCACCTGCGCGGAAAGGCCGAACGGCTGCGCACCGGCGACCGCTGGGTGCGCCGTGCGTTCGAGGTGATGTGCGCGTCCGCGTTTCAGCCGGGCAACCGCATCGAGGTGCTCGAGAACGGCGATGCGCTGTTTCCGCGCCTGTTCGCCGACGTACGGGCGGCGCAGTGTCTTATCACCTGGCAGGTGTTCTGGTTCAAGCGTGGCGATCTCGCGAACCGGGTGGCGGATGCCCTGGCCGAACGCGCAGAGGCCGGCGTCGAAGTCCTGCTGCTGCTCGATTACTTCGGATCGCTGGGGCTGGGCGATGACTACGTCAATAACCTGCGGGACCGCGGTGTGCGGGTGGAGATCTATCGGCCGCTGCATTGGCGCGGCCTGTACAAGGTGCCGCACCGCTCGCACGTGCGCTCGGTGGTGATCGACGGGCGCATCGGCTATACGGGCGGCTTCGGGATCGACGATCAATGGACCGGAGATGGCCGAACCGCCGGCCGTTGGCGCGACACCCACGTACGCCTGGAAGGGCCGGTGGTCGACCAGCTGCAGGCGCCGTTCATTTCCAACTGGGCCGAGTGCACGGGCGAGTTGCTGTTCGGCGACGGCGTCATGCAGGCGGACGCGCTGCCGGGGGAAGATGTCCAGGAAGCGGCGGTGATGTATGGCTCGCCCTCCCTGGGCAGCACCACGGCAGAGCGTTTTCTGGCGTTGACCATCAGCGCAGCCCACGACAGCCTGTTCGTCACCAGCGCGTACTTCGTGCCTCCGCCGGGGTTTCGCCGCATGCTGAAGCAGGCGGCGTCCCGCGGCGTCGACGTGCGGGTGCTCACCCCGGGGGGCAACACGGATCAGCGTGCGGCCTGGTATGCCGGACGGGCCTACTACGAGGAGCTGCTCGCGGCCGGTGTGCGGATCTACGAGTACACGCCCACCATGGTGCACGCCAAGACGATCGTCGCCGACGGGCACTGGGTGACGATCGGCTCGGTCAACTTCGACAATCGCTCGCTCAAGCTCAACGACGAGGTGACGCTGGTGGCCGAAGGCCCGGCGCTCGGACACGCGATGCAGGAGATGTTCCTGCGCGATCTCGAGTTGGCCGAGGAGGTGAAGCTGGAGGCGTTTCGGAACCGATCGAAAGGCGTGCGCGCCAAGGAACGGGCCGCGGCGCTGCTGGCGGGACCGCTGCTGTGAGGCGAAGGGTTGTCGGGGCGCAGGATAATGGGCGCAGAACGAGGGCTGTCCCCGATTATCGCCTGACCCAACGGTCGCCCTGCTTGCGATACTGCTTTTTCACCGCGGACCACGCGACTTTGTGCGCGGTCGCCTCGCGGTCGCTGTGGTCTGAATACTCGTCCCACGCGCTGTTGAAGGTTTCCTGATAGATCTGTTGCGCTTTCTCGGGCAGGTGGTTGCGCACCGAATCGGGCAGATCGGAGATGGACGCGTATGGCATGCTTGCATCGACTGTGTGGGTCACCGCCTCGGCGTTGTCGCCGGCGGTTGCCCGAGAGTGTAGTTCCCGCGGGGAACACCTCCGCCGATCGGCGGATGATGCCGGAGCGCGCCTGTGGTCGTTTTGATACTTGAGTATCTCCTTCTACGATCTATGTTTTAGGCGCGCTTCACGTTCTGCCCCCGTGTGCGTGGTTCGAGGAGACGCCGCCATGATCGTGCAACCCCACACCCATTTCGATCGCATCGCCAGGAAACCACCGACCCGATTACCGGGCGCACACTTGCCGAAACCGAGGGACACCCGTGGTGCCAGGAGGGTGACCCGGACGAGGGCCTGACCACCTGGTTCGAATCCGTCGACAGCATGCGCGCCTATGTCGCCATCGAGGTGGAGCGCCCCGAGCATGGAATGCACGCGAGCCTGGACAACCCTCTGGAGGAGGGCGAGGCCGAGGGTTGACGGTGGGCGCGCCGCAACGCTTCTGCGAGCCGCGTTCGGCCGTCGCGGCGGCGGGACTGCGGCGGCGTTGCGGTGCGCAGTGCACGGCGGGCGCTGTCGTTTGCACGCCCGCGCGAGCGGTGCGGTGATCCCTGTTCCCCTGAGTCCGCCAGGTCGCGTCTTTGCGCTGCTGCTGATGGTGGCGGCGTCGGTGTGCGCTCCAGCGGCCGCTGCGGAGCGCGACGCCTTGATCGAGGCCCTGCGCGGCGGCGGCTATGTGCTCTACTTTCGCCACGCCCAGACCGATTGGTCCCTGCAGGACCAGGTCGACGGCGAGGCCTCCTGGACGAGCTGCGACCCCGCGCGGATGCGCCAGCTTTCGGACGAGGGACGCACCACCGCCGCGGCCGTCGGCGCCGCCATGGGGCGTCTGGACATTCCGGTCGCCGGTGTCTATGCGAGCGAGTACTGCCGCTGTGTGCAGACCGCCGAGCTCCTCGGCCTCGGCCCCGTGGAGAAGACCCGGGATATCGTCAATGAGCGCGTCGCGCAGTATGTCGGCGGGCGCGAGGCCCTGGCGGCCACCGCACGCATGCGCCTGTCGACGCCCCCGCCCGCCGGGTCGAATGTAGTGCTGGTGGCCCACGGCAACGTGTTTCTGCGGGTGGCGGGCAGCCGGCCACCGGAAGGCGGCTCCGCGGTGGTGCGGCCCCGGGGTGACGGCCGCTTCGACCTGGTCGGCACACTCACGGCGCGGGACTGGATCGAGGCGGCGCAGGAAGCCGCCGGCCAGTGAAGGCTCGGCGGCGGCGAGCCGCGATGATCGCAGCACCGCCGCCATGGGCTACGTTTGTTGGACGCGGCCAGCCGCCCCCGCGTCCGGGGACCGCGCCGGCCGTGTCGCCCCAGCCCAAGAGAGGAGTCTGTGATGCTTCGCGTGCTTCTGATGCTGCTGCCGCTCCTGAGCGCCGCGCCGACGCTGGCGGAGGTCGAGGAAGACCGCTTTCCCGTACCCGCCGGCGCCCATCCCCACGACGTCGCGCCCCAACCGGGCGGTGGGCCCGTGTGGTACACCGCCCAGCATCAGGGTGCGCTCGGGCGCCTCGATCCGGAAACCGGCGATACCAAGCACATCCCGTTGGGCGAAGGCTCGCGGCCTCACGGCGTGATCGTTGGCCCCGACGGCCACGCATGGATCACCGACAGCGGCTTGAACGCCATCGTGCGGGTGAACAGCGACACCTTGGAGGTGACCCGCTATCCGTTGCCGGAGGGCAGCGACGACGCCAACCTCAACACGGCGGCCTTCGATGGCGATGGCGTGCTCTGGTTCACCGGCCAGGCGGGTATCTACGGCCGCCTCGACCCGGAGAACAGCGACATGGAGGTTTTCGACGCCCCCAAGGGGCGCGGCCCCTACGGCATCGCGGCGACGCCCGAGGGCGACATCTATTTCGCGTCTCTGGCCGGCAGCTACGTCGGCCGGGTGGACACCGACAGTGGCGAGGTGGCTGTGCTGGAGCCGCCCACCGCGGGTCAGGGTGCCAGGCGGGTGTGGTCCGATTCCCAGGGACGGATCTGGGTGAGCGAATGGATCAGCGGACAGCTCAGCCGCTTCGACCCCGACAGCGGCGACTGGCAGACCTGGAAACTGCCGGGCGCCGACCCCAAGGCCTACGCGGTGTACGTGGATGGTCGGGACAAGGTGTGGGTGAGTGATTTCGGGGCCAACGCCATGCTGCGGTTCGATCCGGAGACGGAGGAGTTCGAGTCGTTCCCGTCGGCGCAGGACGGTGCGGCCGTGCGCCAGATCCTCGGGCGCGAAGGCGAGGTGTGGGCCCCGGAATCCGGGACCGACACGCTGGTGCGGTATCGCTTCGCGCCGCGGGGGTAGCCTGGGTTGCGTGGTGTGATCCAGTGCACATCGCGAGGGTGGTGGACCGGGCCGCGACGACTAGGCTGGGACCCGTAGTTATCCTCCTCTACTGTATCTTTTTACCCCCGCCCTGCGGGGGTTTCCTTTCGCTCCGTTCTTTGCTTCGCGCTGGCGCGCGTTGCGCTCGCCGAATCCCTTGCAGCCGTCCGGAATTCTTACACAATTAGCATATCCGCATTTTCTGTGCGGAGATAAGCCATTAGTTTCTCTCGGTTATCCGCGTCGGGCATGGACGTTGCAGCGGCTACGAACCGCCAGCGCCATTCCTCTCACGGTGCACGTGCGCGGGGTGCAGGCGGAAGAGTGCTCCAAAACAACAACGAGGTGGGCCATGAGCAAATCAAGGCGTGGGGAGTCATTGCGCGCGCGGTCGGAGCGCATCGGCGGCAAGCTGGCGCCAGCCGTTGGGCTGCTGCTGTTGGGCGACTCGGCGGTCGCGGGGACGCCGTCGGACAGCGTCGCGATTCCAGAGCCGGCAACCCTGGGATTGCTGGCGATCGGTGCCGCGGCCGGCGGCGCGGTGGCGTACATCCGCAACAAGCGCAAAAAGTAAGCTGCGCGTCACAAGAACAAGGAGAGCTACATGAGCGATGCAAAGCCTACGATGTATGCGCGCCTTCGGCGGCAGAGCGGTGCCAAGGTGGCGCCGGCGGTCGGCATGCTGTTGCTGGGCGACTCGGCTATCGCCGGTATCGATTCGGCGCCGCCGCCGGATTTCGCGGTACCCGAGCCGGCGACCCTGGGTCTGCTGGCCATTGGGGCGGCGGCGGGCGGGGCGGTTGCCTACGTTCGCAACCGGCGCCGCAAGAAGTAGCCGCCTGCACGCATGACGCGGCGGCCCCCCGGGGCCGCCGCGCGGGCGTGGTTCGGCCGTTCGCGGCGGCGGTCAGGCCGCGGTGCCGACGGTGATTCGGGAGACGCTGGGCAGTTCGTAGCCGTCGTCGATCAGATACGGCGCGAACGCGGCGCTCATACGCGCATCGAGCTCGGCAAGCGTGGCCGAGGGCAACACCTCCAGGGGCAGTCCCAACCCCCGCTCCACACTCGCCTGCCAGAAGCGGCCGGTCTGCGCCGCCCGGTGGCGCAGAGGTAGATCGTAGTCGCTGACATCCTGAAACCCCGAGTCCTCCATGATCCCGGCGAGACGGCCGGGTGCCGCGAACCGGAATGGCGCGATCGCCTCGTCCTCGCCTTCCATCTCGAACAACTCCGCCAGCACATCATGCACCAGCCCCAGAACCGGATTGTCGTCCCGGGGGCCGCACACCAGAAACGCCGCCCGCCCGCCCGGCGTCAGCACGCGCCGGGCTTCCCGCAAGGCGCGCCGCGGGTCCGGTGCATACATGATGCCCAAGCGGCAGACCAGGCCGTCGAAGCTGTCGTCGGCGAACGGCAGGTTCTCCATATCGGCGGCACAGCAGCGCAGGTTTTCCAGGGCGGCCGTGTGCGCCCGTCGCCGTGCCTTGCTGAGCATGGGGTAGGCCAGATCGGTGGCGGCCACGAACCCGTCGGCGCCCACTGCGGCCGCAAGCTCCAACGCCGTGTCGCCAACGCCGCAGGCAAGGTCCAGGAGACGCTGCCCGCGCTGCACGCCGATAGCGTCCATCAGCGCCCGATTGAAGGCGGCGGCGTTGACCCGCGCCGGTTCCGCCCAGCGTTCCCAGGACTGGCTGCGGGCACTCCAGTGGGCCTCGTTGCGGGCCTTGGCATCCGGCGCGGCGGGCGATGTCGCATCGACGGACGCGTCGCGCTTGCGCGACGGGGTGGCATTCGGTGGCGCGTGGGCCAGGGAGCGCCGGCGGATCGCGTCCAGCTGCTGCGCAGCCGCCAGGTCGCTGAGTGCGGGCCGGCCGCATTCGATCGGAAGGGGCGCCGACAAGCCGAGGCCGACCAGGAGGGTGGGGGCCCAGCCCTGCTCCCGGGCCCGTTGCTCCATGCTGCGCAGGTCGAGGTCGCGATGGGTATGCAGCAGATGGGCAATATCGCAGACGGCGCCGAAACGCCGCCAATCATCGGCATCGCCACGCACACATGCGATCTGCAGGGCGTCCTCCACGGCGGGCACCGGCGCGCCGTCCGGATCTGCGCCCAGCATGGTGGCCCGCCGGACCAGTGCCTGGTGTTCGATGGCTCCGGCGCCCGATGCCACCGTGCTGCACACCTCGATCACGGTATCGTCCTCGGCACGGCGGTAGGCGGCCGCGGCGGCCCCGTTGCACTCGCCCCAGCGAAAGCCGTGCTCACCCATGATCTGGCGAAGGCGCGCGCCGTCGCGGCCGGACGCCAGGAGCAAGGGGTTGACCGGATCGCGCAGCAGCAGACTGTCGTAGGCCTGCAGCGCCAGCGTCGGACCATCGATGAAGACTGCTGCGATGGCCTCGGCGTGGAGCGTCCGTGCGACGTCGGCGACTGCCGCCATCAGCAGCCCGTTGTTCTCCCCATTCTTCTCCACCCGGTATTGCAGGGCGTAGGCGATGTCGTCGGGAACCAACGGTTCGCCGATGTCGCGCAGGCGCCGAGCCAGGGGCGCGACGAGCCGATGAGCGATGGCGGTTCTGACCAGGAGCGTCCAGTCGGTGTCCGGTCCCAGCAGGCGGTGCACCTCGGCATCGATGTCGGGTCCGTCGTCGGCCCGTGCCGCCAGCAGGAGCAGGGCCTGTTCAGCTGAGATCGGCGCGCGCACGGTCATGGGCGTTTGGTGGTCGTTCTCCGGAAATCGATCGATCGGCGTCGCACCAGCCCGGCGGCCACCGCTACGACAGCGGCGGGTTGTCCGGGCGCTGATCGCCGATCACGGGCGTGGGCCGGCCGCGCTGAAACGGCATCAGCAGCAGCCGGTGGACCGACAGGCGCAGCGGATCGCGGTACTCATGCAGCCCCATTGTCATACCGGCGTGGCCCGCGGCGGGCTGAGCCCGATAGGTGCCGAACATGCGGTCCCACCAGGAGAACAGGACCGCGTAATTGGTGTCGGTCTCGCGCCGGTCGGCGGAGTGATGCACCCGGTGCATGTCGGGCGTGACGATCACCCACCGCAGGGCCCGCTCCAACCCGGTCGGCAGGCGCAGGTTCGCATGATTGAACAGTGTCTCGGTCACGTACACCAGAGACAACAGGACCACGGCCATGGGTGGAACCCCGAACGCAACGATCACCGCAGCATCCAGCCCGACACCGATGACCGCTTCCAGGGGATGAAACCGCAGCCCCGTGGTGCAGTCGAAATCGAGATCGGTATGGTGCACCTTGTGGATGCGCCACAGGGGTTTGAACCGATGCAGCGCCACGTGTTCCCAATAGCGACCGAGATCCAGGAGCAGGATGGCCAGCACGATGCCGGCCACGGGATGGACGCTGTTGAGATCGACCAGTCCCCAGTCCCGGTCGACGGCGTAGTAGGCGATGCCCACCGCGGCCACCGGTTGGAGGCTGCGCAGCAGCAGGGTGTCGATGACCAGCAGGCCGACGTTGGTGATCCAGCGCGACCCGAGGCCGAGGTCCAAGGGCCGGCGCGGAGCAAACGATTCGAGTACCACGAGCACGGCGAAGCCCCCGGCAAGGAGTCCGAAGTAAAGAATGCCGGCGTAGTGGTCGAGTAGCGAGTCCAACGGTCCGTTTTCGTCTGCGCAACGACGGCTTGTTCTTGTGCACCCGTCGGCCGCGTCGTGCGCGCGCCTGGGCATGGGTGCTCGACTGATAGGGCGGAGTATAGCCGCTTCGGTGCTCCGATGGCCGGGGCGCCGGCCGATTTACCGGCGACGGCCGTTCCCACGGCCGGCCACTGGTGGCCGCGGTGACGGCGGTACGGGCTCAGGTTCGCGATTGCGGCGCCTGCCCGGGGCGGCGAAGCCCCCGCGGCAGCATGCCGCGCTCGATCAGCTCGAACAGGCCCTGCACCAGCAGCGCCAGCACGGCGGCGGGTATGGCCCCCTGCAGGATCAGACCGACATCGTCGAGCCGGATGCCCGTGAGGATCGGCTGGCCGTAGCCGCCGGCGCCGATGAGCGCCGCCAAGGTGGCGGTACCGACGTTGATCACGGCCGAGGTCTTGATCCCGGCGAGAATGGCGCGGGTGGCCAGGGGCAGCTCCACGATGCGCAGCCGAGCGCCGCCCGGAAGTCCCAGGGCCTCGGCCGACTCGACGATCGCGTGGGGAATGTCCTTGAGTCCGGCGTAGGTGTTGCGCACCACCGGCAGCAGGCTGTAGAGGAACAGCGCCACGATCGCCGGC
>Ga0209347_1002401_pt1 | contig 25060 bp, 23 predicted proteins | sample AutmiccommuBRH23_FD_187382 | JGI IMG/M metagenome (GOLD analysis project Ga0209347, IMG submission 187382) | Deep subsurface microbial communities from Mt. Terri, Switzerland - Autotrophic microbial communities BRH/23 (SPAdes) (version 2) | ecosystem: Environmental > Aquatic > Deep subsurface >...
CCGCGGACGACGGCCCCCTGGCGCCCGCGGCGGCGAAACCCTGGGACGGGCTGGATCCCGCGCAGCTGAAGTTGCGGTCGGAGTCGGCCCTGGTGGTGGACCGCCTCGGGAACGTGGTGTACGCCAAGGAGGTGGACCAGCCGCGCCCGATCGCCTCCATCACCAAGCTCATGACCGCGATGGTGGTGCTGGACGGGGACCTGGACCTGGACGAGCTGATCACCATCAGCAAACACGACCGGGATCTGATCAAGCTCACCGGCTCGCGCCTCACCTACGGAGCCACCCTGACCCGTGAGCACATGCTGCGGGTGGCGCTGCTCGCCTCCGACAATCGCGCCGCCAACGCCCTGGCCCGCACCTACCCTGGCGGTCGCAGCGCGTTCGTCGCCGCCATGAACCGCAAGGCCGAGTCCCTCGGGATGCACAACAGTCGGTTTGCAGGTCCGGCGGGCCTCGACCCGGCCAATGTGGCCTCGGCCCGGGATCTGGTGAAGATGATCCGTGCCGCCGAGCAGTACCCCCTGATTCGGGAGGCGACCACGGCGCCTTCCATGACCGTCTATCCGTTCAAGGGACGTGGTCCGTTGCGGTTCGGCAACACCAACCGCCTGGTACGGCGGGCCGGCTGGGAGATCGGCCTGAGCAAGACCGGCTACATCAACGAGGCCGGCCGCTGCCTGGTGATGGAGGCGGCCATCGCCGATCGACCGTTGTACATCGTGCTGCTCGATTCCTTCGGCAAGCTGACGCCGATCGGCGACTCGAACCGGCTGCGCAAGTGGATCTATAGTAAGGTTCAGTAGCGCCCGCGGGACCCTCGCGAGACCAGCATGCCGCACTTGATCATCGAGTACGCCCACACGCTCGCGGAGGACGAGCAGGTCCCCCCGCTTCTGGACGCGGTCCACGCGGCCGCGGTGGCAACCGGCCTGTTCGAGGAGAGCCACATCCGCACCCGGGCCATCCCCGTGCGGTTCTATCGCACCGGTACCGGAACCGCTCCGTTCATCCACGCCCAATTGCGTATCCTTGTGGGCCGCACGGATCGGCAGAAACGCGAGCTCAGCGACACGGTGGTGGCGGCCATTCGCGCCCATGGCTGGGCGGCCCAGGTGATCACCGCCGAAGTGGTGGACATGGACCGCGCCACCTACGCCAAGTACACGGCCTGACCCGTCGGCACGTTCCGCTGCTGCCCCCTTCATCCGGGCGGCCGCATACGAGGTTGCTACGCGCCCTCCATCACCTGTTCCTGCGAAGCATCGCTTCCCAGTGCGCAGGCACCCTTCTGACGCCAGCCGCCCGCAGCTGCCACGGTTTGCGCCTGGCCGGTGCGATCCCCCGCTTCCCGGTGCACCGCACCGCGCCCGGCAACCCCCTGTTTTATCGAGGGCCCCGCCCATGGCACGCAAGCTGCTGGGTGTGGCTTGGCCACGGGCATTCGCCGGTGGTGTACAGCGCTCAATCGCGCCCTGGGAGGAGACTGCAATGGGTATGCTCAAAGAGGAACTGGAGAACCGCGTCCGCGAATACGACCACTGGGCCACCCGGCGGCGCTACGGCGCCGACGGCCCCAACAACCGCCGGCTGTGGGTGCTCGCCTGCATGGATGAGCGGCTGCCGGTGGACGAGGCATTGGGCATCAAGGTGGACTCACCGGTGGGTGGCGGCGACGCCCACTGCTTTCGCAATGCCGGTGGCATCATTACCGACGACGCGGTGCGCTCCGCCATGCTGACCTGCAACTTCTTCGGCACCAAGGAGATCGTCATCGTGCAGCACACCCAGTGCGGCATGCTGTCGGCCAACGCCAACGACCTGGTGGAGGCACTGCGCAAGCGGGGCGTCGATCCCGACAACGTCACCCTCGATCCGACCCTGCCCGAGCTCAAGCTTGAAAAGGGCGCCTTCGCCAAATGGATTGGCATGATGGACGACGTCGATCAAGCCTGCGCGAAGACCGTAGAGGCGTTCAAAAACCATCCGCTGATTCCCAAGGACGTGACCGTGAGCGGCTGGATCTGGGAGGTGGAGACCCGCCGCCTGCGGGCGCCCACTCAGGAAGCCGAGAAGCGCGGGCGCACCGACGTGACGTCGAGCCAGTTCGGCGTGCAGGACAAGCAGCCGGTGCGCTGGGCCTGACCGTGCCCACCTACGACTACGGCTGCCGGCGGTGCGACACCCGCTTCGAGGCACGCCATGGCGTTGGCGCAGTGGCGCCGTCGTGCCCCGCCTGCGGCGGCGCGGCGGCGCGCATCTTCGTTTCCGCGCCGGCGGTGCACGGTGACATGGCCCGGGGCCGGGAGCAGGCGGTGCGCAGCCTCGAGCCGACGGCGGGGCACGCCCCGGGGTGTCCCTGCTGCCACTGAGCCCCGCGGGCGACCGGAGAGCCAACCACATCGCGGCGCAAGGCCGCTCCTACAGGCGCAATATCCGCTGCGGGGCGGCTCGCCGCCGCGCCCGGCATGCGGCCTCGCCTGTCACGCCGTCCTGCTATATTCGTAGAGCCGCGCCGGCGGCGTGGAGGGAACCGCAATGGCAGCCGACTCCGCCAAGTCCCTGGACCCGATCTCCTTTCTGCAAGCCTTCATCACCGAGAGCCTGAGGGTGGCGGGCCAGGTGCCACGCGACGACGCGCACAGCACCCGCGACTACATCGAACGGGTCGGTCTGGTGGCGAGCCACAGTCTGGAGGAGGGCGCCCGCGCCAGCCTCGGCTATACGGGCGCCATCGACCCGGATCAGTACGCAGACCTGATCATTGCCCTCAAGAACCGGATCGGCGGCAACTTCTCCCGTATGTCAGCCGATCGCGGCGTCGTCCAGGTGATCAACACCAAATGCCCGTTCGGCGACAGCGTGCGCGCGGCGCCCGAGCTGTGCCGCATGACCGCCAGCGTCTTCGGCGGCATCGCGGCGCGCAATTTCGGCTACGGCAAGGTGGAGTTGAAACGCCGCATCGCCGCCCATGACGACTGCTGCGAGGTGTGCGTCTACCTCGACCCCGAGCTTGCCCGCGACAAGCCCGGCGACGAGTATCACTGCGACGGTGACGAGATCGTGTCGCGCTCGGCATCGGCGACGGTGCGCACCCGGGTGGAGGCGAAGCTGCGCCAGGTGTGGTGCCCGCCGTGCACCAGTGCGCCCGCGGCGGGGCTTGCCATCGTCGCCGAGTCCGAGGCCATGCGCCGTGCGCTGGAGGCGGTAGAGGTGGTGGCGCCGACCCGGGCCACGGTGTTGATCAGCGGCGAGACCGGTGTCGGCAAGGAGATCATCGCCCGCGCCACCCACGCCATCAGCGATCGCCGCGGGCGGGAGTTGCTGGCGGTGAACTGCGGCGCCATACCCGAGAGCCTGATCGAGAGCACGCTGTTCGGTCATGAGAAGGGCGCCTTTACCGACGCCTACCAGGTGCACCACGGCTTTTTCGAGCGCGCCGACGGCGCCACGCTGTTCCTGGACGAGATCGACTGCCTGCCGGTCCCGGCCCAGGCGCGGCTGCTGCGGGTGCTGCAGGAGGGGCAGTTCGAGCGGGTGGGCGGGCGTCAGACGCTCGCCACCGATGTGCGTATCATCGCCGCATCCAACCGGGACCTGGAGCAGGCGGTGGCCGACGGCAGCTTCCGGCGCGACTTGTTTTACCGTCTCAACGTGGTGCCGATCCGGATCCCGCCTTTGCGCGAGCGCCCCGACGACCTGTCGCCACTGGTGCATCATTTTCTGCGGCGCCTCGCCGAGCGCTACCATGCCGAACCCAAAGTGCTCGGCAGCCGCGCCTGGTCACAGGTGCTGCGCTATTCCTGGCCGGGCAATCTGCGCGAGCTGGAGAATGTGCTGGAGCGGGGGTTCCTGTTCGCCCGCGGTGCCATCATCGAAGACTTGGGGTTGATGGCCGGCGATAGTCCGGCGAGCGCCGAGGAGGGCGTTTCGAATCTGAAGAACGCCCGCCGGCAGGCAGTGCGGGCGCTGGAGAGCGATCTGATGGTCGGTGCGCTGAGGCATTACCGCGGCAATGTGAGCGCCGTGGCCCGGGCCATGGATATCACGCCCCGTGCGGTGCACATGAAGTTGCGCAGCCTCGGCATCGCGGCCGCGGCCTTCCGGGCGCCGCGGCGCTGAGGATTGGCCGCGGCACACAGAGGGCCGGGTATGCGCGGAGAACGGTTTCAACGGCGACAACGGAGATGGAGAATTGACCCAATGGCAACGCCCAACACACGCCCATGGCTCCGTGGAGCCGTGGCGCTCGGCGCACTGGTGATGTCCATGGGCGCCGCGGGTATCGAAGGCCGCTATGCGGGGCAGTTCAACGGCCAGCCGGCCGAGGCGCACCTGTCGACCAGTCATGGTGTGGTGCAGGGAAGCCTGGACATCGGCGGCTATGTCTATCGTATCCAGGTCCGGGCCCAGGGCGATGGCCTCGCAGGCCAGATGCACGATCAGCAGGGGGTGGCGGTGCCCATCAGCCTGCACCCGGACGGCGAGCGCTTGTTGGTGCGCGCGTGGGCCCAGGGGCCCCAGGCGCCGCCGGTGGAGCTCACGCTGAGCCCCGGGGCGCCGGCGGAACAGGAGGCGCGCGCCGCCTCGACCGATGCGGCGATCGAGCTCGACCCCGTACTGGTGGGCCACTGGGTGCGCAGCGACTCCTACACCAGCGGCGATTTCGGCATGGTGAGCCAGACCAGCGTCACGTTGTTCCCTGACGGTACCTACCGCTACGGTCCCGGTCGGGTGATCGGCGGCGGTGACGCCGGCACGTTCGACTCGGGCGGCGGGGGCGGGGAGGGCGCCGGTGGGCGCTGGCGCACCGAGAGCCGCATCCTCCACACCATGGAGGCGGGCAGCGGCTGGGTGCCCTACGCCCGCTACTATGTGGAAGGCGCCACGCTGATGCTGACCTTCGGCAATGGCGCCCGCGAGCTCTGGTCGCGGCGTTAGCACGGACGACGACGCCCTCCCACGATCGCCCGACCCACATTGGGCTGCATGGAGCGCAGGCTTCCCATCCCGCGTGCATCCTTGACGCACCCCCGGCGGCAGGATAACCATATCCGCTATATAGGCAATCTGGCGGCGCCATGGATCAGCAGCAGGCCCAATCCCGGGCCGATCGCATTCATGCATTCAAGGACGAGCTCGCCGAGCTGGAGCGCGCCGGTGCGCTCCATCTCGCTGCCGACGCCCGGGCGCGCCTGGATGCCTATCACGCCGATCTCCTGCGCCGTTTCGCGGCGGACTTCGACGTCGATACCAGTAGCGACCAGAAGCGTTTGTCCTGGGGCATGCGTATCGCGTCCTTCCTCGGCGCTCTGGCACTGTCGGCGGCGGTGTTCTTTTTCTTCTATCGCTTTTGGGGCGCCCTCGCGACGCCGGTACAGGTAGGGCTGCTGGTCGCAGCACCGCTGGTGGCGAGCGCCGGTGTGGAGATCGCGGCGCGGCGCGAGCGCAGCTTCTACTTCGCCTCCCTTATCGCCCTGGTGGCGGTGACCTGCTTCGTGCTGAACCTGTCGGTGCTGGGGCAGATCTTCAACATCGCCCCGAGCCACAATGCGTTTCTGGTGTGGGGCGGCTTCGCCCTGCTGCTGGCCTACACGTATGGGCTGCGGCTGATCCTGGTGGCCGGGCTCACCAGCCTGCTGGGCTATCTGTCGGCCACCGTGGGCACCTGGGGCGGCGGTTATTGGTTGTCGTTCGGCGAGCGGCCGGAGAACTTCCTCCTGGGCGGTGGCATGCTGTTCGCCGCCGGGATGCTGCGCCACGGAGCCCGGCCCGGGTTCGCGGCCATCTACCGGGTCTATGGCCTGCTGGTGGTGTTCATCGCCATCCTGATCCTGTCCAACTGGGGCCGCATCAGCTACCTGTCCTGGTCGGCCACCACCATCGAATACTTCTACCAGACAGCCGGCTTCGTGCTGGCGGGCTTGGCGGTATGGCTCGGCATCCGCCGCCACTGGGCGGGGGTCGCGAACCTGGGCAGCACCTTCTTCGTCCTGTACCTGTACACCAAGCTGTTCGATTGGTGGTGGGACTGGATGCCGAAGTACGCGTTCTTCTTCGTCCTCGGGCTGGTTGCCGTCCTGTTGCTGCTGGTGCTGCGCCGCCTGCGCAGCACCAGGCAGGAGGTGGCGGCATGAGGCGGGTCGGCCTGGTGAGCGCCTTGGCGCTGGTGGTGCTGGCGGATGCGGCGGTGCTGGCCGGGGTGGTCTGGAACCGGTCCGGCAGCCCCGACGCGAAGGTCACGCTCACGGAGCGGGAGCTGCCCCTGAAATTTGGCGGCCCGCGCGAGAGCACCGGCATTGCCTTGGGGTTGGTCATGGCGCCGGCGACCCACGCGCCTGCGTGGTTCGACGAGGCGAAGCTGCGCGAGCTGGGCTTCCAGCCGGAGCGCCACCCGATCGACGGAGACACCCGGGCCGGCCGCTGGCCGCTGCCGCGACGCGCCTATGCGGTGTTGGAGCTGGACGGGCCGGCATGGTCGGCGCGGCTGGAACAGGAGCAGAGGACGGTCGACGCTCTGCCCGAGCTCATCGCCGCCGGCAAGGGCACCGAGGCGCAGCTGGAGAGCGCCAGACGCCGGCTCGCCCATCTGCGCGAGTCCGCCTCACGCCTGATTGCGGTGGACGCGGGGCCAGACCCCGATGTCCTGCGCGCCCGCTACCCCGATCGCGCGCGGTACGTGATCAGCGCAGCGGAAGTGCGCATGCACTACGGCCCACGCTGGTCGGCCACCGGCGCCCGGAGCGGTCCGCGGGTTCAGGGACACATCGGCAGGATTCTTCCCTCCAGTCTGCACGTGCCGGTGCAGTTTCACCCGGCGCTGAAGGAGATCACCGCCCGATCGCGGGGAACGCGTGCGGGTCCCTACGGTGATGCCGGTTCGCCGCGCTATCGGGCGACGGTGCACTACGGCGCCCGCAATGAGCCCTGGATTGTGGACCTGCAGCGGATCCCCTAGGACGTAGCCGATTCGATCGAATCCCGGGGTCCGAGCGTGCTCCGCTTTCGGCCGCGGCGCTCACCACACGTTCCACAGCCCGAGCACACTCACCACCATCAGGCCCGCCCCGACCCAGCGCTTGAAGCTGGCATCGTTCTTCAGGATGGCATCGTGGGCCTTGAGGCCGAGAAAATGGCCAATGCCGGCGATGGGCAGCAGCAGCAGCGCCGCGAGCAGCTGCAGATCGACGCTGAACACCACGAAGGTGCCCATCTTGATGCTCACCAGCATGAACCACAGGACGAACAGCGTGTTGCGCAGCTGCGCCAGGTGCACGTTGCGCATGAACACGGCCACCATGAGCGGTGCGCCGCTGAGGGTGGTGCCCGCCACGTAGCCGCCGAGCATCAGCAGCAGTTTGTCCACCCACGGCCGTTGGCTGTACACCGCCCAGCGCATGACCCAAAGCGCGGCGTAGAACAGCGTCACGGAATAGATGAACAGCAGCAGGATGCGGGTGGGCAGATTGATCAGACCCAGCACGCCGACCACGGCCGGAGGCAGCACCCACACTGCGGCATGGCGAAGATAGCGCCAGTCGACGTTGTGGAGGCGGGTGCGTAGCGTGAGGGCGGAGAAGAACAGCAGGTGGGCGCCGATGATGGGCAGCCACACCAGCGGGTCGCCATCCACGAACAGCAGCAGCGGCAGGCCCAGGGCCGCGCCTCCGAACCCCAGGCCGGTGCGTACGAACCCGGTCCAGACGAACAGCAGAGCGACGAGGGCGAGTTGGGTGGCGTCGAGATGGGGCAGCATGGCGCGGTGAAGGACAGGCAGCGGCAGTATACACCATGCATCCAGGACGCCTGCCTCGGTATTTTGGCCAGCGGCCGCGGTGCACTAGACTTGGCGGCTGCAGGGGGGAGCCGCGCCCATGGCGTGCACACCTGGTCGACCCCGCCACCACAGGAACACGACGATGGGCAATTCGCTACAGGAGCAACTCCTCAAGGCCGGCCTGGTGGACGCCAAGCAGGCCCGCAAGGCCCAGTCGGGCAAGGGCAAGCGACGCTCGCGCAAGGGTCAGGCGGCGCCGCAACCCGACGAAGCCGCCGCGGCTGCCGAGCGCGCCAGGGCGGAGAAGGCGGCGCGGGACCGTGCCCTGAACGCCGAGCGCAAGGCCGCCGCCGAGCGCACCGCGCTGGAGGCCCAGGTTCGGCAACTGGTCGAGCAGAGCCGCGTGTCCCTCGAGGACGGCGACGAGCCCTATCATTTCGTCGACGCCGGCAAGGTGCGCACGCTGCAGGTGTCGTCCGCCGTGCGCCGACAGCTCGCCCAGGGGCGCATGGCGATCGTGCGCTGCGGCGGGCGCTACGATGTGGTGCCCGAACCGGCGGCGCAGAAGATCGCCACCCGGGATCCCGGGTGCGTGGTGCCGCGCCCGACCCCTGACGCGGAGCCGGCGCCGGGGGACCCCTATGCCGCCTATCAGGTGCCCGACGACCTGATGTGGTAACGAAATCAGGGTATGCAGTGTACAGTTTGCAGTCGACAGGGAGATCGAAGGTTGCTGTCTGCTGCGCGGCGGCGAGCTTTCCTCAAACCCCGCGCGGCATAGCGAAAGGGAGGACCGCGCTGTTCTCCGTGCGGTGTCTACAGTTGACAGTGACTCCGGCATTTCCGCTCAGGAGGTGCGCTATGCCTACCCGCTCCACCCCCGTGCTGCTGGCCTGTGGGCTGGCGCTGCTCATGATGCTGGCCAGCCCTGGCCCCGTCGTCGCCCAGGACGAAGCCAAGGTCGTCTACCACGCAGACTTCTCCGATCCGCGGCGCTTCAGCGCCATGCTCACCAGCATCAACAACATGGTCGTTACCTACAACAACGAGCTGCGCGACTATGACGTGCGCATCGTGTTCGTGGCCCACGGCATCCGCTTCGTGACCGACGATTCCCTGGCGGATACGCCATTTGCGGAAGACGATGCCTTGCGCGCGCGACGCGAGAACCTGCGCGGACGGCTCCAGGGGCTGGTGATGAGCCAGGGCGTGAAGCTCGAGCTCTGCAACATCACCCGCTCCGAGATCGGGCTCTCGGAAGACGCGTTGTACGACGGCGTGGAGCTGGTCGACTCCGGTGTGGTCCGCATCGCGGCGCTGCAGAACGACGGCTTCGCCTACATCAAGATCGAGTGACTCTGGCCGAGGGCTGACGACGAGTGCGTTACGAGCTCTTCTACTGGCCATCCATCCAGGGACGTGGCGAGTTCGTGCGCCTGGCGCTGGAGGCGGCCGGTGCCGAGTACGTGGACGTGGCGCGGGCGCGCGGCCGCGGGCTGGGCATGGAGGCCATGATGGCGTTTCTGGAGGACCCGGCGGTCGAGCGTCCGCCCTTCGCGCCGCCGTTTCTTCGCGCCGGCAAGCTGGTCATCGCGCAGACGGCGAATATCCTCCACTACCTGGGACCGCGCCTGGGCCTGGTTCCCGATGCCGAATCGGGCCGTCTATGGACCCACCAGCTGCAACTCACCGTGGAGGACCTGCTGGTGGACGTGCACGAGACCCACCATCCGGTGGCGGCGAGCCTCTATTACCGTGACCAGAAGCGCGAGGCCCGCCGCCGTGCACAGTTCTTTACCGGCGAGCGGGCGCCGGAGCTGCTGGAGTACTTCGAACGGGCGCTGGTGCGCAACCGCGCCGGGCGCGGCTACATGGTCGGGCGCAGCCTGTCTTACGTCGACCTGTCCATGTTCCAGGTGGTCGAAGGGCTGCGCTATGCGTTCCCGACCATGATGGCGCGGCTGGAAAGCCGCTGTCCCGCCCTGGTGGGCCTGCATGAGCGGGTGGCGGCGCGGCCGGCGGTGGCGGCCTACCTCGACTCCGAGCGGCGGCTGCCGTTCAACCAGGATGGCATCTTCCGCCACTATCCGGAGCTGGACGGCTGATGGCCGGCGGCGGCGCGAGCCTCGCCAATCCAGCTATGCTTGTCGGGGAACTCTGACACGCGAGGGGGAAGCAATGAAATGCAACGTCGGAGGCGTCGATCGTACCGCCCGACTGGTGCTCGGCGTGGTGCTGGTGCTGATCGGACTGTTTGCGCCGCTTACGCCGGGATGGCAGGTGGCGGTGTTCATTCTCGCGGCCATCGCCCTGGTGACCGCCCTGGTGCGGTTCTGTCCGGCCAACGCCATGCTCGGGCTCAACACCTGCAAGCCGGAGCAGCGGCTCGACTGATCGGCTGATGCTGCGCGTGCGCCGGACGGCCGCCGCTTTGGTGGCTGCGCACGGCCCCGGGGCGCCTTGTGGCCCCTTCCGAGGCATTCCGTTACCCTGCGCGAATGCTGACGAAAGTGCTGTTCACGATCCTCGTGATCGCGGCTGTGATGATGTACGTGCGCCACCGCAGCGCGGCGCGTCTCCCCGACCCCGGTGCCCGGGGCACTCCGCGTTCGGAGCGCGCCTGGCGCCTGCTGCCGGGGCTGTTACTGCTGGCGACGCTGGGTGTCGGCGCGCTGGTGTTCTGGCTGGAGTGGCAGGAGGAGCAGCGCATCTTCACGGCTCGGGTGATCGACACCCGCAGCGGCGAGGTGCGCAATTACCTGGTGTACCGGGACGGCGTCCGGGGGCGTCGCTTCACGACCATTGACGGGCGCACCGTCACCCTGGCGGATGTGGAGCGCATGGAACTGATCGAGGGGGACATGGCCGCGGCCGCGGCGGGCGACTGACCGTTGCGCGGGCTTGCGCCGGTGGCGCGGCGGCTATGATTCCCGGCCCGAGGGGATGTCCGCAGCGGCCGGATGCCGCAGCCCGCGCGCTCCATTTCGGGGCTGGCCAGGGCTGGCCTATGTCCACGTCTATACACGAATTTGCCGCCACGACCCGCGCCGCGGCGCGGGGCGATGCCTGACCGGCGCTCGCCGGCCTAGTGATTCTCGCCGTCAGATCTTCGATCCGATGCCCGCCCCGTGGGGCGCAGGCATGGGCGCGATGGATATGAGCCCACGGCCCGGTGCGGCCCCCTGCCGGTCCGCGGTGGGGTGCCGCGCTTCCCCGGGCCTTGAAAAGGCCCGGCTCGGCCCTATGTGGAGAGCACGGAACCCACGACATCAGGAGGTGCTGAAATGGTCGGATACCTGAATAGTCCGGGCGCGTTGTTCGACGAGTTCAGGCGCCTGCAGACGGAAATGGACGAGCTGTTCGGCCGCTGGCCCTCGCCGGTGGAGATCCGCTCGGTCGGTCGGGGCGCCTATCCGGCAATCAACGTCGGCGCCACAGCGGAGCAGGTCAACGTGTACGTATTCGCCGCCGGGGTGGACCCCAAGAGCCTCGATATCTCCCTGCAGCAGAACCTGCTCACCATCGCCGGTGAGCGCAGCGCGATGACCGAGGAGGATGCCAATTACTATCGGCGCGAGCGCTTCGACGGTGCCTTCCGCCGGGTGCTCGCTCTGCCCGAGGACGCGGATCCGGAACGGGTGGAGGCGCACTACCAGGACGGCGTGCTGCAGATCACCGTGCAGCGGCGTGAGGCGGCCCGGCCGCGTCAGATCGAAGTTCATTGAGGACTCAGGAGGAAATCATCATGGCCGAGACCAGCAGCATTCCCACCGAACGGCAGGAGACCGGCGCGCAGGAGGTGACCAAGCAGCAGGCCCGCGAGAGCGGCAGCGAGGTGACGCTGCGCCCACCGGTCGACATCTGCGAGGACAGTGACGGCATCACCATTCGCGCCGATATGCCGGGCGTGTCCCGGGACCGGCTCGACATCAAAGCCGATCGCGATGCCCTGGTGATCGAGGGCGAGGTGAAGATCGACATGCCCGAGGGCATGGAGGCGCTGTTCGCCGACGTGCGCTCCACCCGCTACCGGCGAAGCTTCGCCCTGAGCCGCGAGCTGGATGTGGACGCCATCGAGGCGAGCCTCAACAACGGGGTACTCAGCGTACGCATCCCCAAGCGCGCGGAAGTGCGGCCGCGCAAGATCGAAGTGCGCACCGACTGACGCCGTGCGCCGCCGCGGCAGGTGAAAGGGCGCCCTCATGGGCGCCCTTTTTGCTCGAGCCGGGGCGCAGGGGTCAGTGGAAAGCCGAGGGGAACGTCCCTGTCCACTATCGAATGTCGACTACAGACTGATCTTCTTGCCCTACACTCGCATCATTTGAACGAGGGATTGCAGATGGGCAATGGTGTCGCGCCCATGAGCGGCGGCGCCGATGAGGGGCGCGATCAGGCGCCGTCGAAGCGCCGCAGTACGTGGCTGCGGATCGGCCTGGCGCTCGGCGTAATCGCCGTACTGGTGGTGGCCGGCCGGTTTCTGGACGTGGAGCAGTACATGTCCACGGCTCGCGAATGGATTGACGGGTTCGGCCCCTGGGGACCGGCCGCCTACGTGCTGCTCTACGTGATCGCCACCTTGCTGTTCCTCCCCGGCACGCCGTTCACGGTGCTCGCGGCGCTGCTGTTCGGGGTGGTCTGGGGATTCGTGATCATGATGGTCGCGGTCACGCTGTCGGCCACCGCCGCGTTTCTTATTGCCCGCTATGGCGCCAAGGGGTGGATGGAGGCCCGCCTGGGCTCCACCGACACCTTCCGCCGCCTGCAGCGCCTGGTCGAGCGGGACCACCGTTACATCATCCCGGTGATCCGCTTTCTGCCAGTGTTCCCCTTTTCGTTCAACAATTACGCCCTGGGGCTCACCAACCTTTCGTTTACCTCGTATCTGTTGTGGTCGGAGGCCGTGTTCGTGGTCATGAACGCGGTGCTGGTCCTGGCGGCCGGCGCCCTCTACCGGGCGCTGATCCTGGGCGAGACATCCTGGTGGCTGATCGGCGGATCCGCCGGCGTCGGATTGCTGGTGCTGGTGCTGGGGCGCTACGCCCGCCGCAGCGTTGCCGATGACACTTGAGGCGAGGCGAAATTGGGCTGGCTTTCGGCCATAACTGCTGTACAATTGCGCGGTCCGCAGCACATTCTTGTAGTCAGGCCGGAAGTTCCTCCAGTTTCGCTGTAGTCTCCCGACTCCCTCCGCAAGATCCGACTGCAGATCACCCAAATCCATCGACTAGAGGCATTTCCAAATGATTACAGGTACTGTTAAGTGGTTCGACGACGCCAAAGGCTACGGCTTCATCTCCCCCGAGGACGGCAGCAAGGATGTGTTCGTGCATCACAGCGCCATCCAGGGCAGCGGCTTCAAGAGCCTGGCCGAAGGCCAGCGTGTCAGCTTCGAGATCCAGAATGGCCAGAAGGGCCCCGCAGCCGCCAACGTGCAGGCTGCCTGATCGCCCCACACGTTCTTCGAACGACCTCGACCCCGCCTTGGCGGGGTCTTTTTTTTGGGCCGTTCTTTCGGAGGATGAGTTGACCCGCGACTCCGCCTGGAGGCGCGGACGTTCGCGGTGATCCGAACGATCGCAGCCGGCGCCGCGCCCACATAGGCAGCGGAGCGCGGCTATACTCGGAGCACGCTTCCGCCACGTCTCGGGGTGCCTATGCCCGGGTACGCCACCGCCGACATCCGCAATATCGCCCTGGTGGGGCAGGCCGGGGCGGGCAAGACCAGCCTGGTGGAGGCGCTGTTGCACCGCGCCGGCGCCAAACCGACCCGCGGCGAAGTGGAGCGCGGCGACACGGTCACGGATTTCGACCCCCTGGAGCAGCAATACCACCATTCCCTGAATCTGGCCCTGGCGGGTTTTCAGCACCGCGGACGGCGGGTCAACCTCATCGATACACCGGGCTATCCCGACTTCCTCGGCCAGACCCTTGGCGGGCTGGCGGCCGCCGACACCATGGCGGTGGTGGTCAGCGCCCAGACCGGCATCGAGACCGTCACCCGGCGCATGATGGACTTGGCCGCGGCCCAGCACATGCCGTGCATGGTGATCGTCAACAAAATCGATGCCGAGCCCGAGCGGCTCGCCGGGCTGCTGGCGGAACTCGCCGAGAACTTCGGTCGGGAATGCCTGCCCCTGGAGTTGCCGGCCGCCGGCGCTGAACAGGTGGTCGACGTGTTGCACCACGCCGCCGGCCCGGTGGATTTCTCCTCCGCCGACAGCGCCCACACGGCCCTGGTGGAGCAAGTGGTGGAGATGGACGAGACGGCCATGGAGCAGTACCTGGAGCACGGCGACGTCGATCCGGAGGCGCTGCACGCCCCCTTCGAGCAGGCGCTTCGCGAAGGGCACCTGATCCCGGTGTGCTTCGTCTCGGCCCGCACCGGGGCCGGGGTGGCCGAGCTGCTGGACGTGTTCTCGGAGCTGGCCCCCAACCCCCTGGAGAGCACCCCGCACAGCTTCATCCGGCGGGTGGACGGGAAGGTGCGCGAGCTCTGGGCCGAGCCGGACGCCGCCGCACCGCTGCTGGCCCATGTGTTCAAAGTGGAGCACGACACCTTCGTCGGCAGGATCGCGTACGTGCGCGTGCACCAGGGCACGCTCAAGCGCGGCCAGACAGTGCTGCTGGACAGCGAAGGCAAGTCGGTGAAGGTGGCCCACCTGTTGCGGGTCCAGGGCAAGGAGCACACCGAAGTGCCGGAGGTGGGCCCCGGCGAGCTGTGCGCCATCACCAAGCTCGACGACCTGCATCAGGATGCGGTGCTGCACGCGAGCCACGAACAGGACGACATCGGCCCGCCGCGCATCCACTATCCCACACCGCTGGTAGGCCTCGCCCTGCAGGCCAAGCGCCGGGGTGACGAGCAGAAGATTACCGATGTGCTCCATCGCCTGGTGGCCGAAGACCCGGGGCTGCGCATCGAGTACGACATGGCCGCCAATGAGACCGTGCTGCGCGGACAAGGGGACTTGCACCTGCGGGTGGCTCTGGACAAGCTCGCGCAGCGCTACAACCTGCAGGTGGAGACGCATCCGCCGAGCATTCCCTACCGCGAGACCATTACCGCCAAGGCCGGGGGCCATCACCGGCACAAGAAGCAGACCGGTGGCGCCGGCCAGTTCGGCGAGGTCATCCTGGAGGTGGAACCGCTGGAGCGGGGTGCGGGCTTCGCGTTCGAGGATCAGGTCAAGGGCGGGGTCATCCCCGCCCAGTTCATTCCGGCGGTGGAGAAGGGCGTGCGCCAGGTGCTCGCCGCCGGGGTGTTGGCCGGCTACCCGGTGGAAGACGTGCGGGTCACGGTGCTCGACGGCAAGCACCACTCCGTGGATTCCAAGGAGATCGCCTTCGTGATCGCCGGGCGCAAGGCGTTCCTGGATGCGCTGCACAAGGCGGCGCCGATTCTGCTCGAGCCCATGGTGCACCTGGAGGTGACGGTACCGGCCGGGAGCATGGGCGATGTCTCCGGGGACCTGGCCGCGCGCCGTGCCCGGGTGACCACCACCCGCAACAACAGCGACGGCAGCATGACCGTGGTCGCCCAGGTGCCGCTGGCGGAACTGGAGGACTACGCGACCCGGGTGAAGGCGCTGACCGGCGGCGCGGGGTTGTGGTCGATCCAGTTCAGCCACTACGAGCCGGCCCCGGTGCGGGTCCAGGACGACCTGGTGCGTCGGGCGAAGGAGCGCCGCAAGGCGTGAGAGTAGCGAGTAGCGAGTAGCTAGGCGCTATCAGCTGCGTGGCAGTTCCTAGCAACTAGCAACTCGCACCTCGCAACTCATCGAGCCCGTTCATACTGCGGTGGCCAGGGCAGGTCGACGCGCAGGCGCCGGGCAGCATGCAGGGGCCAGTGCGGGTCGCGCAGCAGCTCGCGCGCCAGGAACACGCAGTCGGCGAGGCCGGTGGCGACGATCTGCTCCGCCTGCTCCGGTTCCGTGATCAGTCCCACGGCGCCGGTGGCGATGCCGACGCGCTCACGGATGGCGGTGGCGAAGCGGGTCTGATAGCCGGGGCCTACCGGGATCCTGGCATCCGGCGTGAGTCCGCCGCTGGAGCAGTCGATGAGGTCGACGCCGGCTTCCTTGAGCCAGCCGGCGAGCTGCACCGACTGCTCCAGGTCCCAACCGCCCTCCACCCAGTCGGTGGCCGAGATGCGTGCGAACAGCGGTTGGTCCTCGGGCCAGGCTTCGCGCACCGCCCGGGCCGCCGCCAGGGGAAGGCGGGCGCGGTTCTCCAGACTGCCGCCATAGCGGTCCTCGCGCCGGTTCGACAGGGGCGACAGGAACTCGTGCAGCAGGTAGCCATGGGCAAGGTGCAGCTCCAGCACCTGGAAACCCGCCAGCCGGGCGCGCTCGGCGGCCGCGGCGAAGTCCGCAACCACCTGCTCGATTTCGGCGAGCGTCATTTCCCGCGGCGCAGGGCGTTGCGGCGCGAACGGGATCGCGCTCGGCGCCAGGGGCTGCCAGCCACCGGCATCCTCGGCCACCGCGGGCGCGCCGCGCCACGGTGCCTCCACGGAGGCTTTGCGTCCCGCATGGGCCAGCTGCATGCCCACCGCGGCACCCTGTTCCTTGATGAACGCGGCGATGCGGCTGAACGCCTGCTGCTGTTCGTCGTTCCACAGGCCAGCGTCATGGGGTGAGATGCGCCCCTCCGGGCTCACGGCCGTCGCCTCGGTGAACACCAGGCCGGCGCCACCCACGGCGCGCGCACCCAGGTGCACCAGATGCCAGTCGTTCGGCACGCCGTCGACGGCCGAGTACTGGCACATGGGAGAAACGAAGATCCGGTTCTTGACCCGTACGCGGCGCAGGTCGATGGGGGTAAACAGCTTGCTGGCCATGCCCATTTCCGAAGAATGTTTGGAGCAGGATTGCACTGCGGCCCATCCGGCGCAAGCGCACCCGCGGCCGCGCGACGACGATCCATGCGCACCGTGATAGCGGCGCGCGTCGCGTCTATGGGCCGACAGCGCCAACAAAGAGGCAGGTCTGAACCTTACGGGTGCTGAGGATAAGAGCTGCCAAATGGCGTGCGGCACCAGACCGGGCCAATGTTAGAATTCCAACTCAATTGCGAAGTCGCAGCAGAGGGGGTTAAGGGATGAACCGTTTCCTCGAGAGAGTGCGGGAGGTCGGGCTCTCGCCCGAACATGCATTGGCCCTGTGCGAGTTGCAGCTGCGGTTGCAGCGCGATGTGGAATTGCGGTTCCTCGCCAAGCACGCGTGCGCGTCGCTGCGCGCACTGCTGGGTGCCGACGGCGTGACCTTCGTTCTGAGCGAAGGTGAGCAAGTCTACTACGCGGAGGAGGATGCCACGGGCCAGCTCTGGAAAGGTCGGCGCTTCCCCGCATCGGCCTGTATTTCCGGATGGGCCGTGCTACACCGGCAAGCGGCGGTGATCGAGGATATCTACGCCGATTCCCGCATCCCGATCGACGCCTACCGCCCCACCTTCGTCAAAAGCCTCGCCATGGTGCCCGTGGGTGATCGGCAGCAGGTGGCGGTGGGCGCGCTCGGGGTCTACTGGTCGCGTCACCATCGGGCGAGCGAACAAGAGCTGTTCGTCATCGAGGTCGTGGCGCACGCGGTGTACAGCGGAATCCTGCGCTGCCGGGCTCAAGAAGACCTCTCGAGACTGCGCGCCGAAGCCTCACGCCCGCGAAACGATGCGCAGCGTGACGGTAATGGCCTGAATGAGCAGGTGCTGTCCATGATCGCGCACGACTTGCGCAACCCGCTGAACGCCATCGTCCAGATCGCCGACACCCTGGCGTTGGAAAGCCGACGGCCCCAGTGGGTGGAGCGTGTCCGCGCCAGCGCCATGCACGCCGCGCATCTGGTGGATCAGCTCTATGCGTACTCGCGCGAGCAGCGTGAGGGATTACAGCTGACGCTGGACACCACGCCCCTGGAGAGCGTCTGCCGGGGAGTGGTCGAAGAGATCCGATTGGCTCACCCGAAGTGCGAGATACGCGTCGAGGCGGATGCGGTCGCGGGCCATTGGGATGGGCGGCGGCTGGTGGACGCGATTTCCAATCTGGTCCGCAACGCCGTGGAGCACGGGGATCCGCGTCGGCCGATTACGGTGGCGGTCCGGGGCGGTGCCGACGAAGCCTGCGTCGAGGTGCACAACCACGGCGACCCGATCGCCTCCGATCGGCTGGCAACGCTGTTCAAGCCTTTCGTCACCGCGTCGCGGCCGTCTGCCCGCTCGGGACTCGGGCTTGGACTGTTCATCGCGCGCCAGATCGTGACCGCCCATGGCGGACGTATCGAGGTGCGCTCCGAGCCGGTCCATGGCACGACGTTCACCATCCGCCTGCCGGTGCATGCAAGCATGCTCGCGGCGGGCGATTGAGGAGTGCCTGGCGCGGGGTTGCAGTCGTTCGAGGGGCTCAGCGTCGAGCGGCGTCGCGCTCGCCCTTGTGGCGGAAGCTGATGCGGCCTTTGGTGAGGTCGTAGGGGGACATCTCGAGCGTGACGCGATCGCCGGCCACGACGCGGATGCGGTATTTGCGCATTTTCCCGGAGGCATAGGCGGCAACCGCCATACCGTTTTCCAGCTCGACCCGGAAGCGGGTATTGGGCAGCACGTCGGTGACGACGCCTTCCATCTCGATCAGATCTTCTTTCGACATACACGATCCTCGTTGCGCGTCGCACCGGTCTCGGTGGGCGGGCCCGACGCGCATTGTTGTAACGGCAGCGCAGGGGCCGCGGCCGGCGCGGGCGGCGCCGGGATGTCATCGGAGTGAAACAGTTGGAGGTGAAATCGCGGATGCGCCGCGCAACTGCGGAATGATGACGGGCCACTGCATGAGCGCGTCAGTATACAGCATTCGACCGCCCGGCGCAGACGCTGGAGAACCGGCGATGCACCCGCGCCTCGCCCTTGCGCGACGGCAGGATGTCCGATCCGCCCGCAGGCCGCGTAAGGGCGCCCCTAGCTGCCTTCCCCGCCCACGCGCAATGCAAGGTATACCGGGCTCTCGCCGCGTTGCACCAGCAGCGGTACCGGTTTGTCCTCGGGCAGTTCCCGGGCGATCTTGGCCAGGGATCGGGCGTTGGTTACGTCCTGATGGTTGATCTGCAGGATGATGTCGCCGGGCATCACCCCCGCGCGAGCGGCCGGCCCGGGCTCCACGGACTGCACCAGGACGCCGCGCTCGCCGAGCCCGAGTTCCCGGCGCTGGGCGGTGGGAATCTCGGTCACCGAGAGATTCAGCCGGGTGTCGCCGGTCGCTTCGGGTCGGGCGGGGCCCCCGTCCTCACCGGGTGTGGCACGATCCAGCTCGGCGATGGTGACCGACAGTTCGCGTTCCTCACCCTGGCGCAGCACCACGACGTCGACCTCATTGCCCACCGCGGTGTCGGCCACCAGGCTCGGCAGCCGCGAGGCGGAGTCGACTTCCTCACCGGCGAAGCGCAGGATGACGTCCCCCACCTGGATGCCTGCCTCCTCCGCAGGGCTGTCCTCGACCACCTGCGCAACCAGTGCGCCGCTGGCCTGGTCCATGCCGAAGGCCTCGGCGAGGTCCGCCGCCACCGGCTGGATCATCACCCCCAGCCAGCCCCGGGTCACGTAGCCGTGCTCCTTGAGCTGATCGGCGATGTCCGTGGCCACATTGATTGGAATGGCGAACGACAGCCCCATGTAGCCGCCGGTGCTGGAGAAGATCTGCGCATTGATGCCCACCACGTCGCCCTCCACGTTGAACAGCGGTCCGCCGGAACTGCCGGGGTTGACCGCGACGTCGGTCTGGATGAAGGGTACGTAGGTCTCGCTCGGAAGATTGCGGCCGACGGCGCTGACGATTCCCTGGGTGGCGGTATGCTCGAGTCCGAACGGCGAGCCGATGGCCAGCACCCATTCGCCCACTTCCAGCTCGTCCGAGTTGCCGATGCGTACTGTCGGCAGGTCCTCGGCGTCGACCTTCAACAGCGCGACGTCGCTGCGCTCGTCCGTTCCCACCACCTCGGCGGATAGCTCGCGCCCGTCGCTCATTCGAACCAGGAGCGAATCCGCCTGCTGCACCACGTGGGTATTGGTAAGGATGTAGCCGTCCGCGGAGATGATGAACCCGGAGCCGAGGGAATTCATCGGTGGCTGCGGTGCCCCGTCGGGTTGCTCTTCAAAGAAGCGGCGGAAGAATTCGCTGAACGGACTGTCCTCGGGGAGTCCCGGGATGGGCGGCATCTGCATGCCGGCCCTTTCGCTCACCTCCCGGGTCGCGCTGACATTGACGACGGCCGGCCCGACCTGCTTCACCAGCTCGGTGAAATTCGGCAGCTCCTCGGCCTGCGCCGCCGCGGACAACAGCAGCCACAGCACGCCGCAAAGGGCGCTGCGGAGGGGGGCGGTGGCGACAGCGTACATGGAGGTCTACCTCGTCGTGGGTGTGCTGGAGTTTGGCGCGCCGCCATGGGGTGACGCGCACGCGTGAGCGGGGTGCCAATCAGCGTAGACCAGGGGCCCAATGCGTGCTGTACTGAGCCCTACCTATCCGGGGCTACGGCGCCGGCCCGCTCGCGGATTGCCAAGTACGCGCGTGTTGACTATGGTTATTGCCCCTGTTCGCCATTCCGTGGCTCCCCCGGGGACCGCTGCGCGGCCGGGCGCGGACCCAGGCCCCACCGGGCGCGCGCCTTGTTCGCAGACGGCATCCTGTACACGACCATGCAGCACGACGACCCCATCAGCGGCGACATCCGGGTGGCGAACAGCCGCGAGGCGCTGGTGTCCGTCCATCGGGGCCCGGCGCACGACAGCGGAAGGGATCGGCGCGTCATGACCGCAGATGGCGCCGCGGGGGAAGATCGGCTGCGTGAATTGATGGCCATCAACCGGGCCATCGCCGGGAGCCTCGACTACGACGAAGTGCTGCACCTGGTGGTGGAGAAGACTGCGGCCTTCACCGGCGCCAGCGCCTGCCTGCTGCTCATGTGCGACGCCGACGGCATCGCCCGCGTCGTCGCCTCGGTGGGCGAGCCCCAGAATGCCATCGCCCGATTTCGCGCACCTATGGATGAGCACATCGAGTCCAAGCAGCGCGCCCTGCTAAACCTCGGGCCGGCAGATCAACTCGTCAGTGTCCCTGTGATGGCCGGGCGCCGGTTGCGCGGCCTGCTCACGGTGTGTTGCAAAGCCATCGACCACCACGCGGACGATCAGGAGCAATTGATCCTGGCATTGGCCGATCAGGCCGCCATCGCCCTGGATCACGCCGCCCGCTACAGCGAAGTGCGCCGCGACCTGCGCAGCCGGGAGCTGTTGACGGAACATGTGTTCGACCACGCGCCCCTTGGCATCTACGCGCTCACCCCCGACCTCGTGGTGGAAGAGGTCAACGCCGCGGGCGCCGAGTTCGTCGGCCGTTCCGATCATGGCCTGGTCGGCCGTCCCCTCGGGGCGGTGCTGCCCGATGCCTCGGGGCACGTCGCCGGCTGTTGTCGCATGATTCTTTCCGGTGCCTACGAGAGCGTCTCTGGAATTCAGGTGCACATCGAGCCGGGCTGGGGGGCGCAGGAGCGCTATCTCGACGTGTCCCTGGTCCAGGGGGCTCCGCGCGGCGTCCTGCTGCTCGCCTGGGACATCACGGAGCGGGTGCGCGCCGAACGCAAGCAGGAGCTGCACGCCGAGCAGCTCGCCGAGGCCAACGAGGCCAAGGACCTGTTCTTCAACACTCTCTCCCATGAGCTGCGTACACCGCTGGCAGCCATGGCGAACTCCCTGGCAGTGCTGAACCTGGCGGGAGCGACCGCGGAGCAGCGCCGCAGCGCGCGCCAGATCATGGAGCGCAACGTGCGCTCTCAGGCACGTCTGGTGGACGACCTCCTGGACCTGTCCCGCATCATGCGCGGCAAGCTCAAGCTCGACCAGCAGCCGCTGGATCTGCGCGACATCGTCGACTCCCAGGCCCGCGAGCTCGAGGGCGACGTGCGCGCGGCGGCTGTGCGCCTGAGCTGCGAGCAGGCCGCGAGCCCATTGACGATCTCCGCCGACCCGCTGCGTCTGCGCCAGATCATCGCCAATCTGTTGGTCAACGCCATCAAGTACACCAACCCCGGCGGCCAGATCACGGTCGTGACCGCCGCGGAGGACGGCGAGGCGGTCCTGCGGGTGCGCGACACCGGCGTGGGTATCACGCCGCAGCTGATGCGCCACCTGTTCGAGCCGTTTCGTCAGGCGGAGCATTCCGGCGCCCGCTCCCGGGGCGGGCTCGGTATCGGCCTGTCCATCGCGCGGGCCCTGGCCGAGCAGCACGGGGGCCGCCTGGGCGCGTCCAGCCCCGGCGCCAATCAGGGCAGCGAGTTCACGCTGCGCCTGCCCCGGGCGCATGCGGTGCGGCCCGGTCCGGAGGACGCCGCTGCCGCCGCGAACATGCAGCCCCGGCGGGTCCTGGTGGTGGAGGACGACGCCGACGTGCGTGACAGCCTGGTGGTGTTGCTGCAGGTGCTCGGACATACGGTGTTCTCCTGCGCCGACGGCGTGTGCGCGGTGGAAACCGCCGAGCGGGAGCGGCCCGATGTCGGGCTCATCGATCTGGGCATGCCGTATCCCGATGGTTATGAGGTGGCCCGGCGACTGCGGGACCGGGAATGGTCGCGGGGCATGCGCTTGATCGCGCTGACCGGCTACTCCGGCGAGGAGCACGTGCAGAAGGCCGCCGCCGCCGGCTTCGACGCCCACGTCACCAAGCCGGTCACGCCCGACCGACTCGCCGATATCCTGCTGCAGGCTCCCGGGCAACCCTTCCCGCCCTGTTAGGGCCTGTTAACATTATCCGTGCCGCGGCTCGGATAGTGTTAACAGGCCCTAGCTAGTCGGCGGCCAGCATCGGCGGTACGGCCACCCGGCCACAGGCGTCGGCGACCTCTTCGTACAGGGGCTGAGGGTCGTGCTGATAGCGGCGCGAGAAATGGAACGGCACCAGGCGGCTGACGCCGGCGAGGGCGGCGATCTCGCCACAGGCGCGGGCGGTCAGGTGGGCGGTACGCTCCGCCAGGTGGCGATCCCGCTCCAGGAACGACGCTTCGCAGAAGAAGGTGTGGCTGCCCCGAGCGAGGGCGATCAGGCGCTCGCGGTTCGCCTCGGAGTCGGCCAGGTCGGTGGCGTAGGTGAGCTTCTTGCCGGGCGCGCTGAGCAGCAGATCCCGGGCCAGGACGCCGACCGGTTCGCGCCGGCCATCGGGCAGCAGAATCGGCACCTGCAACGCATCGACCTGCACCTGGCGCTTCAGCTCGGCCAGCCACGGCCCCGGCGCGAGCCCGCGGGCACGCAGCCGATCCTTGCGCACATGCAACTCGACGGCCGGTTCGAGGGTGAAGGCGAGCACCGGCTCCCGGTGCTCGAGCACGGCGGCGCGCACCCGAAAGGACTCCTCCTGCAGCAATAGCCCGCCCGATGCCGGGCGCTCGCCCGCCAGGCGGCAGTCGTGCTGCCCTGCCTGCAGCGCGAAACTCCGCACCCGCTCGCCGTGGAGCTCAGTCACCATGAAACGCGGCCCGCGCCCGCCCACGCGATCCCAGCGTATGCCGCGCAGGAACCCTGCGATGTGCCCGGCCAGACCGGGCGTGCCGTAGAGACGGCAGAGGCCGGACTCGCCGATGCGTGCCCGCAGCAGCCACAGAAAGCCGCCGATGTGGTCCACGTGGGCGTGGCTGATGAACACGTCGGAGACTTGATGAGCGATGCGCGCCGCCAGTCGGCCGCCTTCGCCGAGATCGAACAGCAGGCTGCGGCGCTGATGGCGCAGGCGCACGTGCAGCAGAGGGTCGCCGAACACGCCGTTGACCAGGTCCACGTCCAGGGCGCCGACCCGCCCCACGGGCCGTGGTCCGCTGGTGCGGGCATAGGTTTCGCGGTCCTGGGGCGGCGGTGGCGCCAGGTAACCCAGGCGCTCCGGGGCGAAGGGCGCGGCGCTTCCGAGGAGGCCGTCCGCCAGGCGCTGAGCGTCGCGCACCACCAGCGTGGCACCGGTAACCGGACTGGCGGTGAGGCGCGCGGCGAGACGGGAACCGTCCAGGGCGGTGACCTCCCCCAGGGCAACCGTGCGGGCGCCGTCCAGCAGGGCAATCTGGCGACCCTGCCAGGCGCCGGGCGCATCGGCGGGCGGCGCTGTGCCGGTGACCGGCACGTGCTCGAGGTCCAGGACCTGGGCCGCGGCCTGGGCCAGACAGGCGTCCCATGCGGCGGTGCGGTCTCGGGCGCGCCGCGCTTTGCCGGGGCGGCGGGCCTCGGGCGCCGCCGCCACCAGGAACACCGGGCGCCCCAGAGCGTGCAGTTCGGCCTCCAGGGGGACGGCGTCGGCGCGGGCCAACAGCACCACCGCCTCGATGGCGGCGGCCTCAACCAGGCCGTCGAGCAGCTCCGCCGCGGCCACGCCGCGCACCACGCCGGGCCCGTCCAGCAGCAGCGCGGCGGTGGAGACGTGCGCCGCCAACCGGCGCACGGCCGCGACCAGGGGCAGGCGAAAGCGCCCGGCATCCAGGGTACACAGGGCCTCCAGGTCCTCGAGTCGCCACTGCGTGCCGTCCCAGCGACCGATGCCGACTGTGCCCGGCACGCCAAAGGCCGGCGAGCCCGGATCGGCGCTGATGCAGCGGCAGGGCCCGGTGCGCCGCCCCAGGTGGCGGGCGAGCGCCGCGGCCAGGGTGGACTTGCCGGTTCCCGGGGCGCCCAGAAGCAGCACCCGGCGGTGGTCGGACAGAACGCGCTCGGCGATCACCCCCGCGTCGGCGGGCAGTACCGGGAAGCGAGCATGCGCGGAGCCGGTCACGTCCGGGTTGCTCGTCCTGCGCGCGCTGGGCGCCAGGCGGCGCGGTGGTGAGACAGGTGCCGGCGGGGGCGCGCCGAATCGACCGACCCGTCACGCACCGCCCCATTCGGTGTTACTGCGGCGGTTGCTGCGGCTCCTGGGACAGAACCCACTGGGCAAGCGCCTGCGCCTGCTGGTCCGACACCTGGGGGTTCGGCGGCATCGGCGCCCCACCGGTGACATCGGTCCATTTCCCCTGGCTGCCCTGTTTGATGCTCTGGGCCAGCGTGTCCGCGGCGTTTTCGTCGTCCTTGTAACGGAATGCGACCCAGGCATAGGCCGGACCGATGCGGCGCTGATCCACCGCGTGGCAGGCGAGGCAACCCGCCTGCTCCATGGTCGCCGCGGGATCCTCGCCGGCGGCGACCGGGTCTCCGCCGCCGGTCGATCCCTGCGGTGGCGGTGCGGCCTGATCGGCGGGCGCCGACTCCGGAGGCGGGGCCTCCGAGGGCGCCGTGTCAGGCGAG
>Ga0209347_1002402_pt1 | contig 25053 bp, 22 predicted proteins | sample AutmiccommuBRH23_FD_187382 | JGI IMG/M metagenome (GOLD analysis project Ga0209347, IMG submission 187382) | Deep subsurface microbial communities from Mt. Terri, Switzerland - Autotrophic microbial communities BRH/23 (SPAdes) (version 2) | ecosystem: Environmental > Aquatic > Deep subsurface >...
TCACACCACCCTCACACCACCCGATGGCCGTATGCCGCTGAGCTGGGTCCCACGACAGGGCGCGCTCGGCGTCCTTCCGTCCTTCGGGGGGGAGGGTCACAGCCGCGGCGCGAAGACCTTGCCCTGGAGAGCCTCGTGGAGGAGGCGGGCGGAGCGGGACGCGGCGAGCAGTCGGATCCCCTCGGCCTCGATCTGGCCGAGGATCTCGTCGAGGGCGTCTGCGGGGACGTGCGGGCCGATCTCGACGCGGGCCTCGCGCCACGCCTGGCGCATCGCGCCGACCTGTCCCTCGAGGTGCCGGCCGGTGAGCCAGGCGAGGGCGATCGGGTGCTTGCGCCACCCGGTGTAGGCCCGGTAGTCGGGCGGGCACTGGTCGAGCAGCCACAGCACCGCACGGTCCTGCCAACCGGGGGTGTGGGCCGGGGGGACTCCCTCCGGCCAGCCGGGTGGGGTGACCGCTGACATGCGCCCATTGTCCCCGCCTCGGACCCAGGTGGCCAAAGCGGGCGCTCCCACAAGGCAGCAAGGCCCCGGCAGCACGCCAACAACCCGCCAGCACACGGCAGTACCCGGCAACACACCCGGAAACCGAGCGCCTACCCCTGATGCTTCAGGGGCCGGCACTCGGTTTCCGGGTGTGTTGCGGGTGGGTCAGCTCGCGACGAGCGAGCGGAGCACGTACTGGAGGATGCCCCCGTTGCGGTAGTAGTCGGCCTCACCGGGCGTGTCGATGCGGACGACCGCGTCGAACTCCGTGGTCGTGCCGTCCTCGGCCGTGGCGACGACGTGAACCGTCTTCGGCGTCCGGCCCTCGTTGAGCTCGGTGATGCCGCTGAACGCGAAGGTCTCGGTTCCGGTCAGGCCGAGCGAGTCGGCGTTCTGACCCTGCGGGAACTGGAGCGGGATGACGCCCATGCCGATGAGGTTGGAGCGGTGGATCCGCTCGTAGCTCTCGGCGATGACCGCCTTGACGCCGAGCAGGCTGGTGCCCTTCGCCGCCCAGTCGCGCGAGGAGCCCGAGCCGTACTCCTTGCCCGCGAGGATGACGAGCGGTGTGCCGGCCGCGGCGTAGTTCTGGGCCGCGTCGTAGATGAAGGACTGCTCGCCGCCGCGCGTGAAGTCACGCGTGAAGCCGCCCTCGACGCCGTCGAGGAGCAGGTTCTTCAGCCGGATGTTGGCGAACGTCCCGCGGATCATCACCTCGTGGTTGCCACGCCGCGAGCCGTAGGAGTTGAAGTCCTTGCGCTCGATCCCGTGCTCCTGGAGGTACCGGCCAGCGGGGCTGTCGGCCTTGATGGAGCCGGCCGGGCTGATGTGGTCGGTCGTCACCGAGTCACCGAGCTTGGCGAGGACGCGCGCACCCTCGATGTCGGCGACCGGAGCCGGCTCGGCCGCCATGCCGTCGAAGTACGGCGGCTTGCGGACGTAGGTGGACTCGCTGTCCCACTCGAAGGTGTCGCCCGCAGGCGTCGGCAGCGACTGCCAGCGCTCGTCACCCGCGAAGACGTCGGCGTAGTCCGCGGTGAACATCTCGGTGTTGATGCTCGTGGCGATGGTGCGCTCGACGTCCTCGGGCGAGGGCCAGATGTCCTTGAGGAAGACGTCGTTGCCCTCGCTGTCCTGACCGAGCGGCTCGGCCTCGAAGTCGAAGTCCATCGACCCGGCGAGCGCATAGGCGATGACGAGGGGCGGGCTCGCGAGGTAGTTCATCTTGACGTCAGGGTTGATCCGGCCCTCGAAGTTGCGGTTGCCCGAGAGCACCGCGGTCACCGCGAGGTCGTTCTCGTTGATCGCCGCGGAGATCTCCTCGTTGAGCGGTCCTGAGTTGCCGATGCAGGTCGTGCAGCCGTAGCCGACGAGGTGGAAGCCGAGCTTCTCCAGGTAGGGCCACATGCCGGCCTTGTCGTAGTAGCCCGTGACGACCTTGGAGCCCGGCGCCATCGACGTCTTGACCCACGGAGCCACCGCGAGGCCCTTCTCGACAGCGTTCTTGGCGAGCATGGCCGCCGCCATCATGACGGAAGGGTTGGACGTGTTGGTGCAGCTGGTGATCGAAGCGATCGACACGATGCCGTGGTCGATCTCGAACTCGCGGCCGTCGGCTTCCTTGACGAGCACCTTGCGGGAGGGTCGGCCGTCACCGTCGCCCTCGTCGGCCGGCTTGTCGCCACCGTTGAGGCCCTCGTCGGACCCCTGCGGGGTCGGGTCGCTCGCCGGGAAGCTCGTGGCGTGCCCGGGGTCGCCCTCGTGGTGCGACACGTAGGTGGGGAGCACCTTCCGGAAGGCGTCCTTGGCGTCGGTGAGGGCGATCCGGTCCTGCGGGCGCTTCGGCCCGGCGATCGAGGGCACGACGGTCGACAGGTCGAGCTCGAGGTACTCGCTGTAGCGCGCCTCGGGCTGGTCGGGGCCGGCGTTCAGCCAGAGGCCCTGCTCCTTGGCGTAGGCCTCGACGAGCGCCACCGACTCGGCGGAGCGGCCGGTGAGGCGCAGGTACTGGAGCGTGACGTCGTCGATCGGGAAGATCGCGCAGGTGGACCCGAACTCGGGGCTCATGTTGCCGATGGTGGCGCGGTTGGCCAGCGGCACCTGGGAGACACCCTCGCCGTAGAACTCGACGAACTTGCCGACGACGCCGTGCTGGCGCAGCATCTCGGTGATCGTGAGGACGACGTCGGTGGCCGTCGCCCCGGGCGGGATGGACCCGGAGAGCTTGAAGCCGACCACACGCGGGATGAGCATCGACACGGGCTGGCCGAGCATGGCCGCCTCGGCCTCGATGCCGCCGACGCCCCAGCCGAGGACCCCGAGGCCGTTGACCATCGTCGTGTGCGAGTCGGTGCCGACGCAGGTGTCGGGGTAGGCCACCCGCTCGCCATCGATGTCGCGGACCATGACGGTCCGGGCCAGGTGCTCGATGTTGACCTGGTGGACGATGCCGGTGCCCGGCGGGACGACCTTGAAGTCGTCGAAGGCGGTCTGGCCCCAGCGCAGGAACTGGTAGCGCTCGCGGTTGCGCTCGTACTCGATCTCGACGTTGCGCTCGAACGCGTCGGGGCGACCGAACACGTCGACGATCACCGAGTGGTCGATGACGAGCTCTGCGGGCGCGAGCGGGTTGATCTTGGCCGGGTCGCCGCCGAGGTCGGCGACGGCCTCGCGCATCGTGGCGAGGTCGACGACGCACGGCACGCCGGTGAAGTCCTGCATGATGACGCGGGCCGGGGTGAACTGGATCTCCGTGTCGGGCTGGGCGTTCGCGTCCCATCCGGCGAGCGCGCGGATGTGGTCGGCGGTGATGTTCGCGCCGTCCTCGGTGCGCAGCAGGTTCTCGAGGAGGACCTTGAGGCTGTATGGGAGGGTCTCGTGACCCTCGACCGACGCCAGGCGGTAGACCTCGTAGGACTGGGCGCCCACCTCGAGGGTCCCCTTGGCCTTGAAGCTGTCAACACTGCCCACAGCGGGCTCCTTCCAGCAACTGAAGTTGGATGTCGTGCTCGTCAATTTATCTTGATATCAAGATATCTAACCACACGCCGCGACCATTGTCAGCCTGTGCCGTCCCGGTGCCAAGGGATGGACGCGGATGCCGCTGGGCTCGCTCCGAGCCCGTCGCGACGGTGTTTGACGTGGTCGACCCCCGCACCGGGTCACGCTCAGGAGCCGGGCTCGAGCACGGCGATGCACTCGACGTGATGGGTCATCGGGAAGGCGTCCCACGCCTCCACGTGTGCCAGCCGGTAGCCGTGTGCACCGGCCGCCTGGACGTCGCGGGCGAGCGCCGCAGGGTCGCACGCGACGTACACCACGCGCCGGGGCTGCAGCGCTGCGAGGTCGGCCATCACTGCCGGTCCGGCACCGGTGCGGGGTGGGTCGAGGACGACGAGGTCGGCGCTGATGCCCTGGGCCACGAGGGAGGCGAGCTCGCGCTCGACCCGGTTGGTCCGCCACTCGACGTTCGGCCGGTCGTCGGTGTTGCGCACTCCGTCGGCAACGGCTCTCGCGTCACCCTCGACGCCGAGGACGTGGCCGTCCGGCTCGACGAGATCGGCGAGGCGCACCGTGAAGAGGCCGGCCCCGGCATAGAGGTCGAGGACCCGGTCGCCCGGGCCGGGTGCGAGGAGGGCGACCACCCGCGACAGGAACGTCGTGGCAGCGCCCGGGTGGACCTGCCAGAAGCCTCGGGCGGCGACGACGTACTCGGCCTCCCAGGCGCCGTCGGACACGCGCTCGCCCACGAGGCCCCCGGCCCGGTCGGCGCCGGGCGGGACCGGGAGGGGGACGAGGACGGGCTCGTCGGGGTGGGCGGCGTCGACGACGTCGACGGCGGTGCAGCCTGACCAGTCCGTGTCCAGGACGCCGGACCCGACCACACCCCGCGTCGCGATGAGGCAGTCGTCGACCGGGACGATGTGGCGCGACCGGTGACCCCGCAGTCCGGCCCGCCCCGATCGGTCCACGGCGAACTCGACGCGGGTGCGCCAGCGCAGGCCGTTCTCGTCGCCCGGCACCGGCTGGACCTCCGGGTCCACGTCGAGCCCGGCGAGCCGGGCCAGCTGCTCACGGACCACGGCCCCCTTGAGCTCGCGCTGGTACGGCAGGGTGGCGTGCTGGAAGTCGCAGCCGCCGCAGACTCGCGCCGCGGCATAGGGGCAGGGTGGCTCCACGCGGTGCGGCGAGGCGGTGAGGACCTCGACGGCGTCAGCGCGCACGAACCGGTCCCCGATGCGGCCCTCGGTCACCCGTGCGACGACCCTTTCCCCCGGCAGGGCATGGCGCACGAAGATGACCTGCCCCTCGTGCCGGGCGACGCAGTGGCCCCCGTGGGCGACGGGTCCGACGTCGACGGTCCACTCGACCCCGGCGAGGCTCGGCCGGCCTGCCGGACGCTCGCGCGGGCGACGAGCGTTCACACGCCGCCGCCGCGGACGGAACCGGGGATGGGCGGCTCGTCGATCCACTCGCGCTCGGCGCCCTCGGCCGAGACGAGCTGCCAGGGCACGCTGACCACCATGACGCCGGGGGTGAAGAGCAGGCGGGCCTTGAGGCGCAGCGCGCTGTGGTTGTGCAGCAGCTGCTCCCACCAGTGGCCCACGACGTACTCGGGCAGGTAGACGGTCACGACGTCGCGAGGGTTGCCGCTGCGGATCGACCGCACGTAGTCGAGGATGGGCCGGGTGATCTGCCGGTACGGCGAGGAGAGGACCTTGAGGGTGACCGGGATCTCGCGCCGCTCCCACTCGGCGATGAGCGCCTTCGTGTCGTCGGGGTCGACGTCCACCGTGATGGCCTCGAGCACCGAGGGCCGGCTCGCTCGGGCGTAGGCGAGGGCGCGCATCGTCGGCTTGTGCACCTTGGAGATGCAGACGATCGCGTGCACGTGGCTGGGCAGCACCGGCTTGTCGGTCTCCCAGTCGATGGCCAGCTCGCGGCTCACCCGGCCGTAGTGGCGCTTGATCGCGAGCATCAGCAGGAAGAGGACGCCCATGGCCAGGATCGCGTAGCGCGCCCCGTGCTGGAACTTGGTCACCAGGACGACGAGGAGGACGATGCCGGACATCGTCGCACCGACCGCGTTGATGACCCGGGACCGCTGCATGCGCCGCCGCGCCGCCCCGTCGCGCTCGAGGCGCAGGTGCCGGGTCCAGTGCCGCACCATGCCCGTCTGGCTCACGGTGAACGACACGAAGACGCCGACGATGTAGAGCTGCAGGAGCGCGTTGACGTTCGCGCGGAACGCGAAGACGAGGAAGGCGGCGCCCGCGGAGAGGATGAGGATGCCGTTGGAGAACGCGAGCCGGTCCCCCCGGGTGTGCAGCTGGCGCGGGAGGTACCCGTCCTTGGCCAGGATCGACCCCAGGACCGGGAAGCCGTTGAACGCGGTGTTCGCCGCGAGGAAGAGGATCAGCCCGGTGACGATGGACACGAAGACGACGCCCACCGGGAAGTCCGCGAAGACCGCCTCGGACAGCTGACCGATCGCCGTCAGCTGGTGGTAATCCTCCCCCACCGGCCTCCCGTCGCGCACGAGCTGCGTCGCGGGGTCCTCGGCGATCTTGACGCCGGTCCACTGGCTCAGGGTGACGATCGAGACCATCATCGTGATGGACAGGGTGCCCATGAGCAGCAGAGTCGTGGCCGCGTTGCGGCTCTTCGGCGGGCGGAAGGCCGGCACACCGTTGGAGATGGCCTCGACGCCGGTCAGCGCGGCACATCCGGACGAGAAGGCGCGCAGGAGGAGGAAGGCCGCCGCGAGCCCGGTGACCCCGTCCACCCCGCCCTCCGGCAGCAGGGTCAGGTCGGCGCTCTCCGCGGACGCCAGCGTCCCGGTGAAGTGCTGGTAGAAGCCGTAGGCCGCCATGCCGAGGATGCCGACCATGAACAGGTACGTCGGGATCGCGAACGCCGTGCCCGACTCGCGGACTCCCCGGAGGTTCATCGCGGTGAGGAAGAGGATCATCGCGACGGCGAAGGCCACTTCGTTGCCACGCACGAACGCCAGCACCGTGCCGGCGTTCTGGATTCCCGCCGAGGCGGACACGGCCACGGTGAGGACGTAGTCGACGAGGAGCGCGCTCGCCACCGTCAGGCCGGCCTTGGGACCGAGGTTGACGTTGGCCACCTCGTAGTCGCCGCCGCCGGAGGGGTAGGCGTGCACGTTCTGGCGGTAGGACGCGACGACGATCGCCATGACGATGACGACGGCGATGGTCACCTGCCAGCTGTGCGTGAAGGCAAAGGCGCCACCGGCAAGGCCGAGCATGAGCATGATCTCGTCCGGGGCGTACGCGACGGACGACAGGGCGTCACTCGCGAAGACGGGCAGCGCGATGCGCTTGGGGAGCAGTGTGTCCCCGAGCTTGTCGCTGCGCATCGCGCGCCCGATGAGGACGCGCTTGAGGAGCGAACCGGTTCCTGGCACGGAGGACACTGTATGCCGCCCGGCACGCCCGTGCGTCCAGCTCCGCAGCGGCACGCGGGCTGCGTGTGGCTGGGTGTACCGTCGCGACCGTGCACTTCGTCATCATGGGCTGCGGCCGAGTGGGCTCGACCCTGGCCCGAATGCTGAGCTCCCACGGCCACGACGTCGCGATCATCGACGCGGACGCCTCCGCGTTCCGGCGGCTCGGCACCTCGTTCGAGGGGCAGACCGTCACGGGGATGGGATTCGACCGGGACACCCTCGTGGCAGCCGGGATCAAGGGGGCCTACGCCTTCGCTGCGGTCAGCAGCGGCGACAACTCCAACATCCTCGCGGCGAGGGTCGCCCGCGAGACCTTCGGGGTGGAGCACGTCGCGGCGCGCATCTACGACCCCCAGCGGGCGGCCGTCTACCAGCGGCTCGGCATCCCCACCGTGGCGACGGTCAAGTGGACCGCAGACCAGATGATCCAGCGGCTCCTCCCTTCCGGCGCCATGCCCGAGCTGACCGACCCGAGCGGCAAGATCGTCATCGCCGAGGTCCCCCTCGCCGAGCAGTGGATCGGCCACCCCCTCGCCGACGTCGAGGCCCGGACCGGCGCCCGCGTGGCGTATGTGACCCGCCTGGGCCAGGGCGAGCTGCCACGCCCCGACATGGTCGTCCAGCAGGGCGACCTCGTCCACCTGGCCCTGATGCGTGACGACCTCGCCCGCGTCGAGCGCCTCTGTGACCTCCCCCCGATGGTCCACTGACGACCCTCCCCTCCGTCGGGCACCACCGGTCGGAGGAGTTCACTGAGCATCCGCTGCCCCTCGAGCACCCGGCCGACGTAGGTTGGTGCAGGGACCCGTCCACAGGAGAGAACAGATGCGCGTCGTCATCGCAGGAGCAGGTAGCGTCGGCCGTTCGATCGCCCGTGAGCTGCTGGCCAACGGCCACCAGATCCTGCTCATCGACAAGGACGCCGACGACGTCCAGGCGTCGCGGGTGCCCGAGGCCTCCTGGCTGCTGGCCGACGCCTGCGAGCTGAGTGCCCTCGAGGAGGCTCGGCTCGAGGACTCCGACGTCGTCGTGGCAGCGACGGGGGACGACAAGGCCAACCTCGTCCTGTCCCTGCTCGCCAAGACGGAGTTCGGTGTGCCGCGCACTGTGGCCCGCGTCAACAACCCCAAGAACGAGTGGATGTTCGACGAGTCCTGGGGCGTCGACGTCGCCGTCTCGACCCCCCGCCTCATGACGGCTCTGATCGAGGAGGCCGTGAGCATCGGCGACCTCGTGCGCATCTTCGAGTTCCAGCAGGGGCGGGCGTCGATGGTGGAGATCACACTCCCCGAGGGCAGCCCCTTCGCCGGTCAACGCGTGGGTGACATCGCCTGGCCGACCGACACGGTGCTCGTGGCGATCATCCGCGACGAGCGCCCGATCGCTCCGACCCGGGATGACGCGATGGAGGTCGGCGACGAGCTGCTCTTCATCACCACGGCGGAGCAGGAGCGGCAGCTGCAGCAGCTCGTGGCTCCCGGCTCGCGGCCGAGGGACGTCACTGCGGACCGGTGACCCCCGCTGTGGATCAGCGGCGCGGGCTGGGCCCGCCGCCGGTCCGCGTCGGGTCGATCGGGGTGTGTCCGCGCACGAGGATGGCACCCATGGCGGTCACGGCGAGGATGTAGGCCGGCCAGCCGAGCACCACCTTCGCCACGCCGAGTGCGGCGACCTGCTCCGCCAGGTAGAGCGGGACCATGATGGCGAGCCGGACGACGTTGAGCGCGATGAGCACCCAGGCGAGGCGAAGGGCCACGGTGACGATTCCCGGGTGCTTGTGCCACCAGGTCGGGTCCTCCGCGAAGGCCTCCGGCTCGGCCACGGCGACGATGAAGCCGAAGAGGGGCCACCGGAGCAGGTTGGTCACGAGCAGCACCACCAGCAGGCCGGCGTTCTGGAGCATCCCCGGCAGAAACGCGTCCTCTGCCTGGCCGGAGCGCAGGGCGAAGAACGCGGAGATGCCGACGCCGACGGCCGCGTAGGCGATGAACCGGGGGTCCTGGCGTTGCACGAGGCGCACGACGAGGAGCACCACGACACAGACGCCGGCCGCGAGCAAGGACTGCTTGAGGTCCCGGAGCGCCACCCAGGTGATGGCGAAGGCGAGGGTCGGCACAGCGGACTCGAGCGCGCCCCGCCACCCGCCGATGGCCTCGGAGAGCTTGTCGCGCAGCAGGTCCTCAACGGTCGCGTAGTGGCGCAGGTCCGCCTCGGACCGTGCGACACCGGTGCTCGTCGACGCATCGTCCACGTGCTCAGCCATGGGGTCCCCTCGATGTGCCGATGACCTCGTAGGCCGGGTTGAAGATGGTCCGGGTGCCACGCTGGACGGTGACCCGGCCGGTCGCCCGCAGATGCGCTCCGGCGGAGATGCCCGGGATGCTGCGACGACCCAACCAGACCAGGTGCAGGGCGTCGGCTCCGTCCCACAGCTCGAGGTCGAGGGTGGGCACGTCGGCGTGGGGACGTAGCGCGATGGTGCGCACCTCGCCCTCGACGGTGACGCGCTGTCTGGGGCGTGCCTGACCGATGGGGACGACACCGGGCTCGGCGGGCTCGCGGTCCGCTTCGACCCGTTCCGAGCCGGTGTCGTCCCGTCGGCGTCGCAGGGCCAACCGACGCAGTCGGCTTCCGGCTGGTGAGGTCATGGGCGGGACCGGCGAGGACGGCTGGGGGCCGTCACCGCACCTCGGTGATCTCGGGGCCGCGTTCGAACGGCTTGAGGTCGGCCACGGTCCCGGGCCCGGCGGGTGCCTGCCCCGCGTCCTCGGCGGGCTCCGCCTTGGACTCGGGCAGCCGCAGCGGAAGCAGCTCCCGCGGGGGACGCGCCTCGTCGCCACGGTCGATGACCGCGGTCCGGATGACGTCGTGGACGGCGGCGGCCGCCCCTCCGTCGATGGCTGCTCGGCCGCTGACGACCGCGCGCAGGAACCAGCGCGGCCCGTCGAAGCCGACGAAACGGGCCGGCATGAAGACCGTCCGCCCGTCCGCGCCCTGCTGCGGCATACGGGTGAGGAGCTCCTCGCCGAACTCGCCGGTGCGGACCTCGGCGGTCCCACCCGCGTCGGTGATGCTCTTGGCGATCTCGTTGCGGATGTCGATCCACACCCCCTCCGTCCGGGGTGCGGCGAAGGCCTGGAGCTGCACCGCGGACTCGCCCAGGACCGCGGTGACCCCGGTGACCTGCTGCTCGCGCTCGTTCACCTCGAGCCGCAGCTCGAGGCCCGGCTGGCCCTTGACCCAGATGGCGCCGAGGTTGAGGTACTCGCTGTCGTCGGAGACGGCGGACCGGTCGAGCGGGCCCGTCGTGCCGTCCACCGCCACCGGGCTCTCGAGGGCCACGTCGTCGTCGCCGTCGTGATCCTCGGGAACGCCGTCGTCGATGGAGTCGTTGGCTGCGCTCGTCTCGAGCGCATCCTCCGGTCCGTATCCGTCACCCGGTCCGGCGTTGGCCATCTTGCGGCGGCTGAAGAGTCCCACGTGAATCCGTCCTTCTGTCACAGCTGTCGGCGGGCCGTTCGGCCGCTGGTCGGCCGCCCGCTGCTCGCGAGACGAGCCGGGTGCGGCGACCGACGACGTGAGCCACGGGTCGGCCCCGATGAATCTTGTCAGGTCCAGTCGGTCGACCGGGGTGGGACTGGCCCGAAACCTCCGGTCGACCCGTGTCCAGTGTCCCCCCGGACCGTCTCATCGAGCGAATCGACGGCGACGAACGAGGCGCGCGCCACCGGTTGCACGACGAGCTGGGCGATCCGGTCCCCCCGGTGCACGTCGAAGGCGTCGGTCCGATCGAGGTTGACCAGGTTGACGAGGATCTCCCCCCGGTAGCCCTCGTCGATGGTACCCGGGGCGTTGACGATGGAGATGCCGTGGCGGGCCGCCAACCCGGACCGTGGATGGACGAATCCAGCGTGGCCGGGTGGCAGTGCGATGGCCACGCCGGTCGGGACGAGGACCCGTTCCCCCGGTCCGATCGTCACGTCGACCCGGGACACGAGGTCGGCGCCGGCGTCGCCGGGATGCGCGTAGCCCGGCAAGGGCACCTCGGGGTCGAGTCGCCGAACGGCGACGACGGGGCCGGGCTGGGCGTCACCGCCGGGAGGTGGCGGGCAAGCACAAGGGTCGGTCACGTGGACCGACCCTATCTGCTCGAGCTGCCAGTGGCCCCGCGTCAGGCGGCACACTCCGTGCAGATCATCATGCCGTTCGTCTCCTTGGCGAGCTGGCTGCGGTGGTGGACGAGGAAGCAGCGCGAACAGGTGAACTCATCGGCCTGCTTCGGGAGGACCCGGACGGAGAGCTCCTCGCCGGACAGGTCCGCGCCCGGGAGCTCGAAGCCCTCGGCCTGCTCGGTCTCGTCGACGTCCACGCTGGACGAGCTCTTGTCCACGCGACGCGACTTGAGCTCCTCGATGGAGTCCTCGCTCAGGTCGTCGTCGGTCTTTCGTGGCGCGTCGTAGTCAGTTGCCATCTGTGCCCTCTCACTGCTGCTCGTGCTCCGCCCCAGTGCCGGAGACCCACCCGCATGTCGTGACGCGAGAACGTCCCTGCGCTCCCACTTGTTCCCGCTTCGTCCGTATCGACGTGAACCCCGCCAAAACATGCCGCGTGCGCGGATTGTGCCTCATCCGGGGGCCGCTGTCACTTCGTTTCGCGAAGAGGCGTGCCGGGCTCGCCGAAACCGGGCCCACACCTACCGTTTCCGGACGAATCCTTCACCGTCTCTTTGCCCAACGTGTACCTGGACCGGTGCAGGCTGGTGGCCCGACGTCGCGGTAGGGTCTGCGGACCCGACCGACCTTCCACCGGCCAGGAGGTGCCCATGACCGAATTCGTGGACCAGATCCGCGTCCGGGTGCTCGATGCACTCGATGACCTCGCCCACGCCCGTGCTGCGGGCGACGACTACCGCATCCAGATCCACACCGGGGAGCTGGAGTCCTTCGCGCGTCTGGCCGCCGCCAACGACCTCCGGGTCCCCGAGCTCGAGCCGTTCCGGGCCGCCTGACCCAGGCGCAACCCACCCCGAAGGGGCCGTATGCCGCTGAGCCAGCTCAGCGGCATACGGCCCCTCAGTGCGTGGCGGGGTCGAAGAGCGCCCTGACGGGCTCGACGAGCGCGGGGCCGGCGGCGACGGTGAGCGCCTTGCCCGGCGGGCCCGCGCGGCCGACGACCACGCCGCCGGCCTCCTCGACGATGACCCAGCCCGCCGCGAGGTCCCACGCGTTGATCCCCGACTCGGCATACGCGTCGACCGAGCCCTCCGCGACCCGGACGAGGTCGAGCGCGGCGCTGCCGATCCGACGGATGTCGCGCACCCGGGGCAGGACGGCGCGCAGCACCTCTGCCTGCCGAGCCCGCACCTCCGGGTCGTAGCCGAACCCGGTCGCGAGGAGCGCACGGCCGAGGCGGTCCTGCGTCGACACGCTGAGCCGCCGACCCTCGGCACCGGGGGCCGACTCGCGGCTGGTCCACGCGCCCCCTCCCCGGCGGGCATGGTGCACCACGGAGAGGGACGGGTCAGCGACCGCTCCCGCGACCGGGCGCCACTGCCCCTCGCTCCGGGCGTCCCCGGTGACGACGGCCACCGACACCGCGTAAGCCGGGATGTCGTAGAGGTAGTTCACCGTGCCGTCGATCGGGTCGATGACCCACGTCAGGCCGGAGGTACCCGTGACGTCGACGCCCTCCTCACCCAGGATGCCGTCCTCCGGCCGCGCCTCCCGGATCAGCCGGTGGAGCAGTTCCTCGGAGCGCTGGTCCATGACCGTGACGATGTCCGTGTCCGTGCTCTTCGTCGCGGCCACCCCGACGTGCCGGGGTCGCTCGTCGCGGATGAGCCGACCGGAGGCCAGCGCCAGCTCGACACAGAGCCGCTCCAGCTCCTCGAGGCGGGCGGTCGAGACCTCACCGGCGTCGAGCCTGTCGGGGGCCACAGCGTCAGTCCTCTCCGCAGAGGGCCGGCCTGGGGGCGCGGAGGTTGGGACAGCATCCCGAGGCACAGACCGAGGGCATCCGGCCCTCGAAGTCGGGGACCTGCTCACCGCGCGCCTCCGCCGCTCGCTCCGCGACCGCGTCGACGAGATCGACGACGAAGGCCGGGTCGGTGCCGGGTGTCGCCGCGCGGACGAAGCGCAGGCCCAGCTCGCGCGCAGTGGCTGCGGCCTCGGTGTCGAGGTCGTAGGCGACCTCCATGTGGTCGGAGACGAACCCGATCGGGGCCGCGACGACGGCGCTGCGCCCCTCCGCGGCCAGCTCCCTCAGGCGGTCGTTGACGTCCGGCTCGAGCCAGGGCTGCTGGGGCGGCCCCGAGCGGGAGCAGAACACCAGCTCCCCCACGAGGCTGCGTCCGAGCGCCGCGTTGGCCTCCTCGGTGAGGGCCGAGGCGAGGGCGAGGTGCTGGCGCTGGTAGAGGTGACCGTCGCCGTCCCCCGGACCCGACGTCTCGTCCATGGCTGCCGGCACCGAGTGGGTGACGAAGAGCAGGGCCACCTCCTCGTCCGGCGTCCCGTCGAGCGTGCGCAGGGCCTCGACGAGCCGGCCGGCGTTCGCGCTCTGAAAGCCCGGACGGGGCGCGTAGGGGGCGATCTTGTCGACCCTGACCTCGCGACCCTCGTCCCGCAGCTCGTCGACGGCCGCGGCGAGGTCCTCGCGGTACTGGCGGCACGAGGAGTACGACGAGTAGGCGCTCGTCGTCACCGCGACCAGTCGGCGCAGGCCCGCGTCGTGGGCCTCACGGAGCGTGTCCGCGAGGAAGGGAGCACTGTTGCGGTTGCCCCAGATGACCGGCACGGACTCGCCGCGGGAGTCGAGCTCGGTGCGAAGGGCGGCGATGAGCGCGCGGTTCTGGTCGTTGATCGGGCTCCGTCCCCCGAAGAGGAAGTAGTGCTGGCCGACCTGCTCCAGCCGCTCGTCGGGGATCCCGCGCCCCGCCGTCACCCGGCGGAGGAACGGCACCACCTCCTCCGGTGCCTCTGGGCCGCCGAAGCTGAGCAGGAGGATGGCGTCATATGGCTGCATACCTGATCACTTTCCTGTTGGTTTGCCCGTGGTGCGAAGTGGTTTCGGGGCGTTGAGGTCGAGCCGGACCGCGATGATCCGCAGGCCGAAGACGACCATGACGGCACCCCAGAGAACCCAGTCGCTGAGGGCACCGAGCTCGCCGGCCACGACGACGACGACCGCCCCGATCGCCGCGGGCACCGCGTAGAGCTCGCGGCGCAGCACCTCGGGAACCTGTCCGGCGAGGAGGTCGCGGATGACCCCGCCGCCCACCGCCGTCGTCACGCCGATGAGGACGGACGCGACGGGGGTGACGCCGAAGGACACCGCCTTGAGGCTGCCGGAGACCGCGAACGCCGCCAGCCCCATCGCGTCGAGAGCGCGCACCAGCCTCGAGATGCGCTCGACGCCGGGGTGGTAGACGAAGGTGACCAGGCCGCCGAGCGCGGCGGCGGTGAGCAGCCGCCAGTCGCTGATCCCGACCGGCGGGACATCCCCGATGAGCACGTCGCGGAGGATCCCGCCGCCCAGCGCGGCGGCGACAGCCAGGACCAGGACGCCGAAGAGGTCGAAACCCTTCTTCACTGCGACCAGCCCGCCGGACAGTGCGAACACGAAGACGCCCACGAGGTCGAGGGCGAGCTGGGCGGCGTGGAACGACGGGGTCGGCATGGCAAGGCAAACGCTACCCGCGCGGCGTGGTCGCTTTGGACGCATGCGCAGCAGTGGCATGCTCGACACGCAGGCGGCCGGACGACCTCCGGCCGACGACCGACCGGGAGACCCCACGCATGCAGGACCTCAGGCTCATCGGCGTCCATGAGGACGGAGTCCACCTGCTGCTCGCCGACGACGAGGGAAACCGCTTCCGGATCCCCCTTGACGACTCGCTGCGGGCGGCCGTCCGACGGGACCGCCCGAGGCTCGGGCAGCTGCAGCTGGAGATCGAGGGTGGGCTGCGACCCAAGGACGTCCAGGGGATGATCCGGGCCGGCCTGACAGCCGAGGAGGTCGCCGAGCGGGCCGGGTGGACCGTCGAGAAGGTCCACCGCTACGAGGTGCCCATCCTCGCCGAGCGGGAGCACGTCGCCGGCCTCGCCAGACAGGTGCGCCTGCGTGGCCGGGCGGCGCCGGGCGGCGCCTCGACCCTGGGTGCCCGGGTCGCCGAGAGGCTCCGGTCGCGAGAGCTCGACCCCGATGCCACCCGCTGGGACTCGCGCCGCACCGAGCGGGGCGTCTGGACCGTCGTGGTCCTCTTCAACGCGGGTGGCCGCCAGCGGGAGGCGGCCTGGGACTTCGACCCGCTCTCCCGCACGGTCATCGCCCGCGACGACGAGGCCCGGTGGCTGAGCGAGGATGAGGACACCCAGGGCCCCGGCCCGATCCCGGCGCCCCACCTCGCCGCTCTGGCGGGGTCCCGGCACGTCTACGACGTCGAGGCCGAGGGCGGCATCTCACCGCGTCCACGGGGCACCTCCCCCAGGTCGACGGAGCCGGTCGACCTCATGGAGGCCATCCGCGAACGCAGCGCCCAGCGGGTCCGGCACCGCAAGGGCCGTGGCGCCGACGTGCCCGGCATCGACGCCGCACCGGAGGACGCGCTCCCGATCGAAGACCTCGCCCGCACCCCTTCCGCCGACGACCTTCCGCCACCGGCGCACGGACACCCGGCCGACGACCCCCGAGCGGTACGGGCGACGGCGGTGCCGGAGTCGCAGTCAGGGTCGCAGTCAGGGTCGGAGCCGGACGTGGAACCGGCGGCGGGCGCGGGCTCGAGGCCGGCGAACCGGCGTCGTCGCCGGACCGCGGCACGCCACCCCGGCGACTCAGGGCCCGAGGCCGCCGAGGGCGACGCAGGCACGGGACGCAGCCCCTCCCCCCAGCGCCGCAAGCCATCCGCCGCCGCGGACCGGACGGCCGAGACTCAGCCGCTGCCCCAGGCCGACCGTCCTGTGCGGGCCCCGAAGCCGTCTCCCGACGAGGACACTCACCCGGGGGCCCCTGCACGGCGGACCGCCGAGGAGGGGGAGCCGGGACGGACCCGCCAGCGGTCCCTGCACGAGGTCCCGGAAGTGCGTGCGGTCCACGAGGTCAACGACGACCTCGAGCCGGCTGACCAGCACCCTGACGAGCACCCTGATGACCCACCGGCCGACGAGGTGACCGAGTCGCGGCACCAGCCGACAGCCGCCGCTTCGCAGCCACGGCGGCCCTCGACCCGCAAGTCGGGTCGCCCGAGCGTCCCGAGCTGGGACGACATCATGTTCGGCCGCAAAGGAGACTGACGCACCGGCCCGGCCGGGCTGCTGTCGCCGGTCGGCTAGTCAGACTGCGTGATGGGCCGCGGGGGGAGCGCACAGACGTCCAGATCGAACGGCAGCACCTCCGGCGAGAGGGCGGCAGACCGAGCCGCCTGAGCGGTCATGCGGCGCATGTAGTGACGGCGACAGAGCACCTCGTACTCGACCGCTCCCTGACGGCCGGACTGGGTGTCACCGACGACGATCTGCTCGCCCTCGACGACCATGGCCCCGTCGACGACCCGAGCGTTCGTGGTCCCCCGACGGCCACACCAGCACAGCGCCTCGACCTGGAGGGCCTGGACGCGGTCCGCGAGCTCCAGCAGACGCTTGCTCCCGGGAAAGAGCTCGGTGCGGAAGTCTGCAGTGATCCCGAAGGCGAAGACGTCGATGTCCATCTCGTCCACGACTCGGGCCAGCTGCTCGACCTGGGCAGCGGAGTAGAACTGCGCCTCGTCGCACACGAGGTAGTCGACGCGGCGTCCGGCCGTGGCGCACTGGACGACCGCGTCCCAGAGGTCGAGGTCGTCCGAGACCTCCAGCGCCCGTCTCGAGAGGCCGAGCCGGGACGAGAGGACGTTGCTGCCGGCGCGGTCCATCTTCGTGAAGATGAGCCCGACCCGACCACGCGCCGAGTGGTTGTGGTCCATCTGGAGCGCGAGAGTGGACTTGCCGCAGTCCATGGTGCCGGAGAAGAAGACGAGCTCAGCCACGAACGCCCACCCTAGACGCCCCGAGGCGGCACGACGATCACCGGCACGGCCAGCTCCGCGTCGGTCGTGGAGCCGTGCAGGCCGAGGAGCCGGACGATTTCGGCTCGCATGAGCCCGCTGTGGACGACGGCGAAGGAGCCGTCCATGACCGCGACGACATCTCCGATCCGGCCCGTGACCCGGCTCTCCACGGGGCCGAACCACCCTTCCTCGACCATCCGTTGGCGCGTCATGATGCTGGCTCGCTCACCGACGCGGTCGCGCCACGTCTGCGCGACGTCCGCGGCGGCGCCGTCGAGGGTGTAGAGCTGGAGGCAGCGCGGCTCACCGCCGAGGTGTCGGACCCCGGCCATGAGGTCGGGCTCGTTCACCAGGTCGATGCGGTTCTCGTGGGGGATGTCGACCATCCCGTGGTCGGCGGTGATGACGACCAGGGTGTCGTCGGGGACGCGTCGGGCCAGGGAGGAGAGGGCCCGGTCGACCGACTCGACCTCCTCACCCCACTGCCAGGACTGCGACCCGTGGACGTGCCCCACCTTGTCGACGTCCCCCCAGTACAGGTAGACGAGGGCCCGCGGCGTCGCGCGGACTGCGGCGACCGTGGCGTCCACGCGCTCGTCGAGGGTGCGCCCCGGGGCGAAGCCGGCCCCGCGGAGGGCAGCGGTGGTGAGCCCCGACCCCTCGAAGTAGTGCGGCCCCACCATGGTGACCTCGACCCCGGCGTTGACCGCGGCCTCGAAGACGGTCTCGTGAGGCTGCCAGAGCCGCGGGTCCGGGCCGTCCTCCCAGGAGAGCTCGTTGACGAGACGGTCCGCGTCCGGGTCGAGCACCTGCATGCCGACGAGACCGTGCGCGCCCGGGGGCAGCCCCGTGCCGAAGCTGCCCATGGAGGTCGCCGTGGTGGTGGGAAAACCACACGGCACACGGTGAGCCGTGGCCAGGTGCCGGCGCAGGAAGGGCGCGTGCCCACTGCGTTGACGCAGCAGGTCGTGGCCCAGGCCGTCGATGAGGACGACGACGACGCGACGCGCTTCCGGAAGGCCGAAGACGTCCGCTCCGGCATGTCTCCGCACGCCGAGACGGTCGGCGACCGACGGGAGGACCGACGCGAGCGTCCCCTGCGACCAGTCGAGGGGTGCCGGCGGGTGGGGCTCGGGCGGCTCCGCCCGTCTCCGGCCTGTCCCGGCCGGGGACTCGTCGGGCGACGGCAGCCCGGTCGACGCGGCGCTCACGCCCCGACGGCCCCGCCGATGGTGCGGGACAGGTGGCGGGCGAAGCCCAACGCATGGGCGACCGCAGCCTCACCGTCGGCCGCCGCGCTGATCCGGAGCGAGATGTCGTCCGAGGCGACGGTCCCCTCGAAGCCGTGGTCGGCCGTGCAGTCCGGGTCGCCGCACTGCGCGGGGAGCAGGTCGAGGCGGCTCACGGCGCCCCACCCCAGCGTCAGGGTGATGTCCCTGGCGGGACTGGCCTGCACGAACGACTCAGGGGCGGTCACGACATGGGTCACCATGACGCCGCGGACCGCGTCGAGCGGCACCGTCTCGGTCGTGGCCGTGGCCGTGGGCGGCGCGCCCGGTTCGGCGTGGTCGTCCGCGTGCGCGATGACGAGCCGACGCGCCGTGACGACGAGGACCGTCACGTGGCGACGCACCGTGTCCTGGTCGAAGGTGGTCTCCTGATGGACCAGGTGGGACACGACCTCCTCACCTGCCAGCGCCGACTCGACGACGTCGCAGACGAGCGCCGGGTAGTAGCCGGCTCGGGTGATCGCCGCCGTCAGGTCCTCTGGGAGGGCCCGCTCGGCATCCTGGGTAACGCGTCGCATGGGTCACATCCTCCCACCCGCGGCGACCGCTCCCGCCACGTCGTCCCCGTCCCCTCTTCGTCCCCTCTTCGTCCCCGGTACGTCCCCGTAGTCGGGGACCGGGCACCTTGGCCTCACGTGAGGCTGCGGCGCCCGGTGTCCTTGCGCACGAGGGCAGGGCTGATGACGACCTCGGCGCCCAGGACGTCCACTCCCCCGGTCCAGGCGTTCACCGGGTTGAGCTCGATCGACGCGAGCTCGGCCAGGTCGTCCTTGAGCACGGACAACCGGGCGATGAGGTCGGCGAGGGCGGCTCGGTGCACCGGAGCGGCCCCCCGGTGCCCGGAGAGCAGCGGCGCTGCCCGGACACCGTTGATGAGGTCGGTCACGTCGACATCCGTGAGCGGCGGGATCCGATGGGCGATGTCGCCGAGCAGGTCGGTGGGGGGTCCGGCCACGGAGAAGCTGATGACGGGCCCGAACAGAGGGTCCTCCGTCGCCTTGAGGACGCAGGAGACGCCGGGAACCGCCATCCGCTGGACCACGAAGCGGTCGGCACCGAGTGGCCGGAGCCGCTCGGTGAGGGACGCGTGGGCGTCGCGGAGAGCGTCCGCATCGCCGAGGTCGGCCCGCACGCCCGCGAGACCCGGCTGGTGCCGCACCACGGGGGACGTCGACTTGAGGATCACCGGATAGCTGAGCACCTCCGCTGCCGCGACCGCCTCGTCGACGCTCGACACCTCGATCGCGGGCCAGGGCCGGATCCCGTAGGTGTTGAGCAGCTCGGCGACCTCCTCCCGCGTGAGAGGACGTCCCTCGGGGCTCGCGGCCAGCCAGGAGTCGAGCAGTTCGGTGGCGCGGGCGCGGTCGATCCCCACCGGCGCCACGGGCAGACCCCGGTCGCGAGCCCGCCACTGGGCATAGCTGGTCACGGAGCGCAGGGCGCGGATCCCGTCCTCAGGCATCGCGTACGACGGGACCGAGCGGTCCTCGCCCGCAGAGGTGGTGTACCGGAGGCCACCGTCGACGCCGCGCATGCCGAGGAAGGTGGCCACACACGGCTTGTCGTACCTGGCGACGACGTTGCGCACGGCGAGCGACACCTGCTCGTCCGGGGTGACCAGTGGCGGGATGAAGGCGACGACCACGCTGTCGACCTTGGGGTCGGTGAAGGCGGCGTCGAGGGCCTCGGCGAACTCCTCGGCCGAAGCCTGCGGGAGCAGGGAGACCGGTCCGTGGGTCACGCGCAGGCCCCAGCTCTCGGCCGCGGAGGCGCTCAGCGAGCCGAGGGCGTCGGAGTTGCCGACGATGGCGATCCGCTCGCCCGTCGGGAGCGGTTGGTGCAAGGTCAGCTGCGCCACGTCGAAGAGCTGGTGGACGTTCTCCACGCGGATCACCCCAGCCTGGCGGAGCAGAGCGTCGAAGGCCTGCGGCGGGACGTTGGGGGTCCGGGTCCGGTGCCCCGGAGGGACGGCATACTGCGAGACGCCTGACGACACGACGATCACGGGCTTGACGGAGGCGAGGTGGCGGGCGATCCGCGAGAACTTGCGCGGGTTGCCCATCGACTCCAGGTAGAGCCCCACCGTGGTCGTGTCCTGGTCGTCGATCCAGTACTGCATGAGGTCGTTGCCGGACACGTCGATCCGGTTGCCGGCCGAGGCGAAGATCGAGATGCCCAGGCCACGGCGGGCAGCGGAGGCAAGCACCGCGATGCCGAGCGCGCCGCTCTGGGCGAAGAGGCCGAGCCGGCCCTCCGCCGGGATCACCGAGGCCAGGGTGGCGTTGAGCCGGACCCCGCGCTGGTTGTTGATCAGTCCGAAGCTGTTGGGGCCGACGACCCGCATGCCGGCGCTCCGGGCGCTGGTGCGGAGCCGTTCCTGTAGCCGCGCCCCCTCCTCATCGGCCTCGGCGAAACCCGACGAGAGGACGAGCAGGGCCTTGACCCCGGCCCGGCCGCACTCCTCCACGACCTCGACCGTGTCCACGGCCGGGACGACGACCACCGCGAGGTCGACCGGTCCGGGTGCGTCGGCGATCGTCGGGTAGGCCTGCAGCCCCTGGACCTCCGCCGCCTCTCGGTGGATCGGGTAGAGCTCCCCCTCGAACCCCGCGCCGATGAGGTTGCGCAGGACCAGTGCCCCGGTCGACTCCGCCCGACGGCTCGCGCCGATGATCGCCACCTTCTCCGGGAAGAGGATGGTGCGCATGCTCCTGGACTCCGCCCGGTGCTCTCTGGAGAGCTGGACCGCCTTGGACTGCTCTGTAGGCAGGATGTCGAACGAGAGACCCACCACGCCGTCCTCGATGTGGCTCGAGACCTCGTAGCCCGCGTCCTTGAAGACCATCAGCATCTTGCGGTTCTGCGGGAGCACCTCGGCCCGGAACCGCGTGATGCCCACGTCGGGGGCGATCGCGGCGAGGTGCTCGAGCAGGACCGAGCCGATGCCCTTGCCCTGCATGTGGTCGGAGATGTTGAACGCGACCTCGGCGCTGGCCGCGTCGATCCGGTCGAACCGGCCGACGCCGATGATCTCGCCGTTGAGGATGGCGACGAGGGCGACCCGGTCGTGGTAGTCGACGTGGGTGAAGCGGTGGACGTCACGGTCGCTCAGCTCCCGCAACGGGGCGAAGAACCGGAAGTAGATCGACTCGTCGGACTGGCGGTTGTGGAACTGGCGCAGGCGGTCGGCGTCCGCCGGCTCGATCGGCCGGACGTGGCACACGGTCCCGTCCCGCAGGACGACATCCGCCTCCCACTCGATCGGCGGCTTCGGCCAGGCCTCAGGCTCGACAGCGCCGCCCTGGGCGCCGGGGCCAACCACCTGCGACGCCGCCGGCATCTCGCTGCCTCCCACCATGGGCCCATCGTTTCACGAGCGGGCCCCTCGCGTCGCCGACCGCCCCACCCACGGCGCGCTCCCGCCACCGCCGAGCCGTCTGGTGCGAGGCTGGCGCCATGGAGTTCTCCGACGTGGTGCGTCGCCGCCGCATGGTCCGGCGCTACGACCCCGACCGACCCGTGCCCCGCGAGACCGTGGAGCGCTGCCTCCAGCACGCCGTCCGCGCGCCGAGCGCCGGCTTCAGCCAGGGCTGGGACTTTCTCGTCCTGACCGACGAGGCGGAGCGAGAGCTGTTCTGGAGGACGACGACGAGTCCGGAGGCTCCGAGCGACACCTGGCTCAGCGGCATACGGCAGGCGCCGGTGCTCATCCTCTGCCTCTCCGACAAGGAGGCCTACCTCGACCGCTACGCCGCACCCGACAAGGGCTGGACCGACCGCGACGAGTCGCGGTGGCCCGTCCCCTACTGGGACATCGACACCGGGATGGCGGCGCTGCTCATGCTGCTCACCGCGGTCGACGAAGGGCTCGGCGGCCTCTTCTTCGGCGTCCCCCCGAGCCACCACGAGGCCGTGAAGACGGCCTTCGGCATCCCCGCCGCCCGGCGCGTCGTCGGCGTCGTGTCGATCGGCCACTCGCTCCCCGGGCCCCGGAGCCCCAGCCTCAGGCGGACGCGACGGACGGCCGCGGACGTCGCCCACTGGGGGCGCTTCGGGCACCGGCACCCCGACGGCGACGTCTGAGCGACCGCGGTTCCGCCCGCCCCGGCGTGGCAGGTCCCGCGCCCGCGACCCGGTGCGCGAAGATGGGGTGTTCGCCCACCGCAGCAAGGAGCCCCACCCGGCATGGCCCGACGTACCGCCACCACGCCTCCCCCTGAGGACTTCGAGGAGAAGATCGTCGGGATCGACGTCGAGGAGGAGATGCAGAACGCCTTCCTCGAGTACTCCTACAGCGTCATCTACTCGCGCGCCCTGCCCGACGCGCGCGACGGCCTGAAGCCGGTCCAGCGCCGGATCCTCTACGGCGCCAACGAGCTCGGCGTGCGCCCGGACCGCGGCCACGTGAAGAGCCAGCGCATCGTCGGCGAGGTGATGGGCAAGTACCACCCGCACGGCGACACCGCCATCTACGACGCGCTCGTCCGCATGGCCCAGCCCTTCACCCTGCGCCTGCCCCTGATCGACGGGCACGGCAACTTCGGCTCGCTCGACGACGGCCCCGCCGCCGCCCGCTACACCGAGGCGCGCCTCGCGGAGTCCGCGCTGCTCATGGTCTCCGGCCTGGACGAGAACACCGTCGACTTCGTGCCGAACTACGACGACACCCAGTATCAGCCCGAGGTGCTGCCGGCCGCGTTCCCCAACCTGCTCGTCAACGGCGCCTCGGGCATCGCCGTCGGCATGGCCACCAACATGGCGCCCCACAACCTCATCGAGGTCATCGGCGCGGCCCGCCACCTGATCGCCAACCCGTCCGTCTCCCTCGACGAGCTGATGAAGTTCGTCCCGGGGCCCGACCTTCCCGGCGGCGGCCGGATCGTCGGCCTCGAGGGCATCCGGGACGCCTACCTGACCGGGCGGGGCAGCTTCCGCACCCGGGCCACCGCCCGGATCGAGAACATCACCCCTCGCCGCAAGGGCATCGTCGTCACCGAGCTGCCCTACCTCGTCGGCCCCGAGAAGGTCATCGAGAAGATCCGCGACCTGGTCCAGAGCAAGAAGCTGCAGGGCATCAGCGACCTCAAGGACCTGTCCGACCGCGGGCACGGGCTGCGCCTCGTCATCGAGGTCAAGAACGGCTTCAACCCGGACGCGGTGCTCGAGCAGCTCTACCGCCTGACGCCGATGGAGGAGAACTTCGGCATCAACAACGTGGCCCTCGTCGAGGGCCAGCCGCGGACCCTGGGCCTCAAGCAGCTGCTGCAGGTCTACGTCGACTTCCGCACCGACGTGGTCCGGCGCCGGACCGAGCACCGCCTCGCCAAGCGCGAGGAACGCCTCCACCTCGTCGAGGGCCTGCTCATCGCCATCGTCGACATCGACGAGGTCATCCAGGTCATCCGCTCGAGCGACGACGCCGCCACGGCCAAGACGCGGCTCATGGACGTCTTCGACCTCTCCGACCCGCAGGCGACCTACATCCTCGACCTCCAGCTCCGGCGCCTCACGCGGTTCTCGCGGATCGAGCTCGAGTCCGAGAAGTCCGAGCTCGAGCGGCAGATCGAGGAGCTCCGCGCCCTGCTCGAGAGCGACAGGTTGCTCCTCAAGCTCGTGTCCACCGAGCTGGCGGAGGTCGCGAAGAAGCACGGCACGCCCCGCCGCACGGTGCTCCTCGAGAGCTCCGGACAGGCCCGCCCCACGACGACGGCGACGCCGCTCGAGATCACGGACGACCCCTGCTGGGTCCTGCTGTCCTCGACGGGCCTGCTCGCCCGCACGGTGGGTCCGGAGCCGGTCACGGCCGACGGGTCACGGTCCAGGCACGACGCCCTCGTGGGGGCGGTGCGCACGACGGCGCGGGGCGAGCTCGGCCTCGTCACCACGTCAGGTCGGATGGTGCGGCTCTCTGCCCTCGAGCTGCCCACCCTCCCCCCGACGAACGGCGCGCCGAGTCTGGGCGGCGGTGCCCCGCTGGCCGCCTACGTCGACCTGGCCAAGGACGAGGAGCCGCTCACCATCGTGCCGATCGGTGCCGAGGCCCCCGTGGTCGCCCTCGGCACCGCGTCCGGTGTCGTCAAGCGCGTCTCCCCGGACACCCCCAAGGGGACCGACTGGTCCCTCATCAGCCTCAAGGACGGGGATCGGGTGGTCGGTGCCGCCGTGGCCGACCGAGACGACCTCGACCTCGTGTTCATCACGAGCGACGCGCAGCTGCTCCGCTTTGCCGCGAAGACCGTTCGTCCGCAGGGTCGGTCCGCGGGGGGCATGGCCGGCGTGAAGCTGGCCGCCGGCGCGAGCGCCGTCTTCTTCGGGGTCGTCGACCCGAGCTCGGACGGCGTGGTCGTGACCTCGGCCGGCTCGTCCGGGGCTCTGCCCGGCACGGAGGCCGGCACGCTGAAGGTGACGCCCTACTCCGAGTATCCGCCGAAGGGCCGGGCCACCGGTGGGGTGCGCTGCCACCGCTTCCTCAAGGGCGAGGACACGCTGGTCGTCGCGTTCGCGGGCAACACCCCGGTCCGCGCCTCCGCGGCCAACGGCGTGGCCATTGAGCTTCCGCCGGCAACCGGGCGGCGGGACGGCTCCGGCACTCCGACGACGTCCGTCATCGCAGCGGTCGTCGCCCCGCCACCGGCCCCATGACCGGCCCCATGACCGGCCCCATGACCGGCCCCGTGAGCGCTGCAGCGCCCGGCGCGGTCCCCGACGGGGCGGATGACCTCGGCCGCCACCCGGCCACCGCCGGCCACGCGCAGCCGGCGGCAGAC
>Ga0209347_1002403_pt1 | contig 25033 bp, 15 predicted proteins | sample AutmiccommuBRH23_FD_187382 | JGI IMG/M metagenome (GOLD analysis project Ga0209347, IMG submission 187382) | Deep subsurface microbial communities from Mt. Terri, Switzerland - Autotrophic microbial communities BRH/23 (SPAdes) (version 2) | ecosystem: Environmental > Aquatic > Deep subsurface >...
AGAAAATGATTCCATAATTCATTTGAAGGCGGACTTTTCAAGAAAACTTCATATTGTTGATCCAGATGCCCGTGGAATGTTTATTTCTTTGGGAGCTTTTATTGAGAACTTTGAACTTGCTGCAAGTAGTCTTGGATATAAAGCAAGTATTGAATTAACAGCTGCAAATAAAAACGATTCTAATATAGCCACAATTCATCTTAGCAAATTCCAAAAGAGTGGATTCGATCTTAGCCAAATTGAGAATCGCAGAACATTACGAACCCCATTTAAGAAAATCGAGATATCAAAAGAGCATTTAAAGAAGATTACTGATTATAACTCTGAAATATTTTATTTCTCATCCTCCTCTAAAGAAGGGAAATATATTGCAGGGCAAACACTTGAGGCTTATACTCAGCAGGCACTAGATGATCAGTCAAAACAAGAGCTTGCAAACTGGATGCGTTTTTCGAACAGCGACGTGGAAAAATATCGTGACGGACTTACAACTTCTGGTATGGGTATAACAGGTTTTGGGGGATTGTTTGTGAGAAATTTTTATAAACCTGAGGATTCGATGAAAGAATCTTTTATTAAAACGGGCATTGAAAAGACTAAAGAACAGACCAATAATTGCGGCGGCTGGCTGGTGATTATTCAGAAAGAAGACAGTGCAAACAGTTGGATAAAAACGGGAAGACTTTACGAGAGGCTAAATTTAGCTTGCAGAGATTTAGGGATTGGTTTCCATCCAATGAATCAAATTATAGAAGAGGAAAGCTTTGAGAAAAATGTAAATACACATTTGTCGCTGCCTGGAGTTATTCAATTTGTAGCACGCATCGGTTATGTGGATGAGTATCCAAAGGCAAACAGTGTACGAAGATCGGTTAAAGAAATTATTCGATAAAAAAATTAAGCAAATAAAATTTTTTAATTACAGAAATTTATAAAAGGACTATCTAATCATGAAAAAGGAAATTTTATTATTCTTATTTTTGTTAACAGCAACCCTATTTGGACAACAAATAAAAACAGATTCATTAATAACGAAGCAAACTATAGGCACCGAACTGGATCTGCTTCCATTTGTAAGGGGCGGATATTATGCATCCGCATGGTATGGAATAGATCAGTTTAGATTCAGGGCAATTATTACAAAAACTACAGTTCCACAATTTGCAGTAGCTGATGGTTACAAGGATAATAAACTTAATGTCTATGCGTTTATAGCAGATTACTTTTTCAAGAAAAATTTTGAGGGATTCTGGATTGGTACCGGACTTGAATATTGGGATTCACAAATTAAGTATAAAGCTGAAAATAAAACCGCTTTCTACAACAACACAGTTTTTACATTTGGAGGCGGGTATGTGTGGAAGTTCTATGATAATTTCTATTTGAATCCATGGATTGCAATTCATTATTTAATTGCCGGTAGTAAAGAGGTATATGTTGGAACCAGTACGTTTAAGCCAAATGTGTTTACTCCAGAAGCATCAATAAAAATTGGTTGGCACTTTTAACAAAATGCATTAGCAGAATGGCTGTAAATTAACACAACATCCGTTTGATAAAATAATAGGTGAATGTAAAATGTTAAAAATATCCTTGCTCACTGTAATGGTCATCCACGGGATGATTCATTTTTTAGGTTTTCTTAAAGCATTTAAGATAGCTGAGATTAGCCAGCTTACACAAAACATTTCTAAGCCGATCGGAATACTTTGGCTAAGTGCGTTAATACTTTTTATTGCAGCGGCAATTCAGTTGATAAGTAATCAAGATTTGTGGTGGATAACGGCGCTGGCAGCGGCAATTGTATCGCAAGTTCTTATCTTCTTATTCTGGCAGGATGCTAAGTTCGGATCGATAGCTAACATTATTATATTGATACCTGTTATAGCGGGATATGGATTCTGGAGTTTTGAAAATATGTTTAACAAAGATGTTGATGTACGGCTTGAGCCAAATTCAATTGAAAGGAATCTACTTAAAGAAAAAGATATTGAGCATCTCCCTCTTCCGGTGCAAAAATATCTTAGATACGCCGGAGTGATGGATAAGAAAAGAGTTTACAATGCAAGGATAGACTTTGAAATTAAAATGAGGGAGAAAGGGAAAGACTGGTTTAACGCAACGTCTGTTCAATACAATTTTTTTGATGAACCAACAAGATTATTTTTTATGAAGGGTAAGAAGTTTGGTATTACTGTTCCCGGTTATCACAGATATGTTGAAGCAAAAGCCAGCATGGACATTCGCTTGTTTGGATTATTTCCGATAGTAAAACAATCCGGTGAGGTTATGAATAAAACAGAAACAGTTACTCTGTTTAACGACATGTGCCTTATGGTTTCAGCGACACTGGTTGATAAGAGAATTATTTGGGAGCCTATTGACAGTTTAACAACTAAAGCAGTTTTTACTAACAGAGGAATTTCTATTTCCGCAATACTTTATTTTAACGAGGTCGGACAGTTGATTAATTTTACTTCGGAGGATAGAACTGCAATAACTGATATGAAGCAATACCGATTTTCGACACCTGTTAAGGATTACAAAAATATAAACGGGATAAATGTTCCTACTTATGGGGAAGCAATATGGCACTATCCGGATGGAGAATTCACTTACGGTAAATTTCAGTTAAAAAGCATTCAATACAATGTGAAATCCAAATAGTAAATATAATTACACATTCACAAATACAGTATGATTGGAAAACAAAATGACACAGATTATGGCTTCACTAAAATTGATTGATAATAAAGTAATGTTTGAAGGAAGATCAAGAGATAACAATCATGTTACGCTCGACTATTTTCCACCAATTGGAGAAGGTAAAGGTTATACTGGATTAGAACTTTTAATGATTAGTCTTGCCGGGTGTAGCGCAACATCAATTGTCTCGATGCTTAGAAAAATGAAAAAGGATATAACAGATTTTAAAGTAGAAGTAACTGGAGATAGAAAAGAATGTCACCCTACAGTGCTAACAAGGATAATGTTAAAATTTACTCTTATTTCTACCGATACAAATAAGGACGAATTAGAAAGAGTAATTTCTCTCTCAGAAGAAACTTATTGTCCTGTATGGGCAATGTTAAAACCAACATGTGAGATTCAAGTCGCAAGCGAAATATTATTAAGCTGAAAAACAAATTCGCTGTTCAAAATCAACTTGAATTCAGCGGAGAGTCAGGGATTCGAACCCCGGAAGGACTTGCATCCTTAACGGTTTTCAAGACCGCCGCATTCAACCACTCTGCCAACTCTCCGTGTGTTTCTATATTAGTTTGTAAATATAATTATTATTCAAATAAATACAAATACCCTTTAGAAAATAAAAGAGTTTTTCTATTATTATCTTCTGAAATGGGTATATAAGTAGTCTGCTATCCCAAAATTCTCAATTATTTTATTCGAAAATAATCAGACTAAAGAGGGATTGGAAAGAGATGACGAAAGAATTTTGCGAAGTGATTTCCTATTTGTAACAATATTGCTTTTTTCATAATTTTCTAATTCACAACCGGAGACCAATTCAATGAGTAATTTTTCACGCCGAAATTTTCTTAAACTATCAGCATTCACTTCCGCATTTTTTGGACTAAATTCCATCACACCCGGAAAAAGCACTAATGAAATCAATGACATTATCGAGGAACTAGCAACTACACCTGCGGCAAAGGGCAAATCGGTAATAGGACTAAAAGTAGCACCGATAAAGCAGGTGAGGGTAGCGATGATCGGACTCGGCAATCGCGGCTCGGGTATAATCGAACTAGTTAATGCGCTCGCTCCCGATAAAGCAACCCTCGTGGCGATTTGCGACATTCAAAAAAAGAAAGTGGATGAAGCAGTGGCGATAATTAATAAAACCACAAGCGGACAGAAGCCCGATCTTTATTTCGGCAAAAAAGATTCGTGGAAAGAGATGGTAAAGCGCGATGATATCGATCTCGTAATTATTTGTACTCCTTGGGAAGACCACACACCGATGTCGGTATTCTCGATGAAGAATGGCAAACACGTTGCGTGCGAAGTGCCTATCGCTCTTACCTTAGAAGAGGCATGGCTCTTGGTCGATACCGCCGAGCAGACTCAAAAGAATTGCATGATGATGGAAAATGTTTGTTACGGCGATGAAGAACTTTGGATATTGAATATGGTTAAAAATGGTGTCTTTGGCGAACTCACTTATGGCGAAGCGGCTTATATTCACGACTTGCGCGAACTCAATTTTAGCGAAACTTACTACTATGATTACTGGCGAATTAAGCATCACGAATCCACAGATGGAAATCTTTATCCTACTCATGGCTTAGGTCCGGTGGCGCAATATATGGATATTAATCGCGGTGATAAGTTTGATCATCTCGTTTCGATGAGCACTCTTCAGGCGGGTATGACCGAATATGCAAAGACAGTCGATCCAAAAAATCCTTATTATAAAAAAACAAAATTCCGTCATGGCGATATGAATTACTCGATGATCAAAACGAATAAGGGACGGGTGATAATAGTAGAGCATGACGTAGTTACTCCGCGCCCATATAATCGGATCAATATGCTAGCGGGCACTAAAGCATTTCATGTAGGTTATCCGAGCCGGCTCTCGATCGAACCAAATGGACACGCATACTTAAAGCAGCCCGAGTATAAAGAATACCGCGATAAATATAATCATCCGATTTGGGCGAGATTGAAAAATGAGATAGAAAAATATGGCGGACATGGCGGAATGGATTTCGTGATGATCTATCGATTGATCGATTGCTTAAATCTGGGTGTCCCGCTTGATATTGACGTTTATGACGGAGCGGCTTGGTCTGCCGTTACACCTCTTTCTACAAAGTCCTTAGAGCTTGGAAATAATTCGGTTAAGTTCCCTGATTTTACAAGAGGCAAATGGAAAGAAGCAAGAGACCTCGGTATACTTACGCTCTAGTTGCTATGATTCGGTTGATATAGAAATCTCCGTATCTCGAGGCAATGGAGCACTCACACTTCGGTTGTACTAGGGTGGCATAAATTGAACATACACTTAGTTGCACTAGGGGGCTCACACGCCCCCATTGATTATCTGCCTTTTCATAATATCTCCCTTTAATCAGTCCAACTCTGACATAAATTTCATATAAGTGTTTTTCACGGATAGGTATGAAAAATAAACGTTTTTGACAAAAGAGGCTCATAAATAAGTGTTTTTCACAATAAGAATATGATTAGAATAGATTATTTTCTTAGTTGACCGATGCCGAAACGAAGGCGATTGAGAAAAATTATAAACGAATATTTCTCAAAAAATAGCATATATCAATGGTGCGATGGCACTTCCCTGAGTTAAGATTATCAATCCGCCAAGCAATACCAAAAATATTACAATCGGCATAAGCCACCACTTTTTTCTCTCTCTTAAAAACTGCCACAGTTCTTTCATTATAGAAATCTTACTCATTAATTCCTCTTACTTTTAAAATTGTTTCTCCGAACTTTCGCGAGTGTACTCCGTTTTCTCCCTCTTTATCCAATATGAATTTTTCTTTTTATCCCACTTCATATCTAATAAATCTTTACCCGTAAGGCGCAAAATAAGTCCGATTGGAGTAATAATAATATAGAACAAAATCGAGAGTATCAATCGTGTCATTATGAATCCTAGCACCGCCGCAAGGGACATCCATGCGATATAAAAATGCTTAAGAGCTTTGGGTGCGGCAAACGCCAAGAGGAGGAGTAGCGCCGAAACACCAATAAAATAAGGGTACGAAGGCTTATTGCCATACATCAATAGTGCACCGATAGCAAGCAGAACAATACCCACGGCATAACCGGCTTTCTTCTGCTCTTTAATATCGGGCTTAATATTTTTGATCTCTTCAATCAGCATTAGTCTAACTCAAATTCCTTTTTCCAATCGCTATCTTTTTCGATCGATTTTTGTTCTTCTTTATTAATTATAAAACTGCCCATTACCAAGTAATCCATTTCGGTACGCATAAAACAGGTGAAAGCTTCTTCGGGACGGTTGACTATCGGCTCGCCTCTTACATTAAAAGAGGTATTTACTATCACGGCGCATCCGGTTTTCTTCTCGAATGCCTCAATCAAATCGTGATAAAGCGGATTGCTAATTTTGCTTACCGATTGGATGCGCGCCGAATAATCCACGTGAGTAACGGCGGGGATATCGGAGCGGACAATATTGAGTTTATCGATTCCCCATAATTTTTCTGATTCATTATTCATCGGTATCTGCCTCTCTTTTTTCACTTCCGCCACTAATAGCATATAAGGGCTTGGTCGATCGATCTCGAAATAATCCGAAATCCGTTCTTCTAATACCGAAGGGGCGAATGGGCGGAAACTTTCTCTGAATTTTATTTTTAGATTCATAATCGATTGCATTCTCAAAGAACGGGCATCGCCAATAATAGTGCGGCTTCCTAGCGCACGCGGTCCGAACTCCATTTTACCTTGAAACCAACCGATCACTTTTTCGGAGGCGATTAGTTCGGCAGTTTTATTTATTAATTCTTCACGGCTAGATGCTTTATAGTAAGGGATCGCTTTTGAATCTAAGTAGATCCGAATATAATCATCGCTATAATCCGGTCCGAGATAAGAACCATTCTGGAAATCGCTGAGAGCGGTGAATGAACGTGAAGATGTACTCTCCGATGTCTCTTCCGGTTGCCCGGTGGAATTATCACCAGATAGCAAAGTAGAGTGATCGGCAGAAGAAATATTATCCTGTGATTTATCAGTATCGAATAATCCTGATGGAGAATTTTGCTCCGGCAATTTCTCACTTAAATTTTGAACAGAATCTGTTCCTAACTCACTCACGACTCTCGGATTGCCCATATATTGATACCACGCAAATAGAGCGGCACCAAGCGCACCACCTGCATCACCCGCCGCAGGCTGTATCCATATATCATCAAATATTTTTTCTTTTAATATCCTTCCATTCGCCACACAGTTGAGTGCCACTCCACCTGCGAGCACTAAATTCTTCTCACCAGTTTCCTTCTTAATATGCCGTGCCATCCGCAGCATCACTTCTTCGGTAACGTCCTGCACCGAGCGTGCTAAATCCATCTCTCTTTGAGTCAATTTCGATTCGGGTTTCCTCGGCTCTCCGCCGAAAAGTTTATTAAAATTATTATTCGTCATCGTAAGACCCGCAGCGTAATCAAAATATTTCATATTCATCTTGAACGAGCCATCTTCTTTTAAATCCATCAATTCGCTTAGGATGAGATCGAAATATTTCGGTTGACCGTAAGGAGCGAGACCCATAACTTTATACTCACCCGAATTGACTTTGAAGCCGGTATAATAAGTGATAGCCGAATAAAGGAGTCCGATAGAATGAGGGAACTTTATCTCGCTAAGGATATTGATTTTATTGGCTCGTCCGATGCCGAAGCTTGTGGTAGTCCATTCCCCCACTCCATCGATAGTAAGGAATGCGGCACTCTCGAAAGGCGATGGATAGAACGCACTCGCCGCATGGGATTCATGATGCTCGGGAAAAATTATTTTGCCTTCATACTTCAATTCGTTTTTTATTAGCTCCTTCATCCAAAGCTTTTCTTTTATCCAAAGGGGCATCGATTTAATAAATGATTTTATCCCAATCGGCGCAAAGGCAATATATGTTTCTAATATTCTCTCAAATTTCAGGAACGGTTTATCGTAGAAAGCAACTAGATCAATTTCGGCTATTGAAATACCTGTCTCATTGAGACAAAAATCGATGGCGTTTTTAGGGAAACGGTGATCGTGCTTCTTCCTTGAAAAGCGTTCCTCTTGAGCGGCGGCTATAATTATTCCATCACGGATTAATGCCGCGGCGCTATCATGATAATATGCGGATATACCTAAAATATTCATAAATTTAAGATACGATTTTTACATCTATCTTTAAAAATCCATTTTAATATTTGTGGTGGGAAAATGAATAAAGAAGTGAAGAAAAAAGCTCCGATTTGGTTCTATCTCGTTATGGTATCCATTCCGCTGATATTGATTCTAATGGTTGAGATTGGTCTAAGGGTATTTGATTACGGAAAAGATTATTCACCTTTTATCACAATTGACGAGAACTATTCAGAATTTTATTTTCCCAATCCCGAACTCACATTCAAATATTTTAAGAATATAAAAAATCCTCCATCGGTAATTTATGACGGTTTCAAAAAAATTAAGGAAGAAGATACTTATCGGGTATTCGTATTAGGCGGAAGCAGCACTGCCGGCTGGCCCTATGGTTTTAATGTCCCTTTCCCGCGCTATATCAAGAGGCGATTAGAACTTCTCTATCCCGATAAAAATATTGAAGTGGTCAATCTCGGAATTACCGCCGTGAATACATATACCATTTCCGATCTTGTGCCCGATATTTTGGAGCAAAATCCGGACTTAATTTTAATCTATGCCGGACATAATGAATTCTATGGTGCACTTGGTGTCGGCTCGAATGAATCGATAGGAAAAAGCAGAGCGGTAATAAAATTAGTTTTGTGGCTTCGGAATTTTAAGTTGACCCAATTAGTAGAAAATATTATTTCCTCCTCGGCAAAGCTTGTGGCGGGAGACTCCGAAGGGGGGCAAGCGCAGAACGAAACTCTTATGTCCAAAATGATCGGAGAAAAAGCAATTCCTTATGGCTCGGAAACATACCAGCTCGGTCTTGAACAATTTGAATATAATATGCAGGATATTATCGAGGAGATTAAGTCTGCGAATGTAAATCTTATTATCGGTACTCTTACTAGCAATCTCAAACAAAAACCGTTTATCTCGGAAAGTATCCAAGGCGAAGAAAAAGCAAATAAAGTTTATCAGGATGCAGAGCAATCGGAAGAAGCAGGTAAACTAAACGAGGCAAAAGAAAAATATTATAAAGCGAAAGATTTAGATGCTCTTCGTTTCAGAGCGTCTTCGGAAATAAATAAAATAATTTTCGATCTCGCCGGCAGATATGGTATCGCTATTACCGATATCGATTCCGCATTTAATTCCATAAGTCCAAATGGGATTACGGGTTATAATTTAATGACCGATCACCTTCACCCCTCCGCCGAAGGTTATCAGCTAATCGGTAAGACATTTTTTGATAAAATGATTTCGGAGAACTATCTACCAAAATTCGAGAAGAAAAATATCTCAATCGCCGAGCAGGAAAAATATATGGAAGATACTTTCCCCTTCACTCCGTTGGATTCGGTGATTGCCGATATTAGATTAAGGAAATTATTAGGTGCATATCCATTCGTACCGAAAGGGAGCGAGAATATTCTTATTAAGAATTTGCGCATAACAAATAAAGTCGATAGCATCGCAGTGGAAGTATATAATCAGAAAATCACTTATTCCGAAGGTCATCGAGCACTTGCCAAGCATTATTATGAAACGGGCGATGCCGATAATTTTATTAAAGAGATGAATGCGGTCGTAAATGATCAGCCATTGGCATCACAGTTTTATGTCCTTGCGGGTGAATCGCTTATTAATATGAATCGCTATGATGAGGCGTTAATATATCTGCAGCGGTTAATTCGATTAGAAAGGAATGCGTGGGTAACTAAATGGATCGGATCGATTTATCTGAACAAGAAAAATTATTCCGAGGCGGAGAAATATCTCAAAGAGAGTGTATCGCTCGATAGAAGCGATCCGCAGACATTATATAATCTTGCGGGAGCTTATTTTTATACGGGTAAGATTGATGAAGCGATTGCGGCAACTAAAGCGTGTCTGGCACTAAATAATAATTATGCAGGTGCAAGACAATTCCTAAGCGGCTTAACCGCACTAAAATCCCGCTCCGGTAACCGTTAATAAATAGTGTGGGTACTATCGATTGTTTTAACTAGGAAATCTATTGCATTCTTATTATAAAATTCTCTTCTATATTTTATAGGTCTCTAATCTCGATCGTTTAGTTTTTATTAAACGGGAGGGTGATATATGTCTTGCCAAGATCCGAGAGTTCTCCCTCCCGTGAAGTAAAAAGATAAGTGAAATGATTATCAGGCGAGGCGCCTCTTCCATAAAACCAAGCATAACGGAATACATCATCCCTGCTTTCGCAAATCGCAACCATCTGCTTCATCTGCTCGATCTGTTTAGCATAAGAATTAATCTGCTGATTCCAATTCGCCATTTCGGTTACCCAGATTTTCTTATTATACTTTTTTAATCGATCGAGCTGATCGCTTAATCCGTAATCATACCAATGGAAAGCGAGGTAATCGATTTTTGGTTCTCTGCCACCGTTTGCGGATTTATATTCACTTATAAAAATATCGAGCCATTTAGCAGGATTAGATAAATTAGGCATAGTGCCCCAAGTCATAGCCGGACCGACTAGCGATATTTCTCTCCCTTGAGCCTTTAATTCATTTATTACCTGTTCATATTTCAGCCAATCATTAGCTGCTTGTGCGGGAGTTCTATTTGCCTGATCGGTTAGATTCGGCTCATTCATTACGAGTAGATATTTTATTTCGGGACGAGATAGGATTATACTTTTTACGATAGCCATATCATTCGCGCTCGTATTGCCACCCCAAAGCATCGGTATAAAATCGATTCCGTAAGTCTTATTGAAATTAGCGGGAGCTTTTGAATTATAACTTGTACCCCAATTATAGTACCAACTAATTCCTTTAGAGATTGTGGCGAAATCAGCCTCTGAGACGAGGTCGAAAGCGATGCCCCGCTTAGGGCTTTTGGTTATTTCCTGAGGTGAATCTCCGACCGGAGAAGTACCGTCATCCTTACATCCCGATACCACTCCGATAAAAAATAGCACAATTAATATATTTTTTAATAAACTCATTTTCGCCATAAACTCCATTTTCACTTCTGCCTTATTTTTCATTCATTATGAATTACTAATCTAACCAATTTAATAAAATTAGTCATTAATTCACCCAATCCTTCTACGGGCTCATTGCAAAATTATTTATGAATTTTCCCTCGTGATAAAGATAAAAATACTCCGAACAAACAGAGCACACTAAAGAGAATAAATGCCACGTGTGTACTTTGCAAAAATTCATTTTGATTTTCTATTGTTATCTGTCTGCCGCCTATAAAGATCGTAAAGATTACGATAACAATACCCATACTCATCATCTGACCGATAAGGCGAACGAGTGCCAAAGTGGAAGAAGCGATTCCATAAAATTTCTTTTCTACCGAACTCATTATTGCGTTGGCATTAGGTGAAGAAAAAAGTGCGAAGCCTAGTCCGAGCATTGCCAAGTTACCGACTATAATAAAAAAACTGAGTTCGAGACTCAAGAAGCAAAAAACTATAAGACCGATAGTGATTATAGCCATACCCGATGAAGAGACAATTCTCGGTTCGAACATATCGGATAGTTTGCCCGCCAAAGGAGAAAATATCGCCTGCACTAGCGGTTGGGTAATAAGTATTATTCCTGCCTCTTTCGGGCTAAGCATTTTGATACTCTGCAAATAGAAACTCATAAGAAAAGCGATTGCGAAGGTTGCGCTATAATTAATTAATGCCGCACTGCTCGAAAGTGTGAAAGTTCGATTCTCTTTGAATAAGACAATGTTTAATAATGGATTGCTAATTCTCTGTTCATAGTAATAAAAAGCGATTGCGGAAATGAATCCGAGAATAATGAGTCCGAATCCGAACGCTTTAGGCAGAAGCGAAACTCCGACCATTATAAAAACGATTATCATTAATAAAATCAGGCTTCCGGTGAGATCAAATTTTCCCGTGCGCTCTTCTTTCCATTCGGAACTTAGGTAAAGAGCGGTAAAAGCCAAGATGAAAACTCCGATAAATGCAGTAATAAAAAAGATATATTCCCAGCCGAGAGATGCGGTGATGATGCCGCCAATAAATGGACCCGATGAAAGACCGGTATAAACTGCGGCGGTATTGATTCCGATTGCCTTGCCTCTTTGTTGAGGCGGATAGACGATTACGAGAATAGCCATGGAAGTTGTAAATATCGCCGCCGCACCGATACCCTGCAATCCGCGGGATATTAGCAGCATTCGTTCGCTTGCTGCAAATCCACCTACTAAAGAACTTAGAGTAAAAATTAAAACCCCCGACTTAAAAAATATCGTCCTGCCATAGGTATCGGATAGTTTACCGGCTGGTACGAGCAATGCTGCCGTTGAAAGGAGATAGATGGTCGATATCCAGCTAAGGGTTAATGCCGAGGAAGTAAATTCTTTACCGATGATCGGGAGAGCGACATTAAGTCCCGAACCGACAAATGCGGTCATAAATGAAGCGAGAGTGGTGATAAGGAGAACTTTGCTTGGGGATATCTGTTTATACTTCAATGACTTTACCGAATATTTATGAAAATTACGGTTACAAAAATACGAAATCTACCGGCAATATAGGCGGCGTAATTGTTCGGCACAAAATTTATGCTTATTTTTGGGGATGATAAGTACAAGCAAATTAACTCTGCGATTTGGCAAGCGGACTTTATTCGAAGATGTGAATCTAAAATTTACTCCTGAAAACTGTTACGGCATTATCGGTGCAAATGGCTCCGGCAAATCAACCTTTATAAAAATTCTCTCCGGCGAGATTGAACCAAGTTCCGGCGAAGTAATTATTACACCCGGAAACCGTCTTACAACCCTTAAGCAAAATCAGTTTGAGTATGATGAATTTGAAGTGATAAAGACCGTTATTATGGGGCATCAAAAACTCTATTCCATTATGGAAGAGAAGGATGCACTCTATGCAAAACCCGATTTCAGTAATGAAGATGGTATGAGAGCTTCGGAACTTGAAGCTGAATTTGCAGATCTTTCGGGCTGGGAAGCTGAATCCGAAGCTGCCGAACTCCTTAGCGGGCTCGGAATTGCTGATGAACTCCACAATAAATTAATGAAAGACCTTACGGGAAACGAGAAAGTGAAAGTCCTTCTTGCGCAGGCACTTTTCGGCAATCCCGATATACTCCTATTAGATGAGCCAACCAACCATCTCGATATAATTTCAATCGGGTGGTTAGAGGATTTTCTTCAGCGTTTCAAAAATACCGTTATCGTAATCTCCCACGATAGGCATTTCCTTAATCAGGTATGTACACATATTGCAGATATCGATTTCAATAAGATTCAGATGTACACCGGCAATTATGATTTCTGGTTAGAGAGCAGTCAATTAGCAGCCAAGCAGGCAAAAGATTCGAATAAGAAGATTGAAGCTAAGCGCGCCGAACTTCAGGAATTCATTTCACGATTTAGTGCGAATGCTTCTAAATCGAAACAGGCAACCTCACGTAAGAAGCAGCTCGAAAATCTTACACTCGAAGATATAAAGCCTTCATCACGTCGAATGCCTTACATAGCATTTAAGCCCGAACGCGAAGCAGGAAATAATATTCTCGAAATAAATAATATCACCAAAGATTCTCCCGATGGACTGCTTCTAAATGATATCTCATTCCGAGTAGAAAAAGGCGATAAGATAGCTTTCGTCGGTCCTAATGATCTATTAAAGACCACACTTTTTGATATACTTACTTACGAATCGAAACCCGATAAAGGAGAATTCAAATGGGGCGAGACTACACGAACCGCTTATTTCCCGAAAGAGAATGCAGAGTTTTTTAATGTCGATCTTAATTTGATCGATTGGCTTAGACAGTATTCTAAAGAGAAAGACGAAACCTATATCCGCGGTTTCCTTGGCAGGATGCTCTTTAGTGGCGAGGAAACATTAAAAAAAGCAAGCGTACTCTCGGGCGGCGAACGTGTAAGATGCCTTTTCGCTAAGATGATGCTTACGGGTGCCAATGTGCTTATTTTAGACGGTCCTACTAATCATCTTGATATGGAAGCTATATCCGCGCTTAATAATAGTTTAATTGATTTCCCCGGGACTGTTCTTTTCAGTTCACACGATCACCAATTTATTCAGACCATCGCCAATCGAATAATAGAAATTATTCCTACGGGAATAATTGATAGGAGTATGACGTTTGATGAATATATTGTAGATGAAAAAATCAAGAAGATTCATTTAGATATTTATCACGCCTCGGCGATAGACCTGTAAATTGGTTATCTGTTAGTCCAAGCTCTCGTTGAAGATTTTTTCTTTTGAGAGGATTTGTATCGGGACGAGCCGCTTCCTTTTTTTGATCGATCATTATTTGATACCTCACCACGGGATCCGGCATTTTCCACTCTATCACTCTTTGCTCCACTTTTTCCGGAGTTCTCACTACGAGAACCCTCTCTGCTTGATCTGCCCCTTTCAGAGTTGAACTTTCCGGAGCCACTTTTCCTTGGTCCTGTGCCCTCTTTGTTCGTGCCAATACTTTCAGTGCTGTCTCTTCTAGAACCCTCTCTTCTTGTACCACTATCTTGGGAACTGAATTTTCCGGGGACATTTTTTCTTGAGCTATCGCCTTCTCTATAAACTCCACCACCTTCTACTCTATCGCTCTTAGAGTTACTATGTCCGGAGTTTGAATCCTCTCTATAAACTCCACCATATTGCACTCTATCATTCTTAGCTGCGCCTCTGCCGAAACCACCTTTCCCTGAACCACCTCTGCCCGTTCTATCTCTTTGAGGTTTTTCACTCGGAGGATTTTCATTATGCAGATATCCTTTACGTACAACATTTTTCCCCGATTTCTCTCTCGGATTCTGCTGCTTACTCTTTGGTTTCCCCCCTTCAAATTTATTCTCTCCACTTTTCTTCGGAGAAATACCTTTTCTATGAGTTGTCCTCTTAGCCGGTGATTCTTTTGGAGTATCTATTACCGTTAATTCATCAAAAATAAAAGGATGATTTTTCACTATCGGAATATGTTTACGGATTAGTTTATTTATATCTTTTATATAAGCTCTTTCTTCTTGATCGCATAAAGAGATAGCAATACCTCCAAGTCCCGCTCTGCCCGTTCTTCCGATTCTATGAACGTAAGTCTCGGGGATATTTGGAATATCAAAATTTATTACGTGCGAGAGTTGATCAATATCAATTCCGCGTGCGGCAATATCCGTTGCCACTAATACCCTTATCTCACCGGTCTTAAAATTACTCAAAGCTCTTTGACGTGCATTCTGCGCTTTATCGCCATGAATAGCCTCAGCTTTTATATCCACCTTTTTCAAGAACCGTACGACACTATCGGCGCCATGCTTAGTGCGAGTAAATACAAGTGCGGAGATTATTTCAGGATTTTTTAATAAGTGCGTAAGCAGTTTTTTCTTATCCGCTTTAGTAACAAAATATAGACTTTGGTCAATTAAGTCAACAGTCGGAGATTCCGGTGTTACTTCTATTTTTACTGGATTACTCAAAATAGTATTTGCTAATTTTATAATATCCGGAGGCATGGTTGCCGAGAAGAATAATGATTGTCTCTTCTTCGGGAGCAGAGCAATTATTTTATTTACATCGTTTATAAATCCCATATCGAGCATACGGTCTGCTTCATCAAGGACAAATAATTTTATCTGTTTAAGCGAGATATATTGTTGATTAATTAGATCAAGAAGTCTTCCCGGAGTAGCTATGAGAATATCAATACCTCGTTGAAGTTTATCGGTCTGAGCTTTTTGAGATACACCGCCGAATACCACGGCATTCTTTAGCCCCGTATATTTTCCATAAGTATCGAAGCTCTCGCCTATTTGGATTGCGAGTTCGCGTGTGGGTGTAACGATCAAAGCATGAATATCGCTTTTCTTTTTATTTGCTCTATCCTCGGATGAAAGGAGTTGAAGAATAGGCACTGCGAATGCTGCGGTTTTGCCCGTGCCTGTCTGAGCGCATCCGAGTAAGTCCCTTCCTTCGAGGACTACGGGTATTGCCTTTTTCTGTATTGGTGTTGGTACTTTATATCCTTCTTCTGATAAAGCTTTATGGATTGGTTTAATGAGATTAATTTTCTCGAATGACATTTATTTCCTTTTGTATAAGTGTTGATTTTACGGTTATCCGCAGGTAATCTTATCTGATTTTCCTAAAGGCGCGCCGCATATTAATTGTGTGTCTTTTACTCAAAAAAAAAGCCGGGCTTATTCAGTCCGGCTTTCTTTGAAAATTCGACTATCTAAAGTTACGAATTATTTTACAAACATCATCTTTTTGGTGATTGTTTGGTTATTTGTCGATAACTGATAGAAGTAAATTCCACTTGATAATCCATAAGGATCAAAAGTAACGTTATAGGTACCTGCTGATTGTGTTTTATTAACCACGTTAGCAACTTCCTGACCTAATGAGTTAAATACTTTTAATGTAACAAAACCTTCTTTAGGTAACTGATACTGAATGGTTGTTGTCGGGTTAAATGGATTTGGATAGTTCTGTGATAATGTGAATGAAGATGGAATAGTATTATCAACTTTTTCCACTGAAGTTAATAAAGTTAACCAAGTATCTTCGATTTCAAGAGTACCTTCGGTATCTCTAAGAACGAATGTATGGTTCAAACCGAATCCATATTCATTATCCATAGGAGTACTAGCACTTACAGATTCCATGCCTTCATAAGAAGCACCATATTTGTATTGTTTCTGTCCGCCGTTTGTACCCGAAGCAACAGTAACTAATTTTGACCAAGTTCTGTCATTAGCAACTTTATCGCCAAATTTACCTGAATCATTAAGAGAAACCATTTGACCTGCAGCAGTATCAGCAGCAACCCAATCACCAGCCCAAGCACCTAATTCAGTAAGTTCGCCTTTTAAGCCGACAAAATGAATTTTGTCGTAAGGTAAAAGAGTATTTGCTGCTTTAGCATTTCCTGCATTAGCAGGGATTGTAACTTGGAATAATACTTTTTGATCTTTGGTAATAGCAGGAGCTGAAGGAACAATATTAGGAACGATAGGATCTAAAGTAACTTCTGCGCCATTGGCACCCATAGTATAGACTCTATTAGCTCCTGAATCCCATCCGCCATCACTAAAACGTGCACTTGGATATGCTCTGAACTTCCAATTAACACCGCCACCAATTGGTGCTTTTATTACTAATGTTGTTTTGTAAATCACACCTTCTTGAAATTGATCAAACTCCATATTTCTATTTCCGGAAACTAAAACAGCACCATCACCATCCCAACCTGCTATTCCCGCTACAGTCATAGAATCGCTTGCTGAATCAAAAAAGCCAATACCTGTACCAGCTATATTAGTAAGATCTGCCTGGAATGTAACTGTGTTATCTGCAGTTGTATCTATAACTGAATCATTTTCAAAATAAACTACCGGGATATCCATATTTGGAGCTGTTACAGTAAATTTACGGTTATCAACTCCTTCCCAACCGTCGCTAGTGCCTACGTTGACGAATTTGTATTCATATTCTGTGCCGGCTTTAGCATCAGGGAATTCAACAGTAATAGTATAAATACCGTCAGCATCTGCATCTTTTAATTCGAAGAAAGTTCCGCCCCAATTAGATGCATCTCCGGCATCTGTTTGGAAAGAACCTCTCATAACAAGCTTATTTACTCCTACTGTAAAAGTGCCTTCTGCAATTTTAACATTCATATTAACGCTGAACTTTACAGGAATTGCAGCAAACGTACTTCCTGCGAATGCTAAAACAATTAGCATAAGTAATATTTTTTTCATAGTGCCTCCACTAGTTTTGTGTATTGTTTTGTTATTTTTAATTGTTATCTTAAGAACCTTCTAAGATACAAAATGTGTTTATATTTTCATAAATATTAGTTAATTAAAATCCTATCGTTAATGCATATCTCGATATTTCATTAAACATACCGAAATCCATATAAGAGTAATCTACTCCTAACTTAACACCTGCTAATTCATAACGTAAACCGATACCGGCAGTTAAACCTTCTTCAGCATCTTCCTTCAAGAGTGAATTATATCCCACTCTTAAATAAACAATCTTACTCCATCCTATTTCAGTACCCACATTTAAGTGAGATGTTTGGTTATTAGGATAAAGAGCATCTGCGGCAACAGTCCACTTCCATGATTCATTGTCAAGCAGTTCCATACCGACACCTACTTGAAAATTAAGAGGAAGAGTCCATGAATCGGTTTCCAAAGAAGAAACTATATTAGCATTATTACCTGTATTGGAAGGATCGATATCAACAGGTTGAAGAAGATCCTTTCCCGCAAGCTTCATCTCAGTACCGAAATTAGCTATATTCATACCAATGCGCAAGCCATTAAATTGTGTCCTAAAAAGAAGCCCGATATCCACTGCAAAAGCCGAAGCGCTCTCGTTCCATATTCTTTGTTGAATATATTTTACCGTAGTACCGATAGAGAATCGATCGGTGAGATTACGTGAATATGAAAGTCCGAAAGCAACATCCATAGCGTCCCATCTCTCTCCTGTACCATTTGGCTGTGTAGCAGTAGTGATCTCTTCTTCGCCATAATCTAATTGATTCAAGCTTATTGCCACAGTTTGATCGTCATCTAATTTGAAAGCTAAACCGATCCAATTCAATTTTGTATCCACTAACCAATTGGCGGTGGAAGCAGAAAATTCATTTCCCTCAAGTCTTGCAAGACCTCCGGGATTCCAAAAAGCGGAAGTAACATCATTAGCAATCGCTACGAATGCACCCCCCATTGAAGTTGCTCTCGGTCCTACGGGTATATTTAGAAAGTTTGCGGCAGTAGTACCCACCTTGCTTTGTCCATATACCGATACCCCGAAGGCAACTAATATCAAAAAGAAAATTTTTATTCTATTCATATTAAGCTCCAGTATTCTAAATTATTTAATGATAGCAAGTTTGCCGGTCTTCTTTCCACCTTCGGGAGTTTCAACCAGATAAAAATAAACGCCGTAAGCAACATCAAGACCTTCTTTAGTTCTTACGTCCCAGCTAACTGTTCCGTTTAGCAGGCTGCCATCATGTTCAAGAGTTTTTACTAATGAACCGCTTGAAGTAAAAATACTTATCTTACTATTAGGCGGAAGATTAATAAAATTAATCACTCTCTCGCCTCTTCCTCTTATCTGCGGAGGCAGCGGCGATTCATATACGTTAGTAACTATATATGGATTAGGTACTGCTTTTATTTTGTCTAAATTATTTTTTGCTTCTTCTGCATTATATGATGCCGCAACGGAAGTAAAAGTAAATTTATCTTCTTTAGTAATCGGTTTTAAGAAATTAATTCTAAGAGTATCGCCTGCGCCTAAAGTTTTGGTGCTATCTCCTGTAAATGATACTGCCCAAGTCAATCTCTTTGACTGATAATCTGATAAGAAAATTCTATCGCCTTTGCTTAATGTAGTATCGCTTGTTATCCATGCGAAGGGAACTAGTCTTGGATTAGATTTTTCGGTTACATCATAGACTTCAAAATTACCTCTCTTAGCAGCGAGCGGTAGTCCTAATAATTTATCGGTAGAAGATTTATCATATTTATTATAGAAAACAAAGCGATAATCACGTGCATCTTTTACACCTGCCGGGAATCCCGAAACGGAGAAAGTGGCTACCGAATAATTAAGTGTCTTAATCGGTTTTGGTGAGTTCCATCCCGTTGTAGCCTGATTAATCTTTATACTATCGAGAGTTTGGTAACTTGGATCGATTGATAAATTAAGACCTTCAAATACAGTACCGTTAATAGCTTTTATGGGCTGCGGTGTATTAAACATCGTTCTTCCCGTTACTTTATTAGTAACTTGATAAGCATAAGCAATCGGTGAACCTTTAACTAATGAATCAACAAAAGTTACTTCATACTGAGCATCACGAATATCAAAAGGATTCATTACTTCATAAGTAGGTTTGACTTCCGATCCGCCGCTTATACGTGTTAATTCTTTACCCGATTCCGGAGCAACATAACCGATAGCAGGTGCATTTGGCACTACGGCTACCGTATTAACGTCTCTTACAATCGCACCCGTTACGTCTTTGGATATACGCTTAGGGGTTTCGGCGGGGAATATATCACGCGATGCATCGCCACGATCATAAGCTACCACTGCATAATAATAAGTTCTTCCATTTACTACATCATTATCCACCCAGAAATTTTTAATTCCATTATCATCACCGAGATAGAAAGGAACACCGAGAGTAGCTTCTATTACTTCGGGAGTGGATGGGAAATATCCTGCGATGCCATTCTTTAAATCGAACTGAGCAACAGGTTTATATCTTTTAGGGTTACCTTCGCCGTCTGCGATTTTATACGAATCAATAAAATCAGGATCGGTACCCTTATAAATTAAATATCCTTCAAAATCTTTTATCTTAGTTAATCTATCGATAGTTTTTTCTGCTACGTCATCCCAATAAAGAGTAACTTTACCATCGCCGGGCACTGCCGTTACGTTCGGTTTATCAGGCGGCTGAGGGAAATTATAGTTAGCATCATAAATTAATTGTGCTGTTCTTTTTGTTTTAATAACGCCTCTTAGATCATTACCGAATGCAAGAGCTAGAGAGAATCTTTCGGTGGCACCGGGTAGAAGAGGGAAATAACCTGATCCATAAACGAAATCGCCATCCTCGCCTCGTATAGCTACGTTATTGACAATTGAGCTCGGCACATCGAAAGAACCGGGGCGCAATCTTCTCCACATATCATCTTCATTCGACATCGTTATATCGCCTGCAGGTACGAAATACTGGAAGTTAGTTAAACCGATTTGATCGGATTCATTAACGTCTGTTCTATCGAAATTCGGCTCTCCCGGAGTGGGAACTCCATCGCCTTCGCCAAAATCTTTTGTATTCGGTTTTCCGTCTGCTCCTAAATCATCTATTTCATGATTCCAATCTCTATCATTATCTTTTAAGTCGGCTCTCGATTCATCAATCATATCATCGGTAACGCCAAGACCTTTTGCAAAATCTTTATATTGAACCGGATTAAGTGTATCAATCAAGATAGTTCCGCGGCTATCAGCTTTATATTGTCTATAATGAATCTGGTAGTTTTCATCAATCAAACCATCGAGATCATTATCAATTCCATCATAAGCGTTTCTATTTAATACGAATCCCGCACTACCTGTTACCAAATTGCCTTCGGCTAAAACAGTGGAATCAGGAACTAATCTAAAGGTCCTTCCCATCGAAGTAACATTAGCTACCGAATTAGGCATATTGAAAATTGTTCTTTCATAATTTTTATTTACATCGATTAATACAAGTTTATCGCCTGCTTTAAGAGTACGCGGCTGAAAATCATTCTCTACAAAATATGGAGCAGAAGATAAGAAATTACGTGCATCGCCATCATTATCGATACCATCAACAGAATTACCCGGAGACTCTAAGAACGCATAAGCGATATATCCGACTTGATTAGGATTTGGCTGCCATCTTGGATTTGCCGAAGGTCTGATATATTTATCAAAATCCCATGAATATGTAATAGCATCTCTTACTTGGAAAAACGATACGTCATCATTCCATTCATCACCATCAGCACCAACATAGGTTCCTACAATAGTACCAAATACGGTTTGCTCATAAGTAGTAGCACCAACGTTCTGGATTTCGTATAACCAGAACATTGCGTCCTGAGCAAGGAACTGAGACCATTGCATTCCGCGTACGCCCATTCTGATTGCCTGACCTTTTCTCGAAGGATCATTAGGATCAGGAAGGAAACCATGTCTTACGAACATTTTTTCATCTTTATTATCATCCATCATAAAGTAACTTTCTTCATCTGCGCTTTCTTGACCGCGACCGAAATATCCGTTCCACTCTGCGATACCATTAGAATCCACCCAAGTAGGTTGATCTGGCCAGACAGCGGGCCAGGTCTCGGGGAATACATTCATCGCAATTCCTTTACCGGGCTGATTAATAGCGGGATTAAAGAATCCGGGTATCGGCTCGAAAGTCCACGAAGTACCGCCTCCGGGAGCATAATCACCGCCGCCGGGACGGGAAACAGGGGTTATAATTACCGAATATATTGTATCTGTCCTTCCGTCATTATTATAATCTCTTATCGGGAGTCTTACACCGACCAATGGAGAAACGTCACCAACGTAACCGTTTGTATCATATTTCCAAGCTGCTCGGGGACCTTGATCGCCTGGTTGAGCGATTACTCCCCAGTTGCTAAAAATAGTTCTTATCTGATTACCTTTATGCACACCGGTTCTTCGGGCTGTTGCGTCTCCCCTCTGAATCTGTCCGAATGCATACGAAGTAACAAATAGACTTAGTATTACTAAGGTTATTAATCTGTATGTTCTATTCATAAACTTTACCATTTATTTTCATTATTTGATTACCAATTAATTTTAATTAAAGTATAGCGAGAAACCGAATTCCACTCTTCTAGGTTCGGAGTAGTAATCAGCTCTTCTATAATATTCATCCAATGTATTTACAATTTGCGGAGATCCTGATTGCTTTCTTAAGAATTCATCCAAAGTAAAATCCGCCGTTCCGCTATCCTGATAAACGTTAGTCTGATTCTTTATATCAAATAGATTATAGATGCGAGCAAAGAAACTAAGTCTGATTTTTTCTGCAAGATCAAGATCATAAAAAGCTCTTAGATCAGCATTGAATGAAGAAGGTTTAAGCTCGCTATTTGTTAATAGCTTTGAGATATTTAATGATTGAGTAGGAGTATATGGGAAACCGCTTCCATATTGTGCTATTAAACTAAGCCCCCAACCTTCGGGAGCCGAATAACTGAATGTAGCATTGATCGTATGAGTTTGATCCCAATTCAATGATACAAGTTGAATCTCCGGCTGTTCGCCGCTGGCTAATTGATTACGCGTAGCTGCCGGATCCGAAGCATTCCCTTTTGCTGTCTGTAATGTATAATCAAGTGTAGCAGACCAGTTATTCATAAAACGTTTGGTAACCGAAACAACGATACCGCGAACGAAACCAAAATCACTATTAATGAATTGGCTATATTTGCCGGCACCGCCATAAAGAATAATTTCATCTGCTCTAGTTCCTGTTAGGTTACGGATATCTCTAAAATAACCTGTTATATCCACTGTCAATTCATCAGTTAATGCTTGCTGAACTCCGACTTCACCGCTTACAGTCTGTTCCGGTTTTAAGTCGGGGTTGCCAGCAATACCTAAATTATCTGTTCCAAATCCGAATTTGTATTCGGGATTTGAATAGAGATATTCATAATTCGGAGTCTGGAAAAAGTGTCCATAAGAGAAATGAATTACACCTTTATCTGTAATTGGGAAGGCAACACCAAGACGAGGAGAAAACTGCATCTTTGCCTCAGCATCTTTATACCAATATCCTAATCTCTCATTATAAGTCTTTGCTATATTTGCAGGATTTCTTGGTCTATAAATATCAGGGTCTGTTCTATCTGTCAAAACCTTTCCATCCGGTTCAAAATAATCAAAACGGACACCAATATTGACAATCATTTCATCTAATTCTAATTTATCCTGTAAGTAAGCAGAAAATTCAACCGGCTTACGTTCATATCTATTAATTGCAAGATTCTCGTCAGGATTATTAATATCAGGAATTCTCATATTAACGTAAGGATTCAGAGATACTTGAGGATCAGGGATTCCATCTTCGCCCGGATCATAAGTGCCATTGCCATTAGCATCAATATATTGTAGTAAACTTGTATCATCATAAGAAACAGCATTCTGGTTAAGTTCAAAACCGAATTTCATCTGATGAATACGTGTAACCTGAGAGGTTAGATCGAGCTTCAATCCATAACTGTTAGTGGTACGTTTGAAATGTTGTGATTGAGTGCCGCCGGTCTTAAAGCTTGGGCTTTCTTTTGGCTGCTGATCTAATAATAAATAATGTGTGTAACGTGGGTCTCTATAATCTTCATAAACAAAATTTCTATACATCTTATAAAAATATGATCCGCTTAATTGATAGAAAGTATTTGTACCAATTGTATGGGTCATACTCAATATACTTGTAGCACCGGAACGTATTCTATTAAAATCACCATCAGGATTTAATTCAAAATCATGATTATAATCTTGATAATGAACTCTATCCATTATATAGTTATATGTAAGTTTTATTTGAGGGATAGGTTTATAGGTAAGCTTGCCTTGAGCATAAACTTTTTCATTCCAATTCATAGGAACTATCTCTTTATCTCCGGTTTCCTGAATTGTATAACGAGTTTCTACCGGTTCGGAAGGACCTTTATTTACAGTGATATCCCATGGATTATATAGTCTCTGACCTTTCATCCAACCATCAAAATAAACGTAACGTGCGTTGGTATAGAAATAAAGAGTGTTGGGAATAATCGGACCGCTTAAGCTCCCTTCATAATTTCTGATTGCAGTAGGATTAAAATCATTTCCACCTCGGAATACGTTATCATTCTGAGTAAAATAATCACCGAAATAAGTTGTAACGCTTCCCGTGAATCGGTTATCACCTTCTTTGGTTGCTAGATTAACGAATGCCGAAAGTGCTCTTCCATATTCTGCATTGAATGCACCGCTTATAAATTGTAATTCCTGAATTGAGCTTGCATTAACGTCCACAACCGTAGAACCATCATAAACGTCTGTAACAGGAACGCCATCGATAGCATAAACTACTTCGCCTCTTCTTCCACCGCGGACATTACCGCCCACCACACCGGCTTGGAGTTCTAAGATTTCGCTAAATTCTGTAACGGGCAATGCCGCTATCTCGTCCGATCCTATCAAGGATGTTGAGGCGGTTAAGTCTTTCGTTACTAATGGTTTCGATGCTACAACTACGATATCCTGTCCAAGCTCAACGCTTGTCTCGGCTAGCTGTATATCAATTTTTGTAGTTAAATCGATGGATACTCTTACATCCGAAAAAGTAACGGATTGATAACCGATTGCCGATGCCTTGATCGAATATGTTCCCGGTCTTACATTCAATATTGAATAGTAACCTTCAATATCGGATGCAGCGCCGATGGATGTTTCCGAAACAATTATATTGACAAACGGTAATGGCTCGCCGGTATTTTTATCCAAAACTCTACCTGCAATTTTACCTGTCTGAGCTTCTATATTGCTGAAAAGTAATAAAACAAA
>Ga0209347_1002404_pt1 | contig 25017 bp, 21 predicted proteins | sample AutmiccommuBRH23_FD_187382 | JGI IMG/M metagenome (GOLD analysis project Ga0209347, IMG submission 187382) | Deep subsurface microbial communities from Mt. Terri, Switzerland - Autotrophic microbial communities BRH/23 (SPAdes) (version 2) | ecosystem: Environmental > Aquatic > Deep subsurface >...
AGTTTTTCGATATAAGGCGCCAGCTCAGGGCGGGTAAACATCTGATACCCATTAGCCACAAACTGAATATTTATTCCGCGCACTCCCCCGTTGTATTCGGCAGCCAATTCTTCTACCAGCAGAGTGATATCATTTTCTGGCATTTCCAGCAGCTGGGCAAGGGTCTTCAGTGATAGCGGTTCTTTGGCCACGAACAACAGGCACTCAATAATAGATTTTGTCTCCTCGGGAAACATTACTCCCATCAACCGCACTCCTTTACGCTTCGACAGCCTCGTTCTCCCTGCTGTATATCATAATATCCGCAAAGGCTCTCGGTTGGTAAGCCCTGATCCTTCCGGTTTTTATCAACTCTAAGATGGCCAGGAAAGTAACGATGACCTCCACCCTAGTTGCGCTTGCCCTGAATAAATCACCAAAAGAAATGCCCTGCGTCTGAAAAAAAAGCCGGCGCATTATCTCTTTGACCTTATCCCTGATAGTCACTTCTTCCCTCAATATTTCCCCGATCAGATCCTGTTCCACAACACGATCCAGGACCTGCTTAAGAGCCCCAAGCAGAGATCCCATACTAATCCCCTCCAGGGGATTATCCTCACTGAAGAGATGCATGAACATCTCCTCGTCATTAGCCCTGGTGTACACTTTATTCATGAAGCTTTCCTTTTCCTGCAGGTATTCAGCCATCACCTTGAACTTCTTATATTCCAGCAGCCTCTCCACCAACTCATCCCTTGGGTCATAATTCTCTCCGTCCTGTTCCTCTTCGGTGAGCGGTGGCTTAGGGAGCAGCATCCTAGCCTTGACAGCCAATAGGGTGGCCGCCATAACCAGGAATTCGCTGGCCACCTCAAGATCCAGCATCTGCATGGCAGCAATAAATTCTAGATACTGTTCAGTAATTTTGGCTATGGGAATATCATATATGTCGACCTCGTTCTTTTCAATTAAGTGAAAAAGAAGGTCGAAGGGGCCTTCAAAAACCTCAAGTTTAATCTGGTAAGCCAAAAGGCTTCACCCCTTAATATCTTAAGTTCATTACATTTCTAACCTGAAGTATTGTCTGAGCTGCCTTTTCCCGGGCTCTTTCCCTGCCCTTCAGAAGGACCAGGCCAACCAAGTCCATTTTCGCTTCCAGAATCTCTTTTACCTCCCTCAAAGAAATAACACCGTTGACATAGTCGTCAATGATTGCCTGGCCAATCTCTCTGAGGTAATTTTTTTCTTTCCTGGGTGCGTTGGCCGAGAACTTTTTGAACTCTTCAATCACTGTTTCGGCCTTCCTGTCAGAATCTCCAAATTCATCATCATCAGAAATGTCATTATCTGCTCTGGCAGTCAGGAGATACCGGCGCAAGGCATCGTATGAATTGTCTTCATACTGGGCCCGGCGTTCCCGAATGGGTTTTAACATGTCCTCCAGCACCTCAAAAAGTTCATTCTTACACGCTACGCATCCTCGCTCCGCCCCCCGACACGCTTTGCCGATATATTCCAGCAGTTTATTATTATAAATCTCTTGGTATTTATGAACAATACATACCTCCGGATGGCCGTGGTCTTCTTTCTTCACCCGGGCGGGGTCGGTAACCATGGCATTAACCCGTTTTCTGACTTCATCGGTATCTGCAGAAATAGCTATGTCATTACCATAACTCTTGCTCATCTTACGCCCATCAACACCGGGAACCAGTGGAAATCTCCCCAGCAAAGCCTGAGGTTCGGGGAAAAGGTCAGTTTTGTATAGGAAATTAAATCTCCGGGCAATTTCTCTGGTCAGCTCCAAATGAGGCAGTTGGTCTTCCCCCACAGGAACTGTATCAGACTGATAAAGCAGAATGTCCGCAGACATCAATACCGGGTAACCTAAAAATCCGTATGTGGTTATATCCTTACCCTGTTTATCGAACTGGGCAACCTGGTCCTTATAAGTAGGGCATCTTTCCAGCCAGCCTAGTGGTATGTTCATCGAGAAATATAGGTGCAGCTCAGCATGCTCTTTCACCGCAGACTGTGCATAAATTGCACTTTTGGCAGGGTCTATACCTGCCCCCAGATAGTCTAGAACCATCAGCCTGGTGTCATTGGCCAATTCTGCGGTATCGTCAAATTTTGTAGTCAGAGAGTGCAGGTCAGCCACCATGAAATAACATTTATATTCTTTCTGCATGTGGGCCCAATTTTCCAAAACACTCAGGTGTCCTATGTGCAGCCTTCCAGTCGGCCTCATCCCACTTAATATAGTTCCTTTGCTCATCTCAACAACTCCTCATTTATATATCTTTATCATCTTTGCTCATCAGAAATATAACTGGAGAGACTCAACACCTAAAACTCCGGTTATCACTGCCGCCAACAGCTGGACAACCGGCATCAGAACCCGGCCCACAATACCGAATAGCATCAATAACAGCAAAATGACGTAACCATATTTTTCGAGGTTAAAAATAACATGGCTGTACCTCCGCGGTAAAACCCCGGCCAATATCTTGGACCCGTCTAAAGGAGGTACTGGGATAATGTTGAAAACAGCCAAAATAAGATTAATAAAGAAAACATTTAAAAGCACCGCGCTTAATATTGGACCCTGTGGTTCGACAAGTTTCCAGATAATAGCTGTAATTACCGCCATTACCAGGTTGCTACCTGGCCCAGCCAGGGACACCCAGAGCATCCCCTTCTGCCGGTCTCCCCGAAAATGAAATGCATTCACAGGCACCGGTTTGGCCCACCCGAACCTGAAAACAAGGAGGAAAATTGTGCCAAGTGGATCCAGGTGTTTGATGGGATTTAGTGTAAGTCTGCCTAAATTCTTAGCCGTCGGGTCACCTAATTTATAAGCTACGAGGGCGTGAGCATATTCGTGAAACGTTAGTCCTACCAACAAGGCAGGTATAGTCAATAATACATCTACTAAAGAAGGCAAAATATTTTAGCCCCTTTCTTTTATTCCCTTTTGGGCCAGGAAGTCTTTGACGAATCGGATTTCTTCATCCCTTGTCGTGATGAGGCCGTCCAGCCTGGCATCCCTGGTCGAGTCCAGGGCTTCTTTGAAGTATGGCCCGGGAGAGTATCCAATTTCTTTTATATCTTCTCCAGTTATCATGAGTTTATTGTGAATTGACCTGGCCAGATAGTTCTTAAGCCTTTCCTTGACCACCGAAGCTTGGGCGTTAGCAAGAATATACACAAAACTTTCATTGGTCAGACCCCTTAATACCGAGGCTATTATACTCATCTGCATGGGCTCAGGCGGAGAAAGCCTGTCCTGTATTTCCGGACACCGGCAGAGCAATTCAGAGATGATCCTGTGTTCTTCCTTTGTCACTCTTAGTTTTTCATCAATCAGGGCAACGTCACAACCGGTGTTTCTCACCAATACCCCAAGATAAACCACCCATGTAATAATTTTATCCGGATGGACATCCTTCACAAATTCCACCGCTGCGGGTACCCTCTTCAGAATCTCCACTGTATCTTCTTCCACATTGGCTTCAGGCATAATAAAAGGCCAGATGTGCAATTCACTCATCCTCTGAATAGCCCCGACAGGCGACACTTCACCCAGAATATGCTTAAGTTCCTCTCTGACCCGGTCAGCAGAAAGCTTCGCCAGCATCTTCGATTTGATAGCACTTTGGGCCAGGGCCAGAGTCTGTTGTTCAATGCGGAAGTTATACCGCTGTTCAAAGCGTACTGCCCGCAGTATCCTTGTAGGATCCTCCACAAAACTAAGATTATACAGAACTCGAATGATTCCTTCTTCCAGATCACGTCTTCCCCCGAAATAGTCAACAATTCCCCCAAAGTTTTTGGCACTGAGGGTAATTGCCATGGCATTGACGGTAAAATCGCGCCGGTATAGATCTTGTTTAAGAGAGGATACTTCCACTTTTGGCAGGGCAGCCGGATATTCGTAATACTCAGTACGGGCAGTGGCCACATCAACTCTGAAGTTGTCAGGGAGAATCACCATGCCTGTCCCAAACTTTTCGTGAATTCTAACCCTGCCGCAGAGGAATTCAGCCAGGCACCGGGCAAAATAGAGTCCATCACCCTCAACTACCAGGTCAATATCAAGATTTTCCACACCCAAGATTAGGTCTCTGACAAAACCACCTACAGCAAACACAGAAAATCCTTCCCTGTCGGCAATGTAGCTAATCTGGCCAAGAAGGTCCCTGATCTTTACCGGAAGGTTTTTCACCATAAGTTCGGTAACATTATCCAAACCCTTACCTGACATAGGCTGAGTAATATTATATACCCGTTCGTACTTCTCGGGATAATTTTCCCCGTGAAGAGTCCTTAAGACATCTGTACGAGAAACAATCCCCACAATTTTTCCGCTATCAATCACCGGCAGGCGGCCTATGTTGTGGTCAATCATTAGATGCTGGATTTCCGGGACAGGAGTCTGAGGTGCTATGGTAATCACCCTTCTGGACATAAAGCCCTTAACAGGTGCATGACCCAGCCCATGATGCTTGGCTTTGTCAATGTCCCTCCTGGAGATAATTCCAACCATGTCTTCCCCGTCAACAACAGGAAGGCCTGTGTGACCGTACCGGAGAAGTATTTTTCCCGCTTCTTCGATGGTCTTGTTTACCGGTACGATTTTGACCGGTGCAGACATTATATCAACAGCTGTTACTTCAGGTTTTACTAAGTCTTTCAGAAGGCCCTTAATCTGCTCCACTATGTCTTCGACGTTTCCATCCCTTACAGTGGCTGACGCCGCAGTTGCATGCCCCCCACCATTAAACCCGGCCAAGATTCTGGAAACATCTACCGCATCATCTTTACTCCTGCCTACCAAATGAATACGATCATCCATAAATACCACTGCAATAGCCACATCAATATTTGCTACTTCCATCAACTTATGTAACAATAATGCCAAACCGCCTATATACTCTTCGGTCTCAGCTTTAGTTATCAATATTTTGACGCCATGGATATCGAAGGTCTCAGTTGAGAGAATCAACGTATTGAGTAAGCCTTTTTGCTGTTGAGAGAGCGGCCGATCGATGAAATCAGCTACAATCGAAAGCTTAGCCCCCTTTAAAAGGAGGAATGCTACAGCCTCAGCGTCTCTCGCTGTGGTCGTGGCAAAGGTAAGGCTGCCTGTATCTTCGTATATACCCATTGCAAATACAGTCGCTTCAAAAGAGTTTATGGGAATTCCCTTTTCTCTCATCAGCTCCACTAATAGCGTAGTAGTAGCGCCGACGGGTGCTATGACTTCATGTGAGCCGTGAATATCATCTCCGGTTTTGGGATGGTGGTCGAAAACATGTATATCTAACAGGGGTTTACTCAAAACCGACCTTACATCCCCTATCCTGCCAGGACTCTTGGTATCAACCAAAATCAACCTGCCAACTTCCTGGTAAGGCACATCCTTAGCAAAAATAAACGAAAAAGCATCCTTGTGAAGAGACATAAATTCTCTGACATTGCGGTTGAGTTTGCCGGCGTAAACAAGTTGGGCCTCAGGATATAGCTTTTTGGCAGCAATCATAGAAGCCAACCCATCAAGGTCAGTATTGTTATGGCTGACAATAATCTCCATGCCTTTCCTCCTCGCGCTGTACCGCAATATTATATCATAATTTACCATTGATTTAAAGAATTGGGCCTAAACTAAAGGGTTCGCGCTCCCGCGCGAACCCTTTAGCTTATTGCACTGGCCCCTAGTCCCTGTTCCTTAATTTATTTACTATTCTTTACTACCTTCAACTCTTTACTGTTTTTCATCCTATCAGGAACCACATCATTACGAACCAAATCCTCCAGGGTTTCTCTCATAACCACTAAATCAGCCTGGCCATCACGGACGAAAATAACTGACGGTTTGATAATTCTGTTATAATTACTGGACATGGAATAGTTATAAGCACCGGTACAAAAAACAGCGAGAATATCTCCCGAAACCACTTCAGGCACATGCAAATCCCAAATCAGCATATCTCCGGACTCACAGCATTTCCCGGCAATAGATACTTCCTCAGCCTTGGTGTCATTTGCTTTGTTAGCCAATACGGCCTCGTATCTAGCCTGATACAATGCAGGTCTGGGATTATCAGTCATTCCGCCGTCAACAGCCACATATTTTCGCACACCAGGTATGTTTTTCACCGAACCGACAGTGTAAAGGGTAGTCCCTGCTTCACCAACAATAGAACGACCCGGTTCCACAATCACTTTAGGCATCGGGTGACTCATTTCATCTGCCACCCGCCTGATTGTTTCCATTACCAAAGTAGCATAAGTCCTGATGCTGGCCGGCTTATCCCCTGAAACGTAATAAATACCGAAGCCCCCGCCAAGATTTAGTTCTTCTATCCGGTGACCCGTTTCTTCATGAACTTTTTGTAAGAACTCCATCATAACTTCAGCGGCATGTTGATATGACTCTAACTCAAATATCTGGGAACCGATGTGGCAGTGAAGTCCCTTCAGATTAATGTTTGTAAGCTCAAGAGCTCTCTTAATACCTTCCATGGCCTGGCCGTTACTCATCACTAGTCCGAATTTAGAATCAATCTGCCCGGTCTGTATATACTCATGGGTATGGGCTTCAATGCCCGGGGTAATTCGGAGTAAAATGTCTGCCTTAGTCTTAAGTACGCCGCAGATTTTATTAATGTTTTCCATTTCATAAATGTTATCAGCTACAATTCTGCCAATTCCGGACTCCAAAGCCAGCTTAAGTTCATCAAAATTCTTATTGTTGCCGTGAAAATAGATCCTCTCCACCGGGAAGCCTGCCCGCAAAGCCGTATAAAGTTCTCCACCTGATACAACGTCCAGTCCTAAGCCTTCAGACTCAATCAGATGGCACATAGCAACAGTTAGAAATGCCTTACTGGCGTATATCACCTCAGAATTAGGGTAGGTACCGGTAAAAGAATCATAATAACTGTGGCATCTTTCCCTTATGGACTCTTCGTCCATTACATAAAGAGGTGTCCCAAACTCCCTGACAAGTTCAACTGTATCACACCCGCCGATAGTCAAATGTCCTTTTTCATTTATATGCGTCGTCCCGTGCAACTTCATGTTATTTTTCCCTCCCATAATAGTACATTTTATTAATAAACGGGAAGCACTCGAATTTTCATTCAATAATAACATATTGTTTTATTGTTCGTCAATAAACAAATGTTTACCGGAATCCGCACAACAATCCTTTTTATGTTTTCATCCATATGCTCTTCCTTATGAAAAAGTGCAAAAAAAAGCCCCCCTCTTCCGGGTGGGCATTACTACCGTTATTTTATTTTCCTGTTTAGGTTCAAAACATTCTTAAAGCTGGACTCTTCCTGGCCTTTAGCGGCTTGATCCGGCCTCTTACGGGAAGGGTTTCCCCTTATTAACGTGGCTGCCGTCAGCACCAGGGGCTTGAAGTTGGTAGTATTGATGAGAGAAGAAAATTTCATAAAGCATCAATCCCTCCTCCTAATAAACTAATCGGAGGGATTGATGTAAAACTTTAGTGTTTTTTGTTATATTTCCTTCCTATTTTTACAAATTTCGTGTTATTAATCCAAATTATACTTGGTCCGGATACGTCGGGAAACTTCATTTAAATAACTAAAGGCTTTTTCCACCGTATCATTGCCATCCAGGTTGACCAAACAGCATCTGGCCGGTGCCAGCCAAGCCTGGCTAAGCACCTGTTCTTTGGGTATACCGTGAGAATCGAGGTAATCCCACATCTCTTCAAGTTTGCCAAGTAATGTTTCAATGGATTCCTGGAGGAACTCTTCCTGCAGTGTAGGCACAATGCCCCATGATATAATACCGCCATTATTCAGGAAGTCTTTCAGCTGTTCTGTATACTTGATAAATATCGGACCATTGGAAAGGACGTCGATAGATAAAATATCCAATCCCAGTCCTTCCAGGAGAAAAGACCAGTCAGGGTTCCCACACAAGTGGACACCCTTAGGCCCTTCTAATAGCCCTATAAACTCTCGAAAGTCCTTCTTGGCCGACTCAGCTGTATAACCGGTGAAGGAGCCGAAAATAAAACTCAGTCCCGGTTCGTCGATCCAAACAAAAGAGTTTGGGTTGATTTCAGCCAACTCACGGCGCTGCACGTTTATCTTGCGGGCCAGGAACTCATATAGAAACCCTTTGACTTCATCGTTGTAGATAATGGGTTTCTTATTCTCATCCGCAATTTTCAGGCCGAAACTGATTGGACCTATGGACTGACCCCTGATTACTGGGAAGTCTTTCAAACGAGGGTCAGTTAGAAACGTACGATACACAACAGAATACTTACCGTCTATGCGAAAAAAATCGTCATTTTCGTAATTTTCAACATAATTACCTATTTCTTCGTAAAACCTGGCTGTATCGAAATTAATTTTATAATTTTCATCGTCAATGGTGATGCCCGGGAAGTTCTCTGTTACCTGGACATACATATCTTCATAAAAACCGGCATGAGGCAGCTGCGGCCAAAAAGGTATATCCACCTTAAAAGCAATCTTCATGGCCGCATCAATATCTTTGTGGGGCAGGATGCCCATAGCAGTTGTCTGGCAATTACCCTTCAGTTTCATTTAAATACCCCCTTTTAATTTATTTTACCCTCCAACCACTTCCCCGGCAGTGATTTATGTCATAAAGCCGTTACAGTTTTGTCACAGATTAACATCACCGATATATAACCCCATTCTTTTCAGTACAATTATTATCTCATAGCGGGGAAAGACCTGAGTAAGCTGGCAGTCGATACTGTTCACAAAATCCCAGTAATAGCTGCCCTCAAGCATTTCCACTGCCAGAATAAGCAAATTTCTGTTTTTCACGAAGTCAAATATTACGACATGTTTCCTAGCTACCCTGCGCATTTCTTTCAGAACCCGAAGCCGGTATTCATTGTCCATATCGTGAAGCGAGTAGGCCGCCGTTACCAAATCAAACTGACCATCTGCAAACTCAGCCATCTCATGGGCCGGCATCTGCCGGAAATCAATCCTGTCACCATACCTCTTCCTGCCTTCAGCTATCATATCGGCAGAAATATCTATGCCGGTAACATGGGACGTAAACTCCAAGAATAAACCCGCAAGTCCGCCGGTGCCTGTCCCCACATCAAGTATAGTAGTCGTATTATCAATACTAACCTGCTCCAGCAGCAGTGGAAAAGCAGAGCGATAGTCCTTCTGCATTCTCCTGCTGATTATCTTAAACGCAGGCATCACCAGGCGATAAAACCTTCTAAGCCTATTAATATCCTTTTCCCTCATAGTTATCTCCTTCGTAATTCATCTTGGCTCAAAATCGCCAATAGCGAGGTAAGGAAGCGCCGCCTGTCCGAAGACAACGAAGACCGCCGGTAAGTTTTTATGCCCATGATGAATACAGTAATGGGGCTGCTCCTAAAAACAGCCCCATGCATTTTCCTAGTACCTATTATTCTACTTCTACCATCCAGTTGAATTTGTCAGGCTGCTTGCCGTACTGGATGCCGGTAATTTCGTCATATAATTTCAGCGCTGTTTCCCCAGTTTCACCATTATTTACGGTGATAATCTTACCATCCCAGTTTAAAGACGAAACAGGGGAAATTACCGCTGCAGTTCCGGTCCCGAAGATTTCCTGCAGGATACCCTTTTCATGAGCTGCATAAACCTCGTCTATAGTTATTCGTTCTTCCCGCACTTCCATGCCCCATTCCTTGGCGACCTTGATTACCGAATTCCTGGTCATTCCACCAAGAATGCTTCCCTGAAGAGCCGGAGTGATTATCTTGTTACCTATCTCAAAGCATATGTTCATAGTGCCAACTTCTTCAACGCTCGTCTTGTCACAGCCGTCCAGCCACAGAACCTGGGTATAACCGTTGGCTTTAGCTTCTTCGGCAGCGAGGATACTTGCAGCGTAGTTGCCAGGAGTTTTGGCTTCACCAATCCCGCCCTTGGCAGCTCTGACGTACTTGGACTCAACCCATATGGATACCGGTTTGAACCCTTCGGCGTAATAAGCCCCAACGGGGGACAAAATAATAAAGAAGCGGTAAGTATGTGAAGGACGAACCCCCAAATACGGGTCCATGGCAATAATAAATGGTCTTATGTAAAGCGAGGTCCCTTCACTGGCAGGTACCCAGTCCTTTTCGATGCTCAGCAGCTGCAATAATCCCTGAAGTGCATCTTCAACATCAATGTTCGGTATACAGAGCCGGTCTGCCGACCGATTCATCCGGCCCAGGTAATCTCTGGGGCGGAATACTTTTACTTTGCCATCCAAGGTCTTATATGCCTTCATCCCTTCAAAGATGGCCTGTCCATAATGGAGTACCATTGTCGAAGGGTCCATCAGAACGGGCCCGTACGGCTCTATTCTCGCACTGTGCCACCCTTTGTCAGGCGCATAATCCATAACAAACATATGGTCTGTAAAAATCGTGCCGAAACCAAGCTTATCTTCCTGTGGTTTCGGTTTTAGCTCCTTGGCTAATGTAACACTGATTGTTCCACTCATTTTTAAACTTCCTCCCCAAATTTACATAAAATAATTCCGAAACATTTTACATTTATTTTATCAGTTTAATACATGGTTAAGTCAAGACATTTTTAAAAAAAATGTTTAATTATATAATAATTTTCAAATATTTCACTAATTCTGTTGGCACGGGCGCAAATAAGGAGGGCCCAGCCCTCCTTATTTCTACCGTCTTCATTCGGTAACAGGTAACTTCTGCAGGGATTCTTCTATCAGTGAGTCTGGGTACTCGAAATCTTCCAGTTTACCGTTAATGTAAGCGTCATACGACGGCAGGTCCAGGTAACCATTTCCGCTTAAGCAGAACAAGATTGTCTTGGCCTCTCCCGACTCCCGGCAAATTACGGCCTCATCGATGGCTACTCTTATAGCATGAGAAGACTCGGGCGCTGGCAGTATCCCTTCGCTCTGTGCAAATAGCAAAGCGGCTTCAAAACACGTTTTCTGCCCCCTGGCCTGAGCTTCGATGATCCCATCATGGAAAAGCTGGCTGACCAGTGGTGAATCGCCATGATAACGCAGTCCGCCTGCATGGATACCTGGTGGCATGAAATCATGTCCCAAGGTATACATGTTCAATATAGGCACAATACCCGCTGTGTCACCATAGTCATAGGCAAATCTGCCTTTGGTCAATGTCGGGCAGGCAGACGGCTCAGAAGCTATAGCCCTCACCTTGGCCCCTTTTGTCAGTTTATCATGAAGGAACGGGAAAGCAATACCGGCAAAGTTGCTGCCGCCTCCGCAGCATCCCACAATTATATCGGGGTAATCTCCGGCTTTTTCAAGCTGGGTCTTAGCTTCCACACCAATAATTGACTGGTGGATCATCACGTGGTTTAACACACTGCCCAGTCCGTAGTTTGTATCATCCCTTTTGGCTGCGTCTTCAACAGCCTCGCTGATAGCTATTCCCAGGCTGCCGAGAGATTCAGGGTTCTGGGCCAGGATTTGACGGCCGGCTTCAGTCCTGTCGCTGGGGCTTGAGATTACTTCAGCGCCATAGGTCTGCATAAAAATCCGGCGATATGGTTTTTGATGATAGCTGACTTTGACCATATACACGGTACATTCCATACCGAAAAACTTGCATGCCAGGCTCAATGCTGAACCCCACTGGCCTGCACCGGTTTCCGTGGATATCCTATTTATCCCGGCCTGCTTATTGTAGTAGGCCTGGGGAATGGCTGTGTTGGGCTTATGGCTCCCTGCCGGACTAACTCCCTCGTATTTATAATAAATTTTCGCCGGGGTATCCAACAGCTTTTCCAGCCGATGTGCTCTGTACAGCGGCGATGGCCGCCATAACTTGTAAATTTCCTGCACTTCTTCAGGTATTTCAATCCACCGCTCAGTTGAAACTTCTTGCTTAATCAATTCCATGGGAAAAATGGCGCTTAGGTCTTCCGGCCCAACCGGTTTCTTGGTAGCTGGGTGAAGCGCCGGTTTTGGCAGATTCGGCATGTCTGCCATCACGTTGTACCAAGCTTTTGGCATTTCGCTTTCTGAAAGCAAGATTTTGGTTTCACTCATCTCTTCTAATCTCTCCTTATCATTTATTTAGTCCGTTGGACGGTCTACTATCTGCATATGTGTATTTTATCCTGAAGACTATTTTTATACTAATCTCTAAAACAATAACCGCGGATAATGTAGAAAAACACGATTTAAAGAATTAACCAAAGGTTTAATCTCCAATTAATTGGCGTGTCCATCTGCATCTATCCGCGGCAAAATTTCTTCTAAGTATTGCTTTAATGAAACCCTATTGGTCTCTGTTGTCAAAGACCCGTTTGCTCTTCTTCTCGCTGCGCGGTAGTGAACCGTAAGGCACCGCTTCCACATCAACGATAATGCCGATTTTTGCCTTAACATTCTTTTTGCACTCTTCGGCCACCAGTCGCAAGTCCTCGCCGTCTTTGGCTTCAACCTTGATCAGCATATTGTCCTTGGCATTCTCCCTGGTCAGGATTATCTGGTACTCGCTGCACGCGCCCTCAGTCATTTTGAGGACATGGTCTATCTGTCCGGGATAAACGTTGACAGCTTTAATCTTGATCATATCATCAGTCCGACCCAATACCCTGTCTATCATCGGAAAGGGACTGCCACAGGGGCAACTTTCAAGCCTTAGCCTGGTAATATCGTGAGTCTTGTACCTGATTAGAGGCATTCCCTCCTTGGTCAGGGTGGTTATCACCAATTCGCCCTCTTCACCCGGAGGCAGCTGTTGACCAGTTTCAGGGTCAATTATTTCGAATATAAGATGGTCACTCCAGAAATGAATACCTGTATGCTCCGGACAGTCAATGGCAATACCAGGACCGTAAATTTCAGTCAATCCGTAGATATCGAAGGTGTCAATTCCCAGATATTCCTCTATCCGTAAGCGCATCTTGTCACTCCAGCGTTCCGACCCGATGACGCCAATTTTCAATTTAACCTGATCTCTTAACCCCCGGCGGTTTATTTCCTCTGCCAGCAGAAGAGCATATGAAGACGTGGCGACAAGCACCGTAGAACCTAGGTCTACCATCATTTCCAGTTGTTTTTCGGTGTTACCCGGCCCCGTAGGGACTGTCATTGCCCCCAGAGCTTCCACACCGGCCTGAAATCCTATCCCGGCTGTCCATAAGCCATATCCGGGAGTTACCTGAACTCTGTCTTTATTAGTCACCCCTACCATGGCAAAACACCTGGCCATCAACTCTGCCCAAACCCGTACATCATTACGTGTATAAGGGACGATAATAGGTTTTCCTGTAGTGCCTGAGGATGAATGGATGCGGACCACTTCTTCTTCGGGGACGGCCATCAAACCAAGCGGGTAACCTTCCCGTAATTCACTTTTATTAGTAAAAGGCACCCTGGCCAGGTCCTCAACGGTTTTAATATCGGCCGGGTCAATTCCGGCCTGCTGTAACTTAGCCCGGTAGAAGGGGGAATTTTGATAAACCCGCCGCATTAAAGTTTCAAGTTTCTTCCCCTGCTCCGCAAATAAATTCTCATAATCAATAAAATCACTCGTTTTTCTTGCCTTAACTGCCATTTTCGAGCACCTCCCTGACAGCTTCCCTGCCCAATTTAAAGGCTTGTCTGTTGATGTCCCGCAATTTTTCCGGAAGCATTCCTATAATAGACGTAAGCAGCCGTTCATGAGAAAAAGGAAGTTCTGGAACAGTCGATAGGGCACCCAGCATAACCGTATTTGCAGCCTTGAAATTACCTGCACTGAGGGCAATTTCAGCGGCATCAATCATGATTGGGCATTTAACATTGGCGTAAAGGTATTTTAAAAGGGCTTTTTCATCATATACTGATCTACCTGCAGTAACTGAAACCGGGACGATACGCGCACTGTTGGCAAAAACCCGCCCCCCTTTTTTCACCTTATGAAGTGAACGGACAGTCTCAGCCAGTTCAAACCCTAACAGAATGTCAGCGCCTTCATCTGGAATCAATGCTCCGTATAGAGGAGTTCCTTTTTCACCTATACGGACATGGCTGGTAACAGTCCCTTCCCGCTGGGCCATACCGATGGTCTCTGATGTCCGAACCGGCAAGCCAGCTTCCATGGCTGCCTGGGCCAAGACCCTGGAGGCCAGTACAGTCCCCTGCCCTCCTACTCCGGCAATAACTATGTCTAACCGCATGTGACCACCTCCTCAATAGCGCCCACCGGGCAGACCTGGGCACATAAGGTGCAGCCTGTACAGGTTGCCGATATAATAACCTGGTCATCACCAAAGGTAAGAGCAGGACAGCCCAACTCCTTAACGCAACTGCCGCAGCCGGTACACTTACCGGCAACTACCTGGCATCTTGTACTTTGTTTGACTACAGCGATACATTCCCTCTTCATCACAACAACTGCCGGACCGTTAAAGGTCAGAACCTCCCGGGCTGTTTCCCTGGCAGTGGTCAGGTCATAGGGGTCAACGACTTTAACAAATTCAACTCCGATTGCCCTGGCAACTTCGGCAATATCTATATATTTTTCATTAATTCCTGTGGCTGTCATACTCAACCCAGGATGAGGCTGATGGCCGGTCATGGCTGTAGTCCTGTTATCAAGTACCACCACTGCCACATTGGCATTGTTGTAAACAGCATTAATAAGTCCTGATAAACCCGTATGGAAAAAAGTCGAATCACCCAGAAAAGCAATGTGTTTACGGTCTTTTTCGACAGTTGAAAGGCCGGCCGCAATGGTAACGCTGGCTCCCATGCACAGGCAGGTATCGACCGCACTCAGAGGCGGCATTACGCCAAGGGTGTAACACCCTATATCTCCGGTGAACACAGCATCATAATGTCTGGCTTCCTTCTTGAACGCATAAAAGGATGCCCTGTGAGGGCAGCCTGCACATAAGATGGGCGCCCGTTCCGGCAGTTCCGGGATTCCGTCAGCGTCAGCATTAGCTTCGCAAGTTTCTCTTACAGCACACTCTTTGGCAGAATTAAGCTCGTCAGCCAGATATTCGGTCAAAATTGCTTTTATCTTATCTACATTCAGTTCACCTTCACGGTCGACCACTAAGTCGTGCTTACCGCTTATGGCTGTCGAAACACGGTTCTGCCAGGCCATCTTAATAACCTGGTCTTCGACTACCGGTTCCTGCTCCTCTACGACCAGCACCTTGTCCACATTGTTCAGCAGCTCATGTACCTGCTTGCCGGGCAGTGGGTACGGAGTGCCAACCTTGAGTAATGAAACTTCCAACCCAAGCTGTTCAAGGGCTTCACGGACATAGTTATATGAAACGCCGGAGGCAATAATACCTTTGCGGCTTCTGATTTCCAGACGGTTAAAAGGGGATTCCTCAAAGATCTTACGGGCTTCTTCCTGCTGTTCGTTTAACCATTTATGCCTGCGATAAGCCAAGCTGGGGAAGATGACCCAGGATGGGTTCTGTTCAAAACCGGTCTTGTTGCGAGGGCCCAACTCCCCAATGGTAACATCCTGGCAGACGTGACATGTCCGGGTCGTTGGCCTGAGGATAACCGGCAGACCAAGTTTCTCGGAAAGTTCAAATGCTGCAACAGTCATGTCTTTGGCCTCCTGGGGAGTTGCCGGGTCAAAGACTGGGAGTTTGGCAAACTGGGCAAACTTACGGGTATCCTGTTCGTTCTGGGAACTGTGCGGCCCGGGGTCGTCAGCCACTACCAGGACCAGCCCCCCTTTAACACCTATGTAGGCCAGTGTCATCAGAGGGTCAGCGGCCACGTTAAGTCCCACCTGTTTCATCGAAACTATTGACCGGGCGCCGGCATAGGCTGCTCCCGCAGCTACTTCCAAAGCCACCTTCTCATTAACCGACCATTCCGCGTAATAGTTGAATTCCTTGGCAAAGTGGGCCAGCGTACTAAACACCTCTGAAGACGGTGTGCCAGGATATGCTGTGGCTACCTGTACCCCCGCTTCCACAGCCCCGCGGGCAATAGCCTCATTGCCCATTAGCAGCATCTTATCAGTCATAATTACTTCCTCCTGTGCAAGAACATTAATGCATATAAAAAATTTTAGCATGTTGTATCTCTTTTGTCAGTAATTATTTAATTCCGACAGACCGTCACTCCAGATGCGGTAAGGGAAGCAGCCCCATGTGCTGCAGAAGGTCAACGAATTTGGCAATAGTCTCCTGCTGATATGTACTAACATCCCGGTTGGTAAAATCATAAAAGCCGATGCCTGTTTTCATGCCTGTACGTCCCTGAGCCATGTTCTCCAAAACAACCTCAGGAGGCGCAAACCGGTCGGCTTTTAAGGAATCCTTTAAATAATTGCTGGCGTAGTATAAAATATCGCCTCCACCCCAATCAATAAACTCCAACAGGCCTAGGATTGCAAACCTCACGCCAAACCCAACCCTGCTGGCCTTATCTATATCCTCAGGAGAGGCCACCCCTTCTTCAACCAGACGAGCCGCCTCGTTCATAGCCAGAGCCTGTATGCGCGGCACGATGAAACCCGGAGAGGCCGCACACTTTACCGGCACTTTTCCCGCAGACTCCAACAAGTCCATCATATCCTGAAGGTCTGCAGGAGATGTGGCCTGCCCCGGACTTACCTCTACCAGGGGAATAAGGTATGCAGGGTTAAGCCAGTGAGTATTCATAAACCTGTGTGGACCACTGACGTAAGAGGCCAGGGTATCCACCAGAAAGGATGACGTTGTTGAGGCAATCAGCGCACTTTCCGGGGCCGATAAACAGATTCGAGAAAAAGTCTGTTCCTTTATATGCAGAACCTCCGGTACAGCTTCAAATATGATACCGGCTTCCGGCAGTACCTGGTCCATCATGTTAAAACCCTTAAATTCAATCCGCTGCAGAATTTGTTCAACTGCGGCGTTGCTAAGAATTCCGCATGAAGCTAAAAAACCAAGGCTGCCTGCTATCTGCTCAGACGCCCCTTTGAGAACACGCTCTGTCTCATCCTCACTCCGCTCCCTGGAGTCAATCAAAGCAACCCTATAACCTGCATAGGCAAAGACATGGGCAATCCCCATGCCCATACGTCCCGCGCCCACAACTGCAATAAGAGGTCTTATATTACTCATGATGATAATCCTCGTTTCAAGAGCTGGTGTACTTCCTGCGGAGTTAACCTTGCCAGGCCAAGGTATTCAAAGGTTCGTCCCGTCAAACGAAGGTCTCTGCCTACTATAGCTGAAGCTATAGCCAGCAGACCAGCTGCCAGGGGAACCGGAACACCCGCCCATTCACCGATGGATACCAACAAAGCCAAACCGCAGGCCACATCCTCATTCATATACCTGTGGTCTTTTAACACCAGCTTTTCACGCCAATCGGCGCTGTCAACCAGTTTTTCATGAGCGGCGTTACCATACATCCACTCATCGCCCTCCTGGCTGTAATGGTCAGCCAGAGGGAAATGGGGCGGTCCGTAACCCAGCGCTTCCCTTACCGCGATACGCTCGGCATCAAGGGCATCATGGACACGCCGGACGGCAGGCTGGGTCCCTTCATTATGTATATCCCAATGGTCGAAATGCTCAATCGGCCCGGCATTAAGTAGAATAAGCGGCGGATGAATGATGGGCCCGGCATTCATCAGAGCCCCGTCCAGGGCATCCTGCAGAGGTTCAACCGCAGGGAACGCTTCCTTCAGGATACGAAAGGCAGCCTCTGACTTTTCGGCCGGAAATACTCCGGTCGGCAGGCGTGTAGCCCTGGTTGTTATAGCTATGGTATCGCCGTGTTTACGAGTCAGATATGGCAGAGTCCCTGTTTCAGCAAAGATGACCTTAGCATTGCACCCTGCATCAAGCAAGCGACTGGCCATTAAGTAACTACCGAAGGTGCCCGGGCAAAGAAGAATAACCTGATTGTCCTGCAAATGAGGGGCCAGTTCAATACTCAATGACTCCTGTGAAATTGCCGGAAGAGGTATAATTATCAACTGAGCGCCCCTTATGACAGCACCAAGATCAGTACTGGCCTGAGCCAGTTTAACTTTTCTTTCCCCCTGGTAGTCCTTCAGGTTTATCCACTTGGATTCAAGTACAGGGCGAAAAGCCTCTATATTGCGGCGCCAGAGCCGGACATTGTGTCCCTTCTCTGATAAGTCAGCCGCTGTGGCATAAGCCCCGTTTCCTCCCCCGATTACTGCTATTTCCATTTATAAATCCCTTCCTCACTGACAGTTAATAACGATTAGCTCAATAAGAATGTAACAACATTGGGAAATACGTTTAGTAAAATGACAATGACAAAATAGGGAATCATGAAGTAACACGCGCCCTTGAATATCGACATAATCGGAATATCGGGAGCAAGCCCTTTGACCACAAATACTGTTACTCCTACCGGAGGGGTAATGGCCCCCGCACTGGTAACAATGCAAAGTAAAACAGCGAACCAGACCGGGTCATAACCCAGTGCTATGATAGTAGGGAAAAAGATCGGAATAGAGATTATCAGGAAACCCAAGGCATCCATTAAAGCCCCACCGATGAGATAAATGAGAAGAATGGCCGACAAAATAATAACCGGCGAAACCTGGAGAGAACTGGTGAAGTCCGCTACCACATAAGGAAGCCTGGTAATTGCCAGGAAGCGGCCGAAAACCATGGCCCCTATCACCAGGGTAGTTACCATGGTAGCTGATTTCAGAGTGCCAAACAACGACTCAGACAGATTCTTAAAGGTGAGTTTGCGCATTACCAGGGCGATGACCATGGCCCCAAAAGCGCCGAAGGCCCCCGATTCAGTGGGAGTAAACCATCCCTTGAAAAGGCCCCCGATTACAAATGCGAATAGAACCAAGGTAGGAACTACCCCTATGATAGATGATATTTTCTCCTTAAAACTCACTCTGGGACCGGCCGGACCCAACTCCGGATTTCTTTTGCACAGGTAGAAAACCGTTGACAAAAACAACACTGTTAGCATTAGTCCCGGAATAACGCTGGCCACAAAGAGCTGTCTTACGGATTGTTCCGTCTGTAAAGCAATAACCAGCAGTACGGTACTTGGGGGAATGATAATCCCCAGGGTCCCGCCGGCAGCTACAACCCCACTACTGAGAGTCTCATCATACTTATATTTTTTCAGCTCCGGCAGTGCCATGGTCCCCATAGCTGCAGCAGTTGCGGAATTGGAACCGCAGATAGCGGCAAAACCTGCGCTGGCCAGGACAACAGTGGCAGCCATACCGCCGCGAAACTGTCCTACCCATTTATAAGCAGCCTTGAAAAGGCTTTCCGTAACCCCGGTCCGGAAGACTATCTCCCCCATTAAGATATAAAGCGGCACCACACTCATCGTATAATTAGAGAACTGATTCCAGAGGTCAGTAGTCAGTACACTGTAGGCTGCCCTAGGGGAAGCAACAACCAACAGACCAAAGAAACCTACAATAAACATGGAAAAACTGATAGGCATTCTTAAGACCATAAGTATTAATAAGACCAGCAGGCCAAATAAAGCAATAGTAGTTAAGCTCATTTCTCTGCACTCCCAACTATTTCTTTGAGAAAATCGACCAGCAAGGCCAGCACCAACCCACCGAAACCTATTGCTAAGAGGAAAATCAGGGGATAGTATGGTATTGCCATAGTCTCGGAAAGGTTGCCGTTATCAGCAACAGTCAGGGCATAAAGCCATAGCTGCCATACCACCATGACAAAGAACAACATACTGATAAACAGCATCACACTTTTCACGATTTTTTGCAGAGAAACCGGAAACCGTTCCACTAGTGCGTCTATCTCAACATATCCCTGCTGCAGTTGACAGTACCCCAGCCCAAAGGCAATAGATATTGCGGCTAACCAGCCAACGATTTCGGTAGTCCCGACAAAGGGTTGGGTAATCTCCCGCATGACTGCATTGGCCACAACAACCAGCACCATCAGCATCAGGCTGGCTCCGGCGATCCAGGCCAGTCCTTTATTTATATAAACATTCAAACCGTCTAGCAGCGCAATTAACCCCTTGTGGGAAAAACCCGCTTCTGCTGTTATGGGGACTAATTTTTCATCCGGATTGGCCACTGTGACCACCTCCTCACTAAATAACAAGCTACAGGCCTAATTCATTTAAACAGCAATAAAGCCAAAAGGGGCACCCATTCACCGTAATAATTCAGGCAGGGTGCCCAGCTTTTGTAAAGTTTTAAATATTATTTGCTATACTTATCTTTCAGCTCATAAAGCCTGTTTTTGTACTCCTCCGCAGGCATACCCTGTGCTTTCAGGTCAGAGACCAGCTTATCCTGCAGCGGCTGGAGTTTCTTGAACCAGTTGGCTTTCTCTTCTTCAGACAGGGTTGTTACCTGCAAACCCTGTTCCTTTGCACTCCAGTCCAGAGCCTCCTTAACATGGTTGTCATGATACTCAGCGGTCCATTGGGAAATCTCAGGACTCAGCTCATCAATCACCTTTTGTACATCAGGCGGCAGGGAATTCCATACATCTTTGTTCATTACAGCTACGAAGGTGGTGACGGTAAGGGGATAATCAGTAGTATACTTGAGGCTCTCAGCAAGCTTTAGATCCATGAGGACTTCACGGGAGCTTACCAGTCCCTCAACAATACCGGTTTGCAGAGCTTCCGGCACCTCCGACATACCCATCCCGATGGGTGTGGCTCCAAGGTCTTTTAAAACGGGAGTTAAAGCTCCCGATATCCTTATTTGCCTTCCTTTTAAATCACCGAGGCTGGCTACAGGTTCTTTCACCATGAGGTGAGCAGGTTCCGTGGAAAAAGCAGTTACAATTTTATAATCTTTAAAGGCATCTGGGGGATACTCTTCTACCAGATCGTAGATTACCCGACTTGCTAGCTTTGAGTCAGTAAAGCCAGAGGGAAGATCCGAGATTCCCATCAGCGGGAAACGTCCCGGTTCGTATGTAGTACAGGACAAGCCAATATCGGCAACCTTATCCCTTACCCCGTCATACATGTTCTTATCGGTCAGCAGAGTTCCTCCAGGGAAGAGTTCCACTTTAACCTTGCCACCGGTTCTTTTTTCGACTTCTTCCTTCCATTTATCCATCTGCTTGGCGGGGAAGGTTGTAGCCGGGGCAAAAAAGGCATACCTTAGAATAATTGGTTTGTCCAACTTGGTTTCACCTGACCCGGAAGTAGACGTGGCGCATCCGGATACAACAAATGCCGCCATCAGGACAACAGCCAATACGAAGAACAGTTTCTTTCTCATGTCACGACCTCCTTATTGAAAATTTGCAAAACAAAACCAGCACCCAAATGAGTGCTGGTTAATTTCGTTGTAACCAAACTCACCTCAGCTCTCCTCAGCTCGTTATCTCATTCTCATCTTGAATACCGGAAGCCCTCTGGCCCCGTTCAAAAAAATTTTATCATGTGAGCTGTGGAACTGTCAATGAATTTAATTTTTAGCTGATTTTCTTCTTTTCTCTGATAGCATTTCCCCACTTACCGCATTTGTCATTCCACCTGGCCAAAACTTGTTCCGGAGTGGATATTTCGATGACTTCACATAAGTTGGGGCAATCACCGCATTCAAAGCTGGCAGCTTTGAAATGTTCCTCGGCGACAGCGAAACCTTTGAACTTGGTTGTCCCTGTTTTCCTGACTTCATCTTTGGCCAATACTGCTGCTCCGACAGCGCCCATAACCCCAAAGTGCGGCGGGATATTTACTTCTATACCCAGGGCCTTTTCAAAAGCTCTTTTAATGCCTACATTTGCTGCCACGCCGCCCTGAAATACTACCGGACCGAGGATTTCTTTACCCTTCCCGACATTGTTCATGTAATTGCGGACCAAGGCTTCACAAAGTCCTGCTAAGATGTCAGACAGGTCATGGCCCATCTGCTGCTTGTGGATCATGTCCGACTCGGCGAAAACCGAACAGCGTCCGGCAATCCGCACAGGGCTGCCGGATTTTAAAGCTATCCCGCCAAAATCTTCAATAGGAATATTAAGACGACCCGCCTGCTGGTCAAGAAATGACCCGGTCCCGGCCGCACAGACAGTATTCATGGCAAAGTCGGCTACTACCCCATTCCTGAGAATAATTATTTTAGAATCCTGCCCCCCGATTTCCAGAACTGTCTGCACCCCTGGCACCAGCTTGGAAGCTGCTACCGCATGGGCAGTAATTTCGTTTTTCACCGAATCGGCGCCAACTATAATGCCGCTCAAGTGCCTGCCGCTGCCAGTTGTGCCTATTCCACCAATCTCCATGTCAGCCGGCATCTTATTCCTGATATACTCCAACCCTTTCTGAACAGCTGCAATGGGCTGGCCTTGGGTCCTGATATACAGTGTATCCAGAACCTGTTCTGCTTCATCCATAAGCACAATATTGGTGCTCACTGAACCCACATCTACGCCTAAATAACCACGCATATTATAACTCCTCCTTGCTTACCCTTTGTTCACCGCACTTAACTCATTAGCCGCATTTACCTGGCTGGCAGCAGCGTTTTCCTTTTTTCTTTCCAGGAGGTCCACAAAAGCCTCAAGCCTTGTCACAACTCCTGCATCACCTGAATGTTCATCCACAATCAGGGTGAAGGTGGGGATTCCATAGTCTTTGCTTACTGTTGGCAGAATACTTTCTGCCACTATTTCCGGCATACAGCTAAAGGGCTGGACCTGGATTACGCCATCATAATTTTCCCTGGCATAGAGAATTGTACTGCCTATGGTCTCCTGGCCATGACCACCCACAAAATGGTTCACATAAGGCGGCGCATATTCTCTGGCCAACTTACTGCCTTTAATTTTAATCAGTCCCATAAACAGATGGTCGTTGATCCATTCGCTAAGATATATGGACCGGTCCACTTCGACCCCCAGTTTACCCAAATGTCCTTCCACATCCAGATTGACAAAAGGTTCCAGCATAACATATATTTCACCGACAATCCCTATTCTAAGCGGTTTCCTGTTATTATCAGCCGGAACCCGGTCAAAGGCAGACATAGCCTTTTTGACCATTTCATCCAATTCCTTTTTGCTCCGGGCATCATTAATCCAATTAAGGGAGGTTTTAAATACCTCATCAGCCCGACCCTGTTCTAATTCTCGGGGTCTCAAATAATGCACCCTGCGCTCAACCTCATCAACAGCCCGGGCCTTATACCAAGCGAACCTGATAGCTTTGATGACATCAAACCATGAGCGGTTGGTGAGCTGTCGTATCTTAACGAGGAGTTCTGATATATGTTTTTCCGGTGGTTCGAGGATAACCATCTTCATGTTGTAACCTAAATCCTGAAGAATTTCCCGCTGGACCTGGGCATAGTAGCCAAACCGGCACGGTCCGATCCCGCCGGCCATTATCACCGTATCAGCGCCTAGTTCATAGGCCTCGATAAAATTGCCCATATTTATCTTCAGTGGAAGGCACGCAAACTCTGGTGAATGCTGAGTCCCCAGAGTCATCGTCTTTTTACTGGGCATAGGCGGGACTATCACCTCTATGTCTAGATATTCCAGAAGCGCTTTTAGGCAGATATGCATATGCCCCATATGGGGAAAAGTTACTTTCACTGGGCAGCCCTCCTCCATCTAATCATATCCAGGAAAGCCTCTAGCCTTGTTACGACCCCAGCCTCACCTGTATGCTCATCTAAAGTCAAATTAAGGAAAGGTACATGGTTACTTCTTCTCAAACGTCTTTCAATAATTTCTCCTGTAAATGAATCCGGGCCACAGCCAAAGGAGGCTACATGGATAATCCCGTCAATCCGGTCCGACCGCATAAAGTGAAAAGCGGAACCAATCATCTTCCGGCCTAGAGTCCAAAACAACCGTTTGGGCAATTCAGCAGCCCTATCCTCAATAGTCTGGTCCTCAAGATTATCGGCAGTAACAACCCTCGCCCCCATCTCCCTCAGCTTTTGGATGACATTCATGCTCACATAGGTATCATAAATGTTGTATCCATGGCCGATTACACCAATGGTAAGGCTGCCTTCCTGCTGAGGAGCAAAATTCTGAGCCACCAATCCTTTATCCATCTGCTCAATGGTTTCATGAGGCATAAAGCCCAGCCTGTTCAGCCGGTGAAACCGCTCCTGTTCCTCCAGACCTTTCTTATAAGCCTTACGGATAGCCAGTGGGTTCCCGGTAAATACCTTTCCTGCTTCAACAAAAGCGTTGTAAAGATTATTCTCTTTCCGTGACATGTTGACTGCAACATCAATGATGGGCGGCAGGTCCGGGATGTTGTACCTGATCATATCAGGCAGGCCCAGAAATTTTGGGCAGATATAGGCTTTCCGTTCGACGCTGACCATCCTGGGAATAAACAGATAATCTACTTTACCCTTCAGATCCAGGACATGTCCGAAAAACAGCTTCACCGGCATGCAAGCGTCGTCTACAGAATGCTTGACTCCATTATTCAATATAGGCTTGGTAGTTTTGGATGAAACCACCACCTCCAAGCCAAGGGCATTAAAAAAACCTTTCCATAAAGGGTAGTAATAGTAATAGAGCAGTGCTCTCGGAATTCCGATTTTGAGTGCCATTGAACATTTATACCTCCTTAAGATACTGTAACTAGAAAAAAAACCCAGATTTTATTATTGACGTTGCAGCATCAGTTTATACAAAATACTGGTAATTATAGTCCCTTACTAAAAAGAGAGCGAAATTCATTCGCTCTCTTTGCTTTTATGGTTTTTTCTCCTGACAAGAGCAATGGTTCGGATGCCTTCTTTAGGTTCTTTTTCATCCTGTTCTCCAGCGTCTTTAACGCCTCGTCTGCCTTTCGCTTTAGCTAAAGGCTTCCGCGCCGGGTTTAGCCCGGGCTGGCGGCTTCTGTCAAGGGGTTTTAGTATGCTGGGCCTAGTGTTCAACATAGGTACAGGCGACCTGACCAAAACCGACTTTAACGCTTTCCAGTTAAACGGAACCAAAGGCCATAAATACGGTACTCCGAACGGTTTGGTTATTAGCAGCAGCACGACTATTCCCAGTATTCCCAGGAGGAACCCCGGCAGGCCTAGCAGTCCCACAAGGA
>Ga0209347_1002405_pt1 | contig 25013 bp, 28 predicted proteins | sample AutmiccommuBRH23_FD_187382 | JGI IMG/M metagenome (GOLD analysis project Ga0209347, IMG submission 187382) | Deep subsurface microbial communities from Mt. Terri, Switzerland - Autotrophic microbial communities BRH/23 (SPAdes) (version 2) | ecosystem: Environmental > Aquatic > Deep subsurface >...
GATCGGCCTGGTTACACTGTGTCGGCATCGGGGATCATCTCCTGCGAGGTTCAAGTCTTTGTCGCAGAAGCACTTTCACTGAGTCGGAGCCCCGATGCTCCTGACAGCTGGGAGAAATTCAGGCTAGAGAACCATGCAATGGAGTTTCAATTTTTTGATGGCATAAAGGCGTTGTCAAGTTCGACAACTTGACAAGCGTCGTCACCTCCCAACCTAAAACTTAGGTTGTTTAACCTACCCCGCGGCACCGGATAGCCTCCCCACCCCACCCCCCTCCGGTCCGCGGGGCTTCTTTTTTGCATGCGAAGATCTCTCAGCCGACGCAAATATCCTGAGTGATGGCGAGGCCAACGCCGAGCCAAGAACCCCCGGGGGGTGAATTTCTGCAGCAGACGTCAGCTCATCGGGCACCATGCCCATTGCAGAAGGTCGCCGCGCCGGATAACGGCGCAAATCCCTGTGAGGACGCGGCCCAATCCGCTACCGCTTCAAACGTAGTCGATCCTGCACTCCCTTGCGAGCGGCCAGGCCAAATGTTGCCTGTAGGTGGGAACCTGATTGTCGCTTTGCACGTTTAGGCCAGATAGTCAGCGGTTTCAAATCTGCACCGACGAGGCGTTCTCCAAATTTCGAAACGAGGATGGTCGAGATGGCTGTCAAGCAGGATTTCACACCCGAGGAATGGTCGGAACTCGTATCGGCACCACTGCTTGCAAGCGTTGCGGTGTCCGCAGCCGAGCCCAGTGGTCTGTGGGGGACTGTCCAGGAGGGGTACGCCAACGCATCGAGCATTGTTGGCGGTCGTTCTCATGACTTACCGCTGGTGCGAGATGTGGTCGCCGCGTTATCGACATCGGATGGCCGCCAGCTCGCGCAGGCCAAGTTGAAGGCACGGATCGCCGATCGTCACCGAGAACAGATTGTTTCGGCCTGCCTCGCCGGACTTGTAGACATCGGACGCATAGCCGATGCCAAGGCCGGAGTTGACGCCGCTGGATTCAAGGTATGGATCCGGGACAATGCAGTCGCTGTCGCGGAAGCTGCGAATGAAGGCGGTTTCCTGGGGTTTGGCGGCGAACTGGTATCTGAAAAAGAACGTGCAACGTTGCAGCAGATCACTTCCGCGCTCGGTCTAGACACCGCGTAAGTGACCTTGCCCCGCGCGCCTAGTACGGGATGGATGTCGACGGACCATCGGCAGTTTGCGATAGTTCGCGGGTTCGCGCGCTGTTGGGGCAGTCAGTTCTTCCGTGAACGCGGCAAGAGAGCATCAACGCGCGGTCGGTGACGAACTTCCCGAGACTGGCGTGATGCCAGATTGTGTGCATATGCGATCAAACAGCCCCCCACCTTGGAATGTTGAACCAAGCATCATGAGCGACGAACAGAGGATTGGTGACGAAGCAGGCGAAGAGTCGACAGTAGTCGATCAGGCAGTTGCCGAGCAGGCGGTAGCGGTAGCACCCCTGATCTGGCTGGTCGGCAAGGTCCAAGCTGGCAAATCGTCTATCATCAGTACGTTAACTGGAATTACGAGTGCGCAAGTCGGCTCTGGCTACAAAGCCTGTACGAAGACTGCGAAGATTTATGATTTTCCCGAGAACCTGCCAATTATCCGGTTTCTCGATACGCGGGGGCTTGGTGAGGCGAACTACGATCCAAGCGAGGATATCGAAGTCGCCAGTGACGTCAGCCATTGCACCATCGCGGTGATGCGGGCCATGGATCTGCAGCAGGATGCCGTCAGAAGCGTCCTCACCGAAATTCGCCGCACCGATAGAAATTGGCCGATCATCATCGCTCAAACGCATCTGCATGAAGGTTATCCGCCCGGTGGCGACCATCCGCTGCCCTATCCTTTCATGGACGGCACTGACGAATCCGCCTCTGTTGCGGCTGACAGTCAAGTTCCACAGGTGCTGAAAGTGGCTCTACTACGCCAGCGAGAAATGTTCTCGGGTCTGCCGGGTAGCGGACTTGTCGCGTTCGTCCCTATCGACTTCACAAAGCCCGGCGACGGCTACGATCCGCAAGATTACGGTCGTGAAGCCCTGGAGGCCGCGATTGCTGAGGTTGGCTCATCGGCGCTTTCGGCCGCCCTTGCGGATGCACGCTCTGAAGGCCACGACACAGGCAACGACCACCATCGCCTTATCGTGGGGTACGCCAGTGCTGCGGCCGCCGCGGACCTCGTTCCGGTTGCAGCCGTGGTAGCGGTTCCTGCCGTTCAGGCCAAGCTGTTGCACGCGCTGTCCAGCGCCCACAGGCTCTCGTGGAACCGCCGCATGTCGCTTGAATTTGCCGGAGCGCTGGGGGCAGGGGCGCTGACCCGATACGCAGCAGGGTTCGGCATACGACAGCTTGTCAAGATGATACCCGCGTACGGACAGACGATCGGCGCGACGGCGGCGGCAGCAACAAGTTTTGCTACGACGTTCGCCTTGGGAAAGGCGGCCGACTACTACCTCTTGCGCTCACGTCGCGGCAGCCAGGCCAGCGGCGCGGAAATCAAGGAAGTCTGGGCAAAGTCCTTGCGCGAGGCATTCGAACTGGCCAATCGACGAGGCTGGGAAGCGGCGAAAAAGGCAGACACATGACGTCAAATCGAGTGCGTGACAAGCGGGCGATCGGCTACCTTCGCGGCGTCATGGCAGCGATAGCCCTGACACTGCCGTTGCTGTCTCTTTCCGCGTTCGGAATTTGGTGGCTGTGGCAGACCGGCTGGCTCATCACCTGGAGCGCTATTGCCACGGGAATCGCACTCCTCATTTATTCGCTCGAGGCATTTCTCATCTGGCGAACGGGCCGCCGGCCGCCGGGCGAAGAAGCTATCCAGGACGAGAGCGACCAGGGCACAGAGAATTCGCCAGGCACTCCCACGATACCATTACGCGAGCAACAGGCGCTCGCCGCGGTAGACGCGATCGCAGAGCAGGTCGATCCAACCATACTGACATCAAGAGAAGCGATCCTGCAGACCGGCATCGACACCGTGGAAGCTGTTGCCAGGCACATGCACCCTTCCGAAAAGGAGCCATTGTGGAAATTCACGGTCCCCGAGGCGCTTGCGGTTGTCGAACAAGTCAGCAGGCAGGTGAACAAATTCGTCGTCACCACCATTCCGCTGGGCGAAAGGGTGACGGTGGGTCAACTTCTCACCATGTACCGCTGGCGGACGCTGATTACCGCAGCAGAGCGGGCCTACGATCTATGGCGGATACTGCGGTTCGCGAATCCAGCGTCCGCGGTGGCGGGCGAGCTTCGCGAGAAGGTATCCGGGCAGTTCATCGAGGGAATGCGGACAGAACTCCTGCGGCGAGTTGCGCGCGCTTATGTGCGCGAGGTCGGCCAAGCAGCCATCGATCTCTACAGCGGCCGGCTGCGACCGGACCTAACCGCCGATGCGGATGACAGCAGCGACTCTGTTGCGCTCGAACAGCTGACCGAGCGGCCACTCTCCATTCTCATCATCGGTCAGGAGAATGTTGGAAGGACAGCGACGATCGCCGCTTTGGCCATGGAAATGGACGCCATCGTCGACACGGAAATCGGTAGGGACAGCACGCGCACGACTGCCTTCCAACAAAAGAGTGGTGAGTTTTCGGCACTGATTGTCGAGCCTCCACCGCTTCAACACGATGCGGATCTCAAGGGTCCGATCGTGAAACAGGCACTGGATTGCGACGTTGTTCTAGCAATCGTCTCTGCGGTGCGCCCGGATCGCGCCAGCGACACCAGCGCCCTTCGCGCAATCAGGGCGGAATACGCAGCGATGACGGATAGGACGGCTGCGCCAATTGCAGTTGTACTAACCGACATCGATAAACTGAGACCGTTTAAGGAATGGTCACCGCCTTACAACCTCAACGAACCTAATTCTGAAAAAGCACGGGAAATCCGTGACGCGGTAGAAGCCGTCGCAGATGATTTGGATGTGGATACCGAGAACGTCATTCCGGTCATGATTGCGCCTGATCGCAATCCCTACAACGTAGATGCGCTGGTTGCCGAAATCGTTGAGATCGTTCCCGTTGCGCGCCGCGCTCAGGTTACACGCCAGCTCGCGAAAGGCTCGAATTCGCCGCTAAGTTGGAGGCAAGTCTGGAGCCAGACACTCAATGCGGGAAAAGTCCTCGCGCGGAGTGCCGCGCGAGGATATCGCAAGCGTTGATTGATGTGAGTCGCAGTGCTTCGTGAAGATCGTCAGGCACTTTTCTTGAGACCCCGCGCAGCGCTCAAGCCCAGCATAAACGCCGAAGTGGCAACTTGGAGAGGTCCAAACGTGTCGACTGCTTCCTTCGCTTCGTCATCTACGGCCTCAGCCAGCTCTTCCGCCGGCGTTCCCGTATCGTCGGCATACTCCTCGATACGATCGAGTACAGTCGGCATCCACGACATGATCAGTGCCAACGCGGCACAAGCGATCGTTAGCGCCAGCGCAGTCTGTAAGGTACCGTAGTGGTACTGCAAATATACGAACGACGCGGTCAGTGCAAAGATGAACGCGGCAATAATGAAGATCCCCGCGATACCGCCCCAGACGATTCTTCGCTCCACACTATCAACCGCGCGGCTCGCTAGCCGAGAGGCTGTGTATGTCAGGGCTTTGCCAATCATTTGAGCCTCGCGAGGTTAGCGACGGGCGATCATAGCTATCAGCAGTCCAACGCCCGCAGCTGCGGAGACCGAAGCAACAGGATTACGGCGGATGATCGACTCCAGCCGGTCATACTGTTCTTTCGCGCTGGATTGCACTTGTTCTGCCACGTCCGCCACGTTGGAGGCTGCCTCGCTTGCAGTACGTTCGGCTTTCTTGGTCATGCTTTCGGCTTGCTTACTCATGCTTTGCTGGTTCATCGAATTCTCCATTCGTTTATCAACGGGTCAGGACTAGTCCCACCACAAACCCAATACCGGCAGCAACCAGGGCGGCCTGCGTTGGGTTCTTGCGGATCGACTTTTCGATCTGACCAATGTTTTTTTCAGCCGTTTCCTTGGCCGACGAAAGCGCCCCGCCGAGTTCGGTGTCCGCGAGTTTTTTCACCGACGACGCTAGTTCAGCGACATCTCCGCGAAGTGATTCGTAATTTTCCTTCACGTCCTGCTTTGCAGCTTCAGACTCAACATTGCGCTTGGTGTTTTCGATAACGTTCGCCATCGGTGTTCTCCTGTCAAAGCCTATCCAGAGCTACATACGATCTGAGGAACCGCCGCAAAGGCGATCCCTGGATCGGATGTCGTTGGCATAGAATCATAATGGTAGAGCCTGCCCGACCATCCGATCGCAACGAAGCGATCGGTTATGGCTGGATGATGCTCCAGTCGTTTGGACCGGTTGATGAACGCGCTGTCCTGTGACGGGTTCCGCCACGGTGCAAAAATTCATCGAAGCGCGCCGTCAGTCAGTCACATTAATTGCTGGAGACCGGAACCACTTTCGGGCAGGTGCGTTGATCGGCCCAGTATTCACAACTGATCCGGCGCCACTATCCGGACGAGCGAACGGATGGGATTCATTCGCATGACCAATCAAACAGCCGATACCGACACGGTGAAATCGAGACAGGCGGGCGAAACGCTTGCGTCGACGGGCGCCCATTCGTCGACGGTGAGAAATTCGTCTTCAGATGAAACAGTTTCAGGCACCGCCGAGGAACTCGCGCGAACTGTCGAGGACCTTAAAGAAATCGTGGCGCGGCGCACCAAACGCGCGGCGAGCTACGTGCATGAAGTAGCCGAGCAACATCCGTGGTTAACGGTTACTCTTGCAGGCGCACTCGGGGCCATCGTGGCGATGAGCATCGCGCCTCGAAAGCATAAGAGGAACAGACGCAACGACTGGCAGGATTATCTGCCCACGACGCGTACGGCCGCGCCTTACATTCCGACGGAACTTCCCAGTCGCAAATCGCTGATGAATCGCTTTGAAGGACTGATGGATTCCATTTCCGAATTGGATCCCAAAGCTGTGGGAATACCTGCACTCAGGACCGTCCAGGATCTGTATGGCAGCGTGCGAGACGCGATCCTGCCGGGTCACTCCCGAAATGGTCGGCACCGCAGCGATGAATAAAGAAGGCGCCGAAAATGTTTCCGAGTCGCCCGCGCCTAAAGAAGATTCCCCGGTCTGCCATATCTATCCGCGCGTTCGGCCACGGCGCTGAAGCCGAACAGTTCTTCGCCAGGTTCACTCGATTTTCGATCATCGGCCTCTTCTTCATTGGGTTCGCGGCGGCGTTGTATGCGGGGCAATATGTTCTTGCGCCAGTCGTCGCCGCAGTTCTGGTCGGCTTCACGTTCGGTCCCCTTAACGGGTGGTTGGAGCGTCGAGGCCTTTCTGGAGGCCTCTCCGCCGGGCTCATCGTCATCTCGCTCGTCACGACGTTGGGGCTGGCCAGCTACTCACTGGCCGTTCCGCTCGAGTCGTGGTCAAGTAAACTTCCCGCCATGAGCACCCGCTTGATGGACGAGTGGTCGAAATTCGCAACGCCCATCGAGAAGATCAAGGACGTTGAAGAGCAGGTGAATAAGGCCACCACGGACGCGACAACGACGGAAGTTACGATCAAGCAGCGCGGCATCGTAACCGACCTGATTTCGTCTGCTGCCGACATCGTTTCGCGGCTCGTACTTTTTGTTGGCTGCCTCTATTTCTTCCTGGCAACACGCACCAGCATCAAGAGAAGCGTGCTAAAGGCGTTGCCAACGTCGTCCATGCGGTTCAGCTCGGCGCGAATTATCAGAGATACCGAAAGCTTTCTTTCTAGATACTTCCTTTCGATCGCCTTGATAAACATCTGCTTTGGCGCTGTCGTCGGCATCGCCTTGTTCGTACTTGGTGTTCCGCAACCTTATCTGTGGGGGACGTTAGCTGCAGTATTGAATTTCGCCCTATTTGTCGGCCCGGCGGTGATGACCATCATCCTCTTGGGAGTTGGCTTGACCACGTTTACGGACACGCTACCGGCGCTCGCTCCGGCCATTGTGTTTGTCGCCTTGAACTTTCTCGAAGGACAGTTCGTGACACCGTTCGTGCTTGGCGAGCGACTGACGCTCAATCCCCTGGCCGTCCTTGTCTCCATCGCGTTCTGGTTATGGCTTTGGGGTCCGATCGGCGCATTTCTTGCCGTGCCGATTCTCATCGTAGGCACGATGATCTTCTATCACGTCTCGCCGGTTTCAAATTCAGTGGCACCAGTCGACGCAGTCTTGAGCGACGACGCTGCTACTCAACCCGCCTGAGTCTTCCCTTAAGTCGCTCGCTTCAGGATTAAGTCGTATGTCCAAAACTTCTTCAACAGATGAACACGTACTTGCCGAAGTCATTGATCAACTCAAGAACGATACCAGCGGCGACCAAGTCTCCATCGGCGATATCCTAGCCGCCTTTAACGACCGCAGCTTCGGTGCCGTTTGCACTGTCATCGGCGTCATAGCTGTGACGCCTGTCGTCGGTGCGATACCAGGCATGTCGATCATCACAGCCATGCTTGTTCTGCTGGTGGCTGGACAATACCTCGCGGGCCGCGGAACGCCGTGGACCCCCATGTTTTTGGCCAACCGTTCTATTGCAAGGGAAAAAGTCCAAAAGGCAGCAGAGACGGCACGGCCCTATGCCCAGTGGCTGGATCGGTTCGTCAAACATCGGGTGGAGTGGGTCATCAGCGGGAAACCGCAACGGAAGCTAATCGCATTTGCGATGTGTCTTCTGGCACTGACGATGATTCCATTGGCTCTCGTGCCTTGGGGCGTGCTGCCCCCGGCACTGGGGATCGTATTGTTCGGTGTCGCAATGATAGGGCGGGATGGTGTGTTCGCTATTGCAGGTTATGTTCTGAGCGCGGTAACACTTGGTGTGATGTTTTACATGTGGGGCACAATCAGTTCGGCATTTAGTTGGCTCACCGGCGGCTAGCATTGGCGCATTCGGTTGCGGCGGTTAATTCGGCGGATTCATATCGACGCGAAAAAATCCCGCCCTAGCGACAAACCTTTCATGGGTCGACTTCGCAATCTTTGCGGCCCCGCAAAGCAGCGATGATGCGAGAACCAGTAGCTTTTGACCGAAAGATAAGGACGGCAGCAGGCCATAAATGACGTTTGTCATGCTGAAGCTCAAATTTTTTACAGCCAGCACGGAACGTTTTTGCTCGTCACGGCTTTGATACCTACGTGCGCTCGGCACCTGGAAATTCATTAAAAAGGAGAGCCGGAACAATGATCGGCACCGTGCTTTTGATCGTCTTAATATTGCTCATCATCGGTGCCGCTCCGGCTTGGCCGTACAGCCGCAACTGGGGTTATGGCCCATCGGGTGTAATTGGAACGCTGCTCGTGATCGTTCTCATCCTCGCGGTTCTGGGTCGAGTATAGCGTGAATTGATCCTCGCTAAACCAGGATCGCCCCAACATCTTGGAATTGGAATATCAACATGGCTAGCCCTACAGTGCCTCCGAAAATTCAGCCCGACATCGAAATGATCGCGATGTCCACGGAACAACCAGCTTATGTCGACTGGTCGGCAGTTCTCGCGGGAACCGCCATTGCAACGGCGATGTCGATGCTGCTCTACGGTTTCGGCGCTGCCGTCGGATTGTATGTCGCGCAACCGTGGTCCAACAGTTCCGAGACCACGACCGCCATCTCAATGGCGGCCATTATTTTTGTCGCGATTGCCTACATCTATTCACTGGCCCTTGGTTCGTACTTCACCGGGCGGATGCGTTCACGTCACAGTTTTAACACCAGCGAAGCACAATTCCGCGATGGTACGAATGGCCTCGTTGTCTGGGCGATAGCCCTAATCGTTGGTGCAGTTATCGCCAGCAACGTTCTCGTCGGGACGGCTGATCGTGTTGCAACTGCCGGATATCGGACAGCTGCGGGGGTATCGACAGCCGTTGCTCCATTTGCCGAAACCGCAGTGGACAATCTGCTGCGGTCGCCGATTGCCGACCAAGCTGGTGCCGCCCCCCAGGAAGGGCAGCCTGAAGCTGCTCCTGCGACTTCGCCAACAGCGGCGCCTGGCGAGCCCACTGATGCAACGAACGCAGCCGCACCGACGACCGGTAGCACAGCCACAAACACGACTGCTGGCAACGTGGATGGCACTGTCGATGCGCAACAGCGCGAGCAGATCGTTCGCATTATCTCGCGGAGTTTGAGTGCCGGCGAAATGTCGGACGCTGACAAACGGTATCTGGCAAACGTGCTCGAATCAGAATTCGGCTATTCGCCAAACGAAGCAATCAGGTTAGTGAACCAGAACATGGAGCAGACGCTTCAGGAGACGAAGGAATTCCTTGAGGAGGCGAAGGAAAATACTGCCTTTGCCGGTTTCTGGACTGCGGTCGTCGTCTTGCTGGCGGGCCTTGCAAGCTGGTGGGCGGCGACGCTAGGTGGAACCCATCGCGACGAATCCGAAGGGCACATCGCTAAATCCGCCTGATTGGCAGCTGAACCACAGCTCAACTCATAAAGGAGCGTCCAAAATGCTACCAGGGATTATCGCTTATCTTCTCGGCGTCCCGCTGGTCGTGATCATCATCGCATACTTGCTGCTGTGAATACGACACCTGAATAGAGCGAAGGATAGGGTGTCCTTCCACGAAAAAGCACGCCGGCATCGTCGGCGTGCTTTTTTATGGCAGCGGTTGCGGGAGCGCCGACAGTCAGAATCCGAACTGCGTTTCTCCCGTGGGCGTCGATCAGCCCGTCTGCTGTAACCATGGGGTCCCGCGCCGATCGGCGTCTCTCAGTTCTTCGATCACACGCCGCAGTGCTTGTTGGTTATATGGCTTGGTCATGCAGGGTGCGAGCTTGTGGCGATCTGGAAAAGTAGCCTTATCGCTGTACCCGGTCGCAAAAACGTAGGGAATTTGCATCTCCTGAAGCTTGTCAGCGATGGGAAAACTTGTCTCGCCCTCAAGCTTGACGTCCAGGATGGCAAGCGTCGGCGGGGAGTTCGTGATGGAACGGAGCCCTTCCAATACGCTGGCGGCTATGGATACGCGTTCGGCACCGAGTTCGGTTACCAGGACTTCTGCGTCCAAGGCTATCAGGATACTGTCTTCGACCAGCAGTACATGCCGGAAAAGTTCGCGAATGCACTGTTCTGCACGATCGGCTTCCATACTATACGACGCTCCGCCCTGGACCATAATTTTCACACGCGACAAACTGCGCTGATGGTAGGGTGCTGCACATTACCGTCAGCGTGAAAGTCCAACTACGTCATTTATTAAGTCCTTGTGGGATTGCTTGGCGATCTGCGTTTGGTCTACCGCGTATGATCCAGAACACTAGTGAGGCGTCGCGCCTTGGTTGATCGATGGTGCGGCGAGGTTTGAGTCAACTAAGGCGTGATAAACGCCTCACTAAGTCATTGATGTTGCTAGTGGCCCTCATGTCGCGCCTAAATCGAACGAGGTTGCGGCTATGGTGCGATTTAGGCGCGACGGGCCACTAGCCCGCCTTTCTCACAGGGATGCGCGCCGTCATCGTCCGGGGCGGAGTCTTTCGGCTAGAAGGGGCGGGCGCGAAAAGCGTATCGGGTCATACGGTTGAGCGGCCCGTCATGCCGGAGGCATGCTGCCAGCATGAAGCCGATGGCCCGCCCCGGACGACCTGAAAGGCGGGGTCAAATGGCTGACAGCCTGTGTCGAACCACTTGCCCGATGAACCTCATCGAACTGCGTGATTCTCCCTGCCTGTAAGACATTTGACCTTCGTGACGGCCGCACCCCCCTGTGGGAAAGGCGGGCTAGGAGATTGCGATGGCAGCGCTGCCGATTTTCAAACGGGCCTGAAAACCATCATTGGAAGGAATAATCTTCAAGTCACCACCCAGCGCTGAATGAGCAATCTGATGGGCCATGCTTTGGCCGAAGCTACTTTTCAGGTTGTCTTTCGGCGGAGTGGTTGCTCCGAATTCGCTCCACTGGATTTCGAGGCACTTCCTGGTGGTCTCAGAATCATCGGCCAAGTCATCTTGCAGATCCCATGAAATATCGATGTGTCCGCCCGGCAACCTCATCACGCCAATCTCAAACGCATTAAGCGCCAACTCATGAAATACCAAGCCGAGATTCTGTACGGCCGTCGGCGTGATGAAGACGTCGGGCCCGCTGAAAACAACAGCCGAATTCGATCTTGGGACGCTGGTAAGGTAGGGTTCGAGCTGCGCGCGAACCAGACGTTCCAGATGTGGCGATGCCCAGTCGTTCTCGACAAGGACGTCCTGGGAAATCGACAGCGCTCGCAGGCGTGCTTCGAATGCGGGAAGAAATTTTGCTGTGTCGGGTTTCGTCGCCCCCAGCCGGCGGGCGATACTCATCAAGACGGAGAGCTGGTTCTTCGTCCGGTGGGAGACTTCCAGCAGCGTCGATTTCAACAGCTCTTCCCGGTGACGGTTGTCAGTCGTTTCGACGGCGACACTGAGAAGCCCCTGGAATTCTCCGGTCTCGCCATAGTAGGGTTCGGTGGTTACATCGAAATACCGTGTCCGTTGGCCTGTTTTCCGCGGCTCGATGCTGATTTCCGTCGTGCTGTCCTCTCCGGTTTGAATAACCTTCAATTTTGCCGTTGTCGCGGCGAGCGCCGCCGCGGGGGGAAGTACCTCATCGTCGGTTTTTCCGATCAAGTCCGTGGCGCTGAACCCCTCGGGCGCGTTGCGAACCCAGACGTAGCGAAGTGCTGTGTCCTGCATGAACACGGTGATGTTGCTGTCGCGTAGCGCAATGCGCAGACGCTTCTCGTATTCGCGCAACTCGCGGGCGCGGTCGTTGACGCGCTGCTCAAGCTCGGTGCGGGACCGTCGAAGCCGCTGAAGAGTGCGCCGATGCGCTTCCACCCGGTGATGGAGGGCCGAAATCAAATGCGATTTGAAGGCCGTGCGGGCGAGAAGTACACTCGCGATAGTGGCGACCGCCGCTGCGACGATCGTGAATATGCTTATGAAATCGCGAGCATCGCCGCCAATTTTCAATGCAATCGACAATTCAAACACGCCGATCGCAATCAGTCCGGCTGCCAAAAGCGACAAGGTCAATCGCAAGGGAGTGGCGAAATTCCGCCGCAGGATCACAAATGCCGCCAGTCCGATAGCACCGCTAACGGTCATCAGACCGGTAATGATGTGGGCGATATCCTGGAATGCTGGCATCTATTTTTAGCCTGTGGGGTGGAATTTAGGGTTGTTTGCGTACTCCCGAACGATTCCGCTTGGCGCAGATCGCAGTCCCGGAACGCAATGTGCCCGAACCCTCGATCATTACGTTGCCAGTGTTTGTTTTAGCCCCCCGTGGCCCTCTTTGCTATAATCGTCGAGGTATTGTCATTGTTCCTGCAGATAGGCACTCGCTCCGCTCAATGAAGTCCAGGTTCCGTCGTCGCCGCAAGAACATCCTACATCCTTGAAACGAGCCCGCGCCAGATGCCCAAAGTTGCCACCTCGAAAACGACCAAATGCAAGCTGTGCCCGATCCGCAAGAACCCGAATTACCGAAGTTTCGAACCGGACGAACTTGAGTTCGTCGAACATTTCAAGACTGGGGAGCTGGTGATTGAAGCCGGCGAACAAGTGCTGATCGACGGGCACGATTCCGCTCACCTCTACACGATCCTCGACGGCTGGGTCATTCGGCTCAAATACCTGCCCAATGGCGGGCGACAGATCCTGAATGTCGCCCTGCCTGGCGACCTCCTGGGTTTACAGTCCTCATTGTTCGGCGCCATGCAGCACACCGTCGAAACGTTGACCCGGGTCACGCTCTGCGTATTTCCGCGCAGTCGGATCCTCGAACTCAACGCCGCCCACCCAGAACTCGGGTTCGACGTGACCTGGCTGGCGGCACGCGACGAGGCGATGATTGCTGAACACCTCGTGAACGTTGGCCAGCGCTCGGCGTTTGTGCGCATGGCCTATTTCTTTGCGCACGTTTACGATCGAGCTCAACGGGCCAATATGGGGAATGGCAACAAGATCCCTCTGCCGCTGACGCAAGAACATCTCGCGGACATGTTGGGCCTGTCTGCCGTCCATACGAACAAAACCTTGCGGAAGATCCGGGCGACGAAATGTATTGGCTGGTCACGGGGCGAACTCGTCGTGAATGACGCTGAGATGCTTCACGATCTGGGTGAGTATGAACCCTACCTGGGACCACCCAGGCCGTTCATCTGAACGCGAAGCCGAGAATGCGACAATCCCCGGCACAGCGAACGTGCCGTGCCGAAGATCATCTGGTGGTCAATTCCCGCGGGCTAGCGCACGGAGGATGCGCCTCTTCCCAGCAGGTGCATGACGAGCATCGCCGCGAATACGATCACGAAGATGTAGAACAGTACCTGCGCAATACCGGCGAACGTTGAAGCGACGCCACCAAAGCCCAGTACGGCCGCGATCAGTGCGGCAACGAGAAAAGCGATTGCCCAGCTTAACATGGGTGTCTCCTTATGATTGCTCGTAACTCAAAAATGTAAACAGAAGACCGGTCGAATATGTTCCCGGCATCACCGAACTTTCCTTCATGCGTGAAGTCGCAGACACAGGGCCGGGGGCATGCTCAGCAGTGGCTACTCATATTTTCTGCCTGGACGGTTGCAAGTGGCACCACGAATTCATAACGCACGCCGTCTTCCTCGTAGCTAATTTCGGGTCTGCTTACCGCTCCATGCACAATGGCTTGCTGAAGCAAGGTTTGCCCGAAACCGTTCGAGGCCGGTACCTGCACTGGCGGTCCCCCAGTTTCCTTCCAGCGGAAATGCAAGGTTCGGCTGGCTCCCTCTCCCTCGATCCACCAACGCATTTCAACGCGCCCGGCATCACACGACAGCGCACCGTGCTTGACTGCGTTGGTCGCCAGCTCATGCACGACAAGCACAAACATCTGCGCGGTATCTGCGTTCATCGCGATATCGGGACCCTGCAGCGAAGCCCGCGCTCCGAAGGGCTGCAACTCAGCTGCTGCAAGCTCCGCCATCGAAACGCCTCGCCAGGAATTCTCAACCAGGTTCGTATGGGCGCGCGCAAGGGCATGAAGACGCTGCGAGAATATCTCCCTCGATTCCTTCACCGGTCTACCGTCGACGAGGCTTCGACTAGCGATCGATTGCACAACGGCCAACGAATTCTTCACCCGATGCGCCAACTCGCGACTCAAAAGATCCATGCGGGTGTTACTGATGTTCGACTCGTGCTGCCTCAGGGCAGCGGACGCGACGAGGCCGGCCAGAAGCGTGGAAAGTACCACACCGCCAACAAGGATGCTCCAGGCGGGCCAATAACTCAAAGAGGCTTCGAAGGCCCGAGTCGATGCCATCCCAACGGTCCAGTTCGTGCCGTTGATATCCAACGTGCGCTCGTGGACGAATTTGGAATTCCGGGGGGCGTCGGGTGACTGCGGCAGCGTTTTATATATCACTGCTTGTTCAGTTCCGGGCGGCGCCATTGAGATCGTTATGCGGGCCTGCGATTCGATTTCCTGGCGAATTCTCGAGAGCACTCCCGCAATAAGATTTCCGACGCGGAACGGACTATACACAAAACCCTTGATCGCCTCGCGTCGTCCGGCTTCTGTCTTTGGAGCAGCAGTGCCATCGTAGATCGGAAGATACAACAGGAAGCCGACCTGAACGTCGGTTTCTGTCTCCTGCACGAGTTCCACCGCACCGGAGGCCGTCGGCAGACCGGTGTCCCTCGCCCTGATCATCGCGGCCTGCCGCACCGGCTCGGACATCATATCATATCCAAATGCGCGCTGATTTCTCCAGGTGAACGGCTCCAGAAAGACGATTGCAGAATAGACCGGCCTGTCTCCGTCCGGCCGAACAGAAAAATCCTTGAAACCCTCACTGCGCACCTCGGCCTCCAACGTAGACCGCTCGCTGGCTTCAAACGTCGCGGCATACCCGACGCCTTGCAGTCCGGGATACCGGTGTTCGATCTTGACGGCTTGCAGATAGGATCGGAACTCCTCGCGCCTGATCGCAGGACGCGTCTGCAACAGCGCCGCAGCACCGCTCAGTACCTGCTCGTATGCGGTTATGGATCGCTGAAGTTCTGCCGAGAAACTCAAGTTGAGGTTGTTGAACGCCTCTTGAGCGATCATATCGATGCTCGTTGTGACAAGGCGCAACCCGACGATGGTTGCCACTATCGACAAACCGAAGACTATCCAACTCACGCGGAAGACGGGGGATGACAGTTGTTTGGCTGTTTGCAATAGCTGACGGTAGAAAGACGGCAACATGCCCGTCGCTGCTCCGGGTTGTGGATGTCCAATCAGCATTAAGACGACAGCTGTAAATCATCGTAACTTATAGACTTTGCTACTACGTCCGACAACGTGAATTGATAAGTCTCAACCAACAATTCTGACCCGTGTCGGAACATACTTAACACATGGGCGTCTCCCTCGTGCCTGCCTGTAATTCGGGATCGATGGAGTATCGAGATGTGTAATTCATTCGCAAGAATACTCAGCGTGGCGTTGGTGACAGTGGCGACCGCTGGCTCCGGCATTGCTGCCGAGGCGATCGCAAATGCCGGCACCCTGACGTGCACACTCGCGCCGTCCGAGAGGTCGCCAGCGACGGGGCAGGCAGAGGCAGCCGTTTCCTGCAACTTTGTTGCAACCACATCCGGCAATAGCTTCGATCTGACCGGCCGCATCGTCCGAATGAGCACAAGTGTCGAACGCAAGGCAATGATCGTTGTCGCGTGGTCGGTCGTGGCGCCAACCGCAACGATTGATCCGGCCGACTTGACGGGCCGCTTCACCGGCGAATTGCAGGGCGCAGCACGCTCCGGCAGGACTGCGGGAGTGGGGACCCTTTACGGCGGAAAAGATGGCGGCATCGAGCTCCGGCCTCTCGCAGCAAGGGATGGTAATGCGTTGCCGGACGCCGGACTGACAGTCCTCGAACTCGAGCTGGCATCAGTGAAAGTTTAATGCCGATCGGCGATGGCCTGGAACGATCGCTCGATGAAAGGGTTTAGCTACCATCATCGTTAGGCAGCCAAAGGAGGTTTATCATGCTTGGGTGGGCCATTACGTTCCTCATCGTCGCGCTTATCGCTGCGGTACTCGGCTTCGGCGGCGTCGCAGCTGTTTCCGTGGAGCTTGCTCAGATTGTCTTCTGGGTGTTCCTGGTGCTTTTCGCACTCTCTCTGGTCTACAGCCTCGTATCCGGTCGCCGGCCGCCTGCCCCATAACCGGCGGCGGTTCACCAACGACGCAAAGAAAAATCTCCCGAATTCTTTCGGGAGATTTTTTTATTACCCGGCGATCCGCACCGCCAGGAATTTCGTTGGGCGGGCAGCCACGGTCGTCAAGAGACGATCGCGCGCAACATCCAGATGGCTTTTTCGTGGAACGTCAAACGACCAACCAGCAGGTCGTGCGTAACGAAGTCGTCAGCTTTCTCCGCCTTGATCGCGATATCGCGCACGGAGCGCACGATAGCTTCGTGATCAGCCACCAGAGTCTCGACCATATCTTCTGCACTTGCGGCTGATGTTGCCTCGGTCAGGTCGGCTCGCTCGACCATGCTGGCGAAGCTCAACGGAGTAACGAACCCGAGTGCGCGGATGCGTTCGGCGAGAACGTCGGTGGCGGCAAAGAGGTCCTTGTAATGCTCTTCGGTCAGCTCATGAATAGGGATGAACAGCGGTCCGACGACGTTCCAGTGATAGACGTGGGTTTTGACGAGAAGCATGTACGTATCGCCCAGCACCTGGCCAAGCTCCGAGCAGATCTCTTTGCGCGCGGATGCGTCGAGTCCCGTGTTAACGGCAGCCTTGGTCGGCTTCGATTTCAAAGCACTTGTAGTCATTGATGTATCTCCGAGTTGCTGTGCGGATTCGTGGCGAATTTCATCGAGCCCTGTTGCGGGCTGTCGATCGCACTAGTGTAGTGCATCTGAGGTTTGGTAGCCGCTTGCGGCGGGACTCGAAACCAAACGTCAGGTGCAAAATTTGCACCAGAATCATAGTGTTGCTAGTGTTCCTTATGGTTCTGACATTGGCTCGGAACTTGGCCGCAATGGGAAGCAAATGTCAGAACCGGAACACTAACGTTTGAAGCTGATTGAGCCTTGCGATTTCCCAGAGTTCCAGGTCGGCGAAGCGGCGCGTCGAGCCACGCATGCTGAAAACGCGTTGGAGGAAAAATTCGTTCCAAAAACTTTTTGCGGCTGGTGCGGGGCCTCTGCACAAACATGGCCTCTGCAGCTACAGGGCCCGGCAACTTCAATGCAAACGTTGTAAACGCCAATGCAAACGCGGAAACTTCAATGCGAACTGGCAGCCTGAAGCGGGGATCAGCCCCGCGTCACCGGATCGCCCGAAACGAGCACCCCGCTGCCATAGCGTTCGGTGGCAAAGTCGTCGCCAGAATCGATTTGCATGAGTTCAGCCAGACGCACGCGTGCGCGGCTGACGCGGCTCTTGATCGTTCCGACAGCGCACTCGGAAATTTCAGCTGCCTGCTCATAGCTGAAGCCTTCGGCAGCAACCAGCAAGAGCGCCTCGCGCTGGTCGTCCGGCAACTCGTTGAGCGCAATCGACACGTCCTGAAGATCTACGTGGCCTTGTTGCTGCGGCTGGACAGAAAGCCGCGAGGAATATTCGCCGTCCGTGTCGGCGAGTTCCCTGCGTCTCTTGCGATATTGCGAAAAGTAGGTGTTCCGCAGAATCGTGAACAGCCACGCTTTGAGGTTCGTTCCATCCTCGAAGGTGTCGAGCTTGTTCCAAGCCTTGACGAGCGTCTCCTGAACGAGATCGTCGGCCTTGTCGGCATTGCCGCACAAAGAAATCGCGAACGCCCGCAGGTTCGGCATAGCTTCAACTAGACGCGATTTCAAATCACCAGAAGCTGTCATGAACTCTCACTCCTCCCGCTGGACGGGTCTGTCATGAGTGTCTGGCTGCAATTCGTCGTCTGAATGCGTCAATTCGTCGTCTGAATGCGTCTTGTTTGCTTGCGACCTCTCCAGGTTTTCCAGCAACTGGATGAGCTTGTCGGGTATCGGCTCGCGCAACATCCTGTCGTAAGAAGCTTTCAGTCGACGCCCGACTGCGTCGACGGCTTGTGGCGGCATTGGAGGCCTCCCCCCCTCTCCGCCTTCAGGTTTCCCCGAACCATCGTCCTGATTGCCCACTGCTGTCGATCCTTGCATCGCGTCGATCAATCCCGTCAGTTTATATACATAATTGCCCGTCATGTCGTCCACATCCCCCGACACGCCACAACTTCACCGAATGGAGAGTCCAACGTGCATAACGCGCCCTTCTGCGAACGGTTCCACGGTTATCGGAACTTTTTTCGCAGACGTGTGTTTGCCTGCCGGTCGGCCTAGATGTGCTTCCACTCGAACGGGGGACCAGCTAGAATTCCGATGCATCTTGCTACACCAAAGGCCAAGCAGTCCGGAGACGGGCTTGGACATTCAATTCGAGGAATCCGCGCCGATGTCTTTAGCCAAATCTATCACGCCCCACATTCCCTATCTGCGCCGATTTGCGAGGGCTCTGACCGGGACTCAATCCAGCGGAGACGCGTACGTCCAAGCCGCGATCGAGGCTCTGGTCGAAGATCCTTCAAGTTTCCCCGACGATATCGACGCGCGCTGTGGTCTGTTCAGCGTGTTTCTCAAAATCTGGAATTCCGTCGACGTCAACAAGCTCGGCAGTGGGGACACAGGAAACCTTAATGACGGCATCGTCGAACGCCGGCTTGCCAGTCTAACGCCAATCTCACGACAAGCGTTCCTCCTCGTCTTCGTCGAGGAGTTTTCGCACCCTGAAGCTGCAGCCATTCTGCAGAAATCGCCAGAAGAGCTGGAGCAACTCATCGCTCAGGCCGCTAGCGAAATGGCCGAACAGGTCGCGACCTCGGTGCTTATCATCGAGGACGAACCGCTAATTGCGATTGATATCGAAGACATCGTCGAGTCGCTGGGCCACACCAGCATCGGAGTCGCAAGAACACGCAATGAGGCCTTAGCGCTCGGAAAGGTCAAGACGCCTGGTATAGTACTCGCCGATATCCAACTCGCCGACGGCAGCTCCGGGATCGACGCAGTCAACGACCTACTGAAACAATTCAACGTTCCGGTGATCTTCATCACTGCCTATCCCGAACGGCTGTTGACTGGCGACCGGCCGGAGCCGACGTTTCTCATGACCAAGCCATTCCAGCCGGAAATGCTGAAGGCGGTGATCAGTCAAGCGCTGTTCTTCGAGCAGGCAGCAGCGTTGAAAGACGCTTCCTGAGACAACGCAAAAGGCCGCCCTGGAAACCAGGGCGGCCTTCGAGGCAGTGACAGCCATCTCTCTGTTACTGACGGCTCATCCAGTCGTCGACCTGCTTCTTGGCTTCCTCCTTGGCAACGCCGTAGCGCTCCTGAATGATGCCTTCGAGTTTGTCGCGACGGCCGGCGGCTCTGTCCAACTCGTCATCGGTGAGTTCACCCCACTGCTGCTTGGCAGAACCCTTAAACTGCTTCCACTTGCCTTCGATTTGATCCCAATTCATGGTCAGACTCCTTTTGTTGCGTCAGGGGTTGTGATTCTCCATCCAATCCAGATAACGACCGAGCTACTGCCGGTTCGGCGAACTGGCCGGCTTGTTTTCGTCCCCAGCCATAGATTCCTTGGCGGCTTCATAGTTTCTCTTGACGCTTTCCTTGGCCGCTTCGTAACCAGCCTTGACGTTGTCCTTGGCCTTCTCATAGGTCTCCGAGGCTGCGTCAGAAGCTTCCTTCGCACGCTCGCGCAACGTCTTCTTGCCGAGCTGGAAGTCAGGTGCATTCATCAGCTCGTCTTTCGATACGAGCACCTTGGCGACCCGCCCGCCGTCACTGCTTCTCGTCAGCTCGACGTTCTCATAGGAAAGTCCGACGTTCTTTTCGCCGAGGCCGAGAAAACCACCAACACCAGCAACAATTGCGACGATGTTGCCATCATTGCCGATGACGAAGTCATTGATGTTGCCGACGGTTTCGTTCGACGCATTTTGCACAGGCGCACCGATCCACTCTGAGGTTCGCATGTCGGATGCGTTCGCTGCGGTAACGAACGTGGTTGTCGAAGCTGCACTGTCGGTTGATCTCGGCTGCTCGGCCAGAGACGGCGACGCGAGTGCCAGTGCGAGTGCGACAACACTCACGCGTGTCATAGTTTTCATGGGGTTCAACTCCTGCGTGTGATTGCCGCTCAGGGCGGCATCACAGGAGAAACGTCGATTGCGGGGGCATGTTCCGAAGCGAAGACAAAAATTCCTGGCACAAGTGGCCTGGCTGCGCTGCCGGGGTGTTGCGGCATACAACTGGATCGTTAGCACAGTTGATCAGCCGGCTTTGGAACAAGGCTGTCCGCGAAGCGTTGCTTCCTCAATGCACGCCGAGCCTTCAACAGTCTATAAAGTGTTTCCATAAAATGGGCCGCGCCGGATTCAATACAACATTGCTCCTTGCCATCACCGCAGCCGCAGCGGTCGGCGTCCCTGTATTCATGGCTGATCAACCGATCGCCGCAATCAGGGACGAGCTCTCGGAGCCAAACGATTTCTCGAGCATCGCAGACGAGCGCCAACGCTCGATCGCCATTTTCACAGAAATGGGTAAGGTCCTTCAGCACCCTCGATGCGTCAATTGCCATCCACGCACCAACCGGCCCAAGCAAGGAGACCCCCCACACCCGCACATCCCGCCCGTTGCGCGTGGACCCGACGGTCTCGGAATGCCGGCAATGCGTTGCACAACGTGTCATGGAGAGAAGAATTTCTCGTTTGGAGGAGGGCGTGGTTCGTTGCCCGGTGCCGAATCCTGGCACCTGGCGCCAGAGTCGATGGCCTGGGAGGGCCGCGCGCTTGGCGAAATCTGCGAGCAGATCAAAGATCCGCAGCGAAACGGCGGGAAGTCTCTCAGTGAGCTCCAGAGGCATAATGCCGAGGACGGACTCGTCGGCTGGGGCTTTGAGCCAGGAGACGGGCGCAGCGCTGCGCCTGGCTCGCAAGAACTGTTCGGCCAGCTCACGGCTGCATGAATCGAAAGTGGAGCGCACTGCCCTCAGTAAGAACGCGAGTGACGAATTCTGCAACGCATTTCAACGGATGGTTTCGAGGGGACGGATATGGCCGAGGATGCCCGGGCGGTTGATGGAAAGCTGGTTACACCACTGGACAATGGTGAGACGCCGGTCATCGTGCTCACCGAGGCCGAACGTCGATCCATCGCCATCAACGGCATCTTCCTTCTACTGGCCTTGGCCGCCATCTATTTCGCGTCGTCTTTCCTGATCCCGGTCACCATCGCGCTCCTGCTGAGCATGCTGTTCAGCCCGGTCGTGAGGGCATGTGCACGTGTTGGCATACCCGCACCCGTTACCGCGGCGGCAACCGTGGCGTTCACGCTCATCGTGATCCTCGCCGGCATTTACGGCTTGTCGGGTTCCGCCAACGAATGGGTCGAGAAAGTACCAAGAAATTTCTTCCGGATTGAACAGCTCCTGCAATCGATGAAAGCTCCGATGGAGAAGATAAAGGATGCAACCGATCGCGTGGAAGCGGCAACGGACATGGATCAGCGCCGGCCCATGGAGGTTCGCATCGAGCGTCCCGGCGTAGCTGAACAGGTGCTGACGGGCACGCCCGCAATCATCGCCTCGATCGGCATCGTCACCATGCTGCTATTTTTTCTTCTGGCATCCGGCGATACGTTTGTTCGCAAAACGGTCGAACTCGTTCCCGCACTCAAGGACAAGAAGCGGGTCGTCGAAATACTTCGCAGTATCCAGTCGGATTTATCCTACTATCTGGTGATGCTGACGCTTCTAAACGTCACTATGGGCACGATCGTTGCGATCGTCTGTTTCGCGGTTGGAATTCCCAATCCAGTTTTGTGGGGGGTCGTCGTAGCTGTTTTGAGTTTCGCTCCCTTTGCGGGCGCAGCGGTCATCACCATGATCCTGAGCTTCGTCGGCCTATTGACCTTCAGCGACATCCCTTTGGCGCTGACGCCGGTGGCTTGCTACCTCGTCATCATGTTCTTTTCCAACAATCTGATCATGCCGTACATCCTGGGCTCGCGCCTGGCGCTCAGTCCGGTCGCAATCTTCGTATCGATTGTGTTTTGGGGGTGGATGTGGGGCGTCGTCGGAGCGCTGCTGGCTGTTCCGCTACTGGCGACGGTCAAGATCGTCTCCGACCGCGTCGACAGTCTCAAGCCGTTTTCCGAATTTCTATCGCCCTGACAATTCCGCCTTGCTGCGCAGAGATCGCCAAATCCAGTCGAGGTGTGGAACCAGGAAAATTCCCGTGCGTTTCCACAGAGTTGATCGCGAAATCGCTCTTTTCAAATGTGGAGGCAAGCTATGTCCATCGCGGAAAGTGATTCTAGCCCGCCGCGTGAGATGCCAGATCTCAACAAGGGCCCTGGAGATGTCGACGACCTGCCCTCACCCGACGACGCGCTTCCGGAAATTATAATATATTCTCATTCGGCACTGATTTACTGGTGGCCAGTCTGGCTGTTCGGGTACATTGCGGCAGCGGTCACCTATACCACTGGCGATCCGTTCATCGCAGAGAACGGTGACCGTATTCTTGTCCAACCCAGCCCCGGCATCGGCTTGGCGTACATCGGCGTATTGATAACGACGCTGTTGATTACCAACGGCCGCCTGCGCGGAATTTATTCCATAGTCCTCTTGTTGTGCATTAGTCTCGTTTTCGTTTCGCTGGCGTGGGCGGGACTGCTCGACGATCTCGCGCGGATTCTTCCGCAAATTTCCGTGCACATGAACGCGGGATTTTACATGGTCATGTCGACTGCCCTGCTTGTAATCTGGATGCTGGCGTTCTTCGTGTTCGACAGGCTCGAGTACTGGCGGGTGCGCCCCGGGCAGCTGACCCAGGAGCAATGGATTGGCGACAGTGCCGAAAGTTTCGACACCAGAGGAATGCTGTTCGAGAAACACGGTGAAGACTTCCTGCGTCATCGCATTCTCGGTTTGGGTGCCGGCGATCTCATGTTGTCGACAGCAGGCGCTAAGGAGCGCACCATTGCGATTCCGGATGTGCTGTTCGTCGACCGGACGGTTAACCGTGTGCAGCGCCTGATCGCCATCGAACCAAGTGACTTAGAGTAAGCGCATCGGTTGGCCCGTCCATGAGTGAACGATAGAGGCCGGCGGGGATGCCCTGCCGGCCTCTTAGTTGATTTACTCGACCACATGCGCGCTGGAGCGTTCGCGGCGCAACGTAGACGGGCTGGCGCCTACTACTGCGGAGTCACAAGCTGGCGGATCTCCTCGACAATCGCACGTAGCTGTTCCTTTTCGTGGGAAAGTTCCATCGCGGGTTCGGATCTCTCAAGCGCTTGCTGCGCGCAGCGCAGGGCTGCCCCGCGTGCCGGTGCATCCCCCAACTCGGCCAATGCAAGAAGAGACTTCAGCAGCCGTATTTGCACTTCGAAAATTTTTGCGCCATCCCGCGCGATCGGCGAAAACACATCGCCGAACATTTCATCAATGTTCAGTTCCGGTACAAAAACGCGCGGGCATGAAGCCGCATCTGCATCATCGTCCGGGTTCCCTTTCACCCACGGCGCAAGCAATCTTACTGCGCGTCCGAGTACGTCGATGGCCGTTCCAGCGTCGTTGATAGCTGGGGAAACAGCGCGTGTGGCAATTTCGGCCAATACCGACAGGCCGAAACGGGGGTCTTGGCTGAAGGAGCGCTCATCGGTTACTTCAAACGCGTTCTGCACTTGGTCGCAGGCCTCTTTTTTTTCGTCCTTCGGCCCACTGGCCACGCCTCTCTCCTGCGCCTCCAATGAATCTGAAACGACCATCGCTATTGGTCGTGACGTATGCACGAAAGTACCCGGCAGTGCACACACGAGTACTTTGGCACCGAGCTCTTTTGCCGCCGATCCAATCGATTCCATATCGATATAGGCAATGTAGCCGATCCGGGATGGATAGATCGGATCTCCACGCTTCATGGCAGAGCGGTGTGCGTCGTCCAGCCTACGGCCACCAAGAAACGGATTTTTCCGGCGAACTTCGATGGCTTCCAGCGTCGCCTTTTCCACTCTTGCAATAGTTTCGGCAACTCTGCCAAGGCGCGTCAGGTGATCGATCCACCGCAGCATCGTAAATACGATGATGCCGATCACGCCGATGCTGACGATAAACAGCACAAACCGGCCACGGTCGGAATAGTACCCGGTGTTGAGAGCGACAATGCCAACCAGCGAGAACAGGAACGATCCGAGAAATACGGCGAGGACGTTTTGCGTCGTGGGGTCTTCTCGGACCAGGCGGGTCGCCCTCGGTGAGACGTTGTTGGTGGCTGAAGCGTAGGAAGCGACCATCACGCTCAGCGAGAAGGTCGTGACCGCCAGCATGCTTGACGCCAGGATGTTGAGGATCTGATGAACGGCATCGGAGCCAAGCTTCGCTGGCAGGTCCTCGGGTACAAACGGTTCAAGCTGGACGGCGAGAAGTGCTGCCGCAACACCTACGACCGCAAAAAACGCGGCGCGCACCCACATCAACTGGGCGATCTTTTCAAGCCGTCGATGCCAGAGCGATATCATTGCGCCTCTTAAAGCTTTTCTGGGATTAAAGCCGGCTGTTCGAGAGACGACTAACCGGAAGTGAAGCTTTGACCCTGGGTCGAACGCACGCAAATCAATTATGATCCCGCGAACCAACTGGTCTAATTGCGACCGACCGGATCGTGTATCAAAGAGTTATCGACCTAGGGAACGTCTGAACAGGTCGGTTTGAAGGCCGCAGGTGGGGTTATGCAGGTCGGTAGTGCTGCCGTTGCTCTTTCATCGGGCCAGAAAAGCCGCCATGGCGGCGGTATTTCCTTCATTCAGGCGCACCTCAGCTGTCGTCGCGCCAGAAACAGGTTGGCCAGCGCCAGCAGCGCGAACACCTGCGCACCGTTTTTGGCGATGCCGCGGTAGCGCACCTTGCGATAGCCGAACTGGCATT
>Ga0209347_1002406_pt1 | contig 25011 bp, 21 predicted proteins | sample AutmiccommuBRH23_FD_187382 | JGI IMG/M metagenome (GOLD analysis project Ga0209347, IMG submission 187382) | Deep subsurface microbial communities from Mt. Terri, Switzerland - Autotrophic microbial communities BRH/23 (SPAdes) (version 2) | ecosystem: Environmental > Aquatic > Deep subsurface >...
AGTCCAAAAAACATTCAGATAAAAAAGGACATTATCTCCCATTTCATCACCACGGGCAATGATACGATTGCTGAGCTGGCCAGGGAACTTGATCTGAGCGTGCCTACCGTCACCAAATTCATTGCGGAGCTCACCGACCAGGGGCTGATAGCGGAATTCGGCAAGATACACACCCCCGGTGGGAGGCATCCGAGTGTATATGGATTAAACCCGTCATCGGCCTATTTTGTGGGGGTGGACATGAGCCGCCATCATCTCAACATCGCCATCATGGATTTTACGGGCAACATTGTGGACAACCAGATGGGTATCTCCTATACCTACGAGAATACGCCCGAATCGTTCGATCTGTTATGCAGCCACATCCAGAAATTCATTGACAAGACAGGGGATCTCAAACGGAAAATATTCAACATCAACCTGAACATCTCCGGACGCGTGAACCCTGAATCGGGATACAGCTACAGCAGTTTTTACTTCAGTGAGAGCCCTATCAGCGAGACGCTGACGAAGAAGCTCAACTACAATGTGGGCATCGATAACGACACGCGCGCCATGGCTTACGGCGAGTACATGAAGGGTGCGGTGGAAGGAGAACAGGATGTGATTTTTGTCAACGTGGGATGGGGTCTCGGTATCGGCATTATCATCGACGGGAAGCCCTACTACGGCAAATCGGGATTCTCCGGCGAGTTTGGCCATTTCCCCATTTTCGAGAACGAGATCCTCTGCCACTGCGGCAAAAAGGGCTGTCTCGAAACCGAAGCTTCCGGTCTGGCCATCCACCGCATGGTGCTCGACCGCATCGCGAAAGGCGAGAGCACGCTGCTCACCGATATGGTGAAAGACATCAACAAGCTCACGCTGACCGATATCATCAAGGCGACCAACCTGGAGGATCCCCTCTGCATCGAGATCGTGGAAGAGGTGGGCTACAAACTGGGAAAATACATCGCCGGACTCATCAACATTTTCAACCCCGAGCTGGTGATCATCGGCGGACAGGTGGCTGAGACCGAAGGCTTCATCATGCTGCCCATCCGCAGCTCCGTCAAGAAGTACTCACTGAACCTGGTCAACAAAGACACCCAGATTATATCGTCGAAGCTGAAAAACAAGACCGGCATCATCGGCGCCTGCATGATTGCGAGAAGCAGGCTGTTTGCAGAATAAGCGTTAATTTATCACTTATTTCTGCCCTTTGTGATCATTTTCTCTTTTTTTCTCCTATTTTTGCGAAGTATTAATTTTGATAAATATGAGAAAAAAACATTTTGAAACACTGCAGATTCATGCGGGACAGGAACCCGACCCGGTAACGGGTGCCAGAGCAGTCCCCATCTATCAGACCACAGCTTACACCTTCAAGAGCGCCGAGCATGGCGCTAACCTGTTTGGATTAAGAGAGTTCGGGAATATCTATACCCGTTTACAGAACCCCACGACCGATGTGTTCGAGAAGCGGATGGCCGCCCTGGAAGGGGGTGTGGCTGCCGTGGCCACCTCCTCGGGACAGGCTGCACAGTTTATTGCCATTCATAACCTTGCCGCGGCAGGGGATAACATCGTCTCCACGTCGTTCCTCTATGGCGGCACCTATAACCAGTTCAAGGTGGCTTTTGCCCGGATGGGCATCGAAGTGCGTTTTGCCGACGGCGATAATGCGGAGAGTATTGAGTCGCTGATCAACGACAGGACCAAAGCCATCTACCTGGAGACGATTGGCAACCCCGAGTACAACATCCCTGATTTCGAAGCTATTGCCGCCATAGCCCGCAGGCATGATGTCCCGCTGATCGTGGACAACACCTTCGGCCAGGGTGGTTACCTCTTCAACCCGATTGAATGGGGCGCCAGTGTGGTGGTCCATTCCGCCACCAAATGGATTGGCGGCCACGGCACCTCCATGGGCGGCGTGGTGATTGACGGGGGTAACTTCAACTGGGGCAACGGCAAGTTCCCCATGTTCAGCGAGCCGTCGGAGGGTTATCATGGCCTTAATTTCTGGGACACGTTCGGCGAAGGGTCTCCCTTCGGCAACATTGCGTTTGCCATCCGCTGCCGCGTGGAGGGATTGCGTGACCTGGGGCCGGTGAACAGCCCGTTTAACTCGTTCCTGCTACTGCAGGGGCTGGAGACACTGTCACTGCGTGCCGAACGGATCAACGCGAACGCCCTCGAGCTGGCACAATGGCTCGAGAAGCATCCGAAAGTGGAGAAGGTGAATTACCCGGGGCTGGAGAGCAACAAGTACCATGCCCTCGCGAAGAAATACCTCAAAAACAACGGCTTTGGCGGTGTGCTCTCCTTCTTCGTGAAAGGGGACGTACAACAGACAGCCACGATCATCGATAACCTCACCCTGATCAGCCACCTGGCCAACGTGGGTGATGCGAAGACACTGATCATCCACCCCGCCAGCACCACACACCAGCAACTGCCCGAAGAAGCACAGCTGGCGGCTGGTGTCTATCCCAACCTGCTGCGGGTGTCGCTCGGTATCGAACATATCGACGATATCAAAGCCGATCTGGAAGAGGCATTGTCGAAACTCTGACGCTGCTGCGTGCACACAAAAAAGGCGATCCTCCCCGGATCGCCTTTTTTTGTGCCTTATGCCATTTATTCAATCACCTGGTCGATCACCTTTTTGACGGCCTCATCATTATCGAGTAACGTCCGAAGTTCCTGCCGCAGGTCCACATTGCTCACCTCCAGATCCTCAATACGCACGCGCTGCCAGATCTCTTCCACCCACCGGTTCTGGACCACGCCAAACTCATCGATCGGCTGAAACCAACGCAGGTACATGAAGTTCTCATTCGACAGCTTAATCTGCAGGGGATTGTCTTTCCCTACCTGACTCTTGTTGAAGGAGTGCACGATCTCCTCTGTATACAGATCGCCTTCCAACCGGTAGGTACCATCCACCGTAATGATGGCTCCCTCTTTTGTCGACATGAAATTCATGAATTGACCGTCGGGAAAAACCATCTTAAACATGCCCTGAGGTGTAACCTTATACCCCGACTCATCGCTGTTATGAATCGCTTTCACCTCCCACAATCCAATGATACGATCTGCCGTTTTATCGCCCACACCGTGTTGGGTGATGCCGCAACCGGTGGTGAAGAGAAGAAAGCAGATGACCAGTAAAAAACCAACCGAAGCTTTCATACGATTTTTCAATTTTTCCCGTTAAGGTGTATGAAACGCGCCGCAATCACCGTCCGGAGAGTAAATGATTGTCATCCCCGTTTCATACGATTAATATCCTGCACGTAACCCTCTGCAAGTATAACACATTTTTAGAAATATTGTTGGTTTTTAGGTGCTTTTTTTAAAAGATTTTTTTATTTCAGTTCCATCTCTTCCACCAGGTGCGCGGCACCGGCATACCGGTCGATCACAAAGAGCACGTAACGGATATCGACAATGATACTGCGCTGATAGTCCGGCAGATACTGGATATCACCCCCGACACCTTCCCAGTTGCGGTCGAAGTTGATCCCGATCAGTTCACCATACCCGTTGAGCACGGGGCTGCCGGAGTTACCGCCCGTGGTGTGCGTGGTAGCTGCAAAAGCCACCGGCATGCGGCCATCGGGCAATGCATAGGGGCCGAAATTCTTTGCACCATACAGCGCTTTCAGCCGCTCCGGCACCACAAACTCCCAATTCGCGGGATCTTCCTTTTCCATGACTCCCGCCAGCGTGGTCTGGTGTGTATAGGTGACCGCATCGTTGGGTTTGTAGCCTTTCACCTGGCCGTATGATAGCCGGAGGGTGAGATTGGCATCGGGGAAATGCGTGTAGGGGCCGTCCATGGCCAGGATCCCTTCCAGAAAGGTACGCCGTGCCGCAGCAAAAGGGGCATCGTAGGCGGACAGCTGCTTGTTCAGTGCAGCAGCCTCGTCCTGCAGCGATTGCACGAAGAGAAACATGGGGTCGTTCCGGAGCGTCGCGGCATCGGCCTTCCCGGAGAGAAAAACCTGCAGCTTCTCTTCACTGCCGAAAAGGGAGTTGTTGAAGATAGCATCGACAAAGGCATCGGTATCGCCCTGGAAACGGGTATAGAGGTGATGCAGGTAATCGGGCTGATCTTCCTTCGCCACCTGTTGCGTGTAGGCAGCGATCATCGCCCTGGCCACCTTTTTATCCACCGCGCGGTTGTAGTTTTTATCGGCAAAGCGACGGTAGTCGGCAGCCAGCTGTGCCTTCAGCTTCTCTGCCGCGGCCTCGTCAGGCTGCTCCAGGGCAGCGGCCAGCTGCACGGCGGTGGTGGTGCGTAGGCCGGCAAACTCGATGCTCCGCGTCAGCCCCTCACTCAGCATCCAGCTGCGGTAACGAAGGCCGGCACGCTCTCTCACGATACGTTCTATTTCAGCCAGTGCCTCCGCGTATTGGGGCTGTTTATTTTTCTCGGCCCATGCCAGCAGACGATCCTGCTGATCCTGCTTCACCCGGCCGAAGTCGCGCAGGCCGATGGCCCAGTTGGTGCCAATGGCATTCTTGTAGGCATTCGTGGAGCCTGCATATTTGGAGGCATACTGTATCTTCACGGCCGGATCGTTCAGCATCTCTTCCAGCAGAGCCTGCTGACGCACCTCCCTCATCCGTATCCGCACGGCATTGTCTATATCTCTTCGTTCGGCCACCTCCCACGAGGTGTAATACTTGTGCGTGGTTCCCGGGAAGCCGAGGATCATCGCGAAATCATTCTCCTCCACGCCCCGCGTGGAGACGGTGAGCCAGCGTTTGGGTCTCAGGGGTACGTTCGCGGGATGGTAGGCCGCAGGATTGCCATCCTTGTCGGCATAAATACGGAAGAGTGAGAAATCGCCCGTATGGCGTGGCCACATCCAGTTATCGGTGTCAGCGCCGAACTTGCCGATGGAGGCGGGAGGAGCACCCACCAGTCGTACATCGCTGTAGATCTTCTTGGTGAACAGGTAGTACTGGTTGCCGTTGAAGAACGGTTTGATTTCCACCGCCGTGCCGGGATGATCGTTCAGGTACTTCTCTCCTGTTTTTTCGCGGGCTAACCCGTTCAGATAGGTGGGGGACAGATAGAAGGTACCTTCCTTATCCTGTTCCTTGTCTCTCGCCAGACACTTCTTCACCCAGGCGGTCACCTCCTCGATCTGATCGATGAAGGTTACCGTCAGCCCGGGATTGGGCAGCTCCTGCGCCCGTGTCATCGCCCAGAAGCCATCCTCCAGATAATTGTGCTCCAGGGTGCTGTGGTTCTGTATCTGCCCGTAGCCGCAGTGATGATTGGTGATAACCAGCCCCTGTGAAGAGATCACCTCGCCGGTGCATCCTCCTCCGAACTGTACTACGGCATCCTTGATGGATGAGCCGTCGGGGTTGTAAATATCGGTATCCTCCAGTTTCAGTCCCCGTTGTTGCATCTCCTGCATTTTCTGCTGTTTGAGCAGCGTGAGCATCCACATCCCTTCATCGGCAGCAACGGTAAGCACAATGACAGCGATCAGGGTCAGCGTCAGGCCTGTTTTTCTCATGATTCTCTTCTTTTATTTCCTTCTTTCAGCGAATAAAGATAAGAAAAAATATCTATTTGCACCACAAGCGTTGTATTTAGGCCTATCTTTGCACGGCAGAAATTCATGACGGCCGGCAGCGGTCCGACTGATCTCCTGCGGCGTTCCTCCGGCGGCGCTCCTCCGGCGGAAGTGAGGATGAGATGGACAGCCGCATATCTTAAATTAACGAAAAAGACAAACCAATCATTGGCTTTTAAGGTGAAAACCTGTAATTTTGCCGACAATTGAAAAATAAGCACTTAGATGAAGATAGACTTTAAGGAAAGGACACCCCAACTGATCGCCATCATTGGCGTACTGGCCATTGTGCTGGTCATCGTCATCGGCTTCCTGCTGACCAAAAATACACAAATCACGGAGATGCAGGAACAGTACACGGTCGACAAACAGGAGCTGGAGGATGAGTACGAGGCGATCTCCCTGCAATACGAAGGGTTCAAGTTCAGCGTGCAGAACGACTCTCTGTTGTATAAGCTGGAGAACGAACAGGCGAAGGTACTGCGTTTGCAGGAAGAGCTGCGTATGACCAAGGCTACCGACAAGGCGGAGATCAGCCGGTTGAAGGATGAGCTGGCCACACTGCGCAGGGTGCTGCGCTCCTACATCCAGCAGATTGATTCACTGAACAGGCTGAACGAGGAACTGCGCGCCGAGAACAGGCAGATCTCGCAGCAGTACCAGGAGACCAGCAGAACACTCAACCAGGTGTCACAGGAGCGGGAGGCGCTGTCGGAGAAGGTCACGCTGGCTGCCCAGCTGGTGGCCACCAATATCACAGCGAAAGCGGTGAACGACAGGGGACGTGACCAGACAAGGCTGAGCCGCAGCGCCCAGTTTGTGATTTCGTTCATCATTGCCCGCAACATCACCTCAGAGCCCGGCGAGCGCACCATCTTCGTCCGCATCCTGTCACCCGACGGTGCGGTGCTCTCCAAGAGCCCGTCCAACACCTTCCCCTACGAGAACAGGGATATCCGCTACTCCATGAAGCGTATCGTGGAATATGGCGGGGAAGAGATCCCCGTGTCCATGTACTGGGACATCGAGGAGTTTCTGATGCCGGGCACCTACAAGGCAGACATCTTCGCCGACGGCCATCACATCGGTTCGCACAGCTTCACCATGCAGGAATAGGCGAAAGTGCATGAAAAAAGGGTGATATCACCTGGTGACTCACCCCCCTTATAAAACTCCGCAAGCAGATTAGTTGATCGCTTCCTCCGCCTCGTCGACGGTCTCTTTTACTTCCTCCTTCAGATTCTGCCAGCCTCGTTTCAGGTCGGCACTCACATCGCGGTACTTGTTGTTGATGTCTCTTTTGACCTCTTCCCAGTTATCTTCGGTACTGTTCTGCAGTTTATCCACTTCTGCCTTGAATTCGTCTCTCTCTCTTTCGAGATCGGCGATGGCCCTGTCAGAGGCTGCCTTTGCATCGTCCGACAATTCTCCGGCCTTCGCTGCTGCATCGGCCTTCCACTCGTCAATACGGCGGTTCATCTCATCCAGCTTTCTGTTGGCTTCGCTCACCGCTTCATTCTTCTCCGTGTAGGTATATCTCGTGAAGTTGGTCACTGTGTCCGTACCGTTGATCTCCACGGTTACCTCCTCTTTAGTCTGTTTACGCTCATTGCACGATGTGAACAGGATCAGGGCCACCAGGCTCACTGCGATCGTTCCTGTGATCACGGTTAAATTCTTTTTCATCTTTTTTCTCTTTTTATATGATTAAAAATCAATCTTATAACAAGAGACACCTTTCAAATGTTCACAGCTTGGCTGTAAAAAAACCCGGAAGAGTCACCCGATCATCTCCAGAAACGCTTTTTCGTCGATGATCCTGACGCCCAGTTTACGGGCTTTCTCCAGCTTGGCCGGGCCCATATTCTCACCGGCGAGGATGTAATTGGTGCTCTTCGATACCGACCCGCTGTTCTTCCCCCCGTTTTGCAGGATCATGGCCTTGTACTCATCGCGTGAGTGCAGCGCGAAAGTGCCGCTGATGACGATGGTCAGCCCCTTCAGCTTGTCGGTCTGTGCAGCCAGCGCATCCTCGCTGAGGGTGAACTGCAGCCCGTATTGCTGCAGCCGGTGTACGAAATCGACGAACGCCGGCCGGGCGAAGAAATCGGTCACACTCTGTGCGATACGCTCACCGATCTCCTCCACGGCCGTCAGCTGTTCCGGCGATGCCTGTGCCAGCAGCTCTATCGCGGGGAAGGCGAGCGAGAGCTTACGGGCGACCGTCTCGCCCACATAACGGATGCCCAGGGCATAGAGCACCCGCTCGTAGGGTACCGTTTTCGATTGCTCAATGCTCGCCAGCAGGTTCCCGGCACTGGTCTCCCCCCACCGGTCGAGCTGTATCAGGTCGCTGAACTGCAGCGCGTAGAGGTCGGCCGCATCGCGGATCAGTCCCTTGTCGTAGAGCAACGCGATGGTCTCTGGGCCCATGGTGATATCCATCGCCTTACGGGTGACAAAGTGCTCGATACGACCCTTGATCTGCGTGGGGCACCCTTCGGTGTTGGGGCAGTACCAGGCTGCCTCATCCTCGTTGCGCACCAGCGGCGTGCCGCAGTCCGGGCAGTGGCGGGCAAAAGCGACCTTGTCGCCCAGCAGGAAACGGGCTTCCTTATCCACGCCGGTGATCTTGGGGATGATCTCCCCCCCTTTCTCCACAAATACGTTGTCGCCGATATGCAGGTCGAGGGCTTTGATCGCATCTTCATTGTAGAGCGATGCCCGCTTCACGGTGGTGCCGGAGAGAAGCACCGGCTCCAGGTTCGCCACGGGTGTCACCGCCCCCGTGCGTCCCACCTGAAACGATACCGATTCGAGACGGGAGACCGCCTGCTCCGCGTTGAATTTATAGGCGATGGACCACCGGGGGAATTTGGAGGTGGAGCCCAGGTTACGCTGCTGTGAGAGTGAGTCGACCTTCAGCACCACCCCGTCGGTGGTGACGGGCAGGTTGCGGCGTTCCGTGTCCCAGTACTTCAGGTAATCGAAGATCTCTTCCGGCGTGCGACATCGCTGCATCGCCCCGGAGACTTGCAGCCCCCATTTCCGTGCCAGGGTCATATTGTGGTAGTGACTGTCGGATGGCAGCGACTCTCCCGCCATGGAGTAGATGAACGACTCCAGCTTGCGTGCCGCGACCACACGGGAGTCCTGCATCTTCAGGGTGCCCGACGCCGCATTCCGGGGATTGGCGAACAACGGCTCTTCCTGCTCCGCCCGCTCCCGGTTGATGGCGTCAAAGGAACGCCACGGCAGCAGGATCTCCCCCCTCACCTCCAGGTACGGCGGTATGTCATCGCCTTTCAGCACCAGCGGCACATTGCGGATGGTACGCACGTTATCGGTCACGTCGTCGCCTTTCTTGCCGTCACCGCGCGTCACGGCACGTGCCAGGCGCCCGTTCTCGTAGATGAGGGAGATGGAGGTGCCATCGTACTTCAGCTCGCACACGATCTCAAAGGGCTCATTCAGTGCCTTCTTCACCCTGTTGTAAAAATCGGTGACCTCCCCCTCTGAGTAGGTGTTCTGCAGGGAGAGCATCGGATAACGGTGTTTCACCTGGGTGAAGTTCTTGTTGATGTCGCTCCCCACACGTACCGACGGCGAGTTGGGGTCATGATACGCGGGGTGGAGGGCTTCCAGCTCCGTCAGCTGTCTCATCAGCCGGTCGAACTCCCTATCGGTGATGGTCGGCTGCGACAGCACGTAGTAGTTGTAGTTATGCTCGTGCAGCTGCCGGCGGAGTGTCTCTATCTGTTGTTGAATCGGGTCCATTGTATACGGGTTTGATGGAAATAGGTTGTTACGGTTGTCGGAGAACAGTCACTTATTCTTCAGCCTGTGTTCATTGGATGCGATGACCGGCCGGGACAGGCTCCCCGGGTGATGGTAATACAGCTTACTGAAAGATCCTCTTCCAGGGAAAAACAGTTCTCTGTCGCTGCTGCCGGGAGTAGTTACCGATGGATGCGGTAACCGATAATGTCTGCTGGAAGAACATCCTGCCCTCGGAGAAATGCAGGTTGCAGTTCAGCTGCGCCGATGCATTGGCTGACTCCAGCAGGCGGATATACCACTTGCTTTGCAGGTAGGTGGCGCCACGCAGAAACGGGGTGCCCCAGTAGAGGTCGCCCCCGTAGGTCGGATAAAAACGCATCCTCGGATCACCCCGGTAGAACGTGTTCCGCGTGCCGAACCCCATGTATTCGACATCGGCCCTCGCCGTGAATCCTGCGGGGCTATGGCTGAGACCAGACTTCCTATCGCGCTCCATGCCGATGAAGAGGCCGGCCGATGCCAGCCCTTTCAGGCTGTTGTCCGCCGCATAGGCTACGCCTGCCGATGCCATGCCCTGCAGCTGCTCGCTCACGCTATAGGCCGGATTACCGGGATAGGTGCCGGCATAATGATAGAGGTAGGATTGAAAATCGCCGAAGAAGATGCCGCGGGTCAGCTTGCCCGAGAAACCGACAAAAAAGCTCTCCCGGTTGACGGGGGTGGCGTAGCCGGTCCAGTCCATCCAGGCATTCAGGAAACGTCCCTCTTTGCCCAGCTGCCAGAAGACACCCTGCATCAGGGGCATGAAATGATGCACGGAATCACTGAAGAAGAAATCGGAATAGTTGGAGAGCACCTCCTCCCGCGGAAAAGCCCCTGCCCGGAAGAGCACTTTAGGCGTTTCATACTGGTAATAGAGAGTCACCTCCACCTTGTCGACTGCCTTTTGCATGCCGGGGATCTTGAGCAGGTTTACACCGCCATATATCGTGTGTGCGGTATCCCAGGAGATGCCGCCCAGCGGTTTCAGCCAGATACCGTTCATCGTCTGGGGATCGGTGAAGGATGAGGGCTCATACTCCCGGTTATCGAAAAAATAGTCTATCTCCGCTTTCCAGCGGTACTCCTGTGCCTGCAAAGCCGCGACGGTGCACACAACAGCTATCAGACTGCATAATCTGTATCGCATATCACCACATAATTACATCAGTTCATCACCACATCATCACATCACCACATCATCTCATCATCACATCATCCCATCATCTCATCATCACATCATCACATCATCACATCACCCCATCATCTCATCACCACATCGTCACATCACCACATCACCACATCACCACATCATCACATCACCACATCATCACATCATCACATCACCACATCATTTTATCATCCGGTAAAGATAAAAATAAATTCACTAAATCTGCCTGTCTTTCCATTTCCCGCTTCGCAGGTAAATGAACGAGAGCGTCATCAGGAAGAACCAGTAGACATGTTCGGTGGTCCAGGCAGCCGCTACGGATGAACGTGTGTAGATGATGATGAACCACATGTAGGTGATGTAGAACAGCAGGGTGATGATCTCGAACGTGAGTGCCGTGCGGGTATTGCCGGTCCCCGATACGGCGCTGAACAACACCGAACCCACACTGAACAGGGGGAGCGATGAGATCAGCACGTAGAGTGGCAGGACCGTATCGTTGATGAGTGAGGGGTTGTCGGTATATACACGGATCATGGTCCGGGGGAAGGCCGAGACGACGAGGATCACACCCCCCATCACCGCCATGCTGAGGAAGGCAATCCTTTTGATGAGAGGAAACACCTCCGCAGATTTGCCTGCGCCGATGGTGTTGCTCACCAGCGTGCTGGTGGCGGCCCCCAGCGCCTGGGAGGGGATGGTGAAAATGGTGTAGAAGCTCCGCACGATATTGGTCACCGCCAGTGGCCGTTCCCCCATGTAGTTCTCTATGAACACGAAGAAAAACAGCCAGGTGACGATGGAGAAAAGATACTGGGCCATCATGAAGATGGAGATATCGAGAATCTTTTTGATGACAATCCACTGGAAAGCAATCCTGGTGAATCCATACTTCACCGTGTTCACCGTCTTCCGGGTATAGATAAAGAAAAAGAGGGTAGATGATATTTCTGCAATCACGGAGGCAACAGCAGCGCCGGCAATGCCCATTTCCGGCATACCCAGGTTCCCGAAGATAAGCCCGTAATCGAACACCACATTCACCAGGGCCATCACCACAGCATTGACAGTGAGGACCTTCGTACGGGCGATGCCTATATAAAAGGCACGGAACATGACGTTGGTGAAGGCGAAGAGGATACCGAAGACACGCCATTCGAGGTAGGATGACACGGCCTGCGACACATCCTGCGATTCGAGCATGCCGGGAAGCCAGTGGACGGCACCAAATCGCAACAGGGGGATCAGCAGTACCGATGGGATCAGTAGAAAGATGATGCCCTGGATGACGATCTCGCCGATCTTGTGGTAATTCCCTTCACCGTTGCGGCGGCCTATCAGTATCTGGCTGCCCATGCTGAAACCAAAGCCCAGCGTGTATAAGGCGATATAGATGATCCCTGCCAGGGCTGAGGCACCCAGCTCCACCTCTCCCACCCGGCCGAGAAAGGCGGTATCGATCACCTGTATCATGTTCTGCGCCAGCAGGCTTAACAGGATGGGCGTACTTATTTTAACGACTTGTTTGTTGGTATACACCTGTGAATGCTAAAAAACCGTCAATTGCTCCTGCAACCGACGGTTCATGTGATCGTGATCCCGCTATTTTCTGATCCGGTTTGTACCGGGTTCAAGATGGACGATGGTCGGCTGGTACTCCTTCGCCTCCTCCAGCGGCAGTATGGCATAACTCATGATGATGATGACATCGCCTTTCTGCACTTTACGGGCAGCGGCGCCATTGAGGCAGATGATCCCCGACCCGCGTTCACCACGGATGATATAGGTTTCGAAACGCTCTCCGTTATTGTTGTTCACCACAGCCACCTTCTCATGAACGAACATGTTGGCGGCATCGATCAGATCCTGATCAATCGTGATACTGCCTTCGTAGTTGAGGTCAGCATCCGTTACCGTCGCCTTGTGTATTTTTGATTTTAATGTTTCTACCCACATAAGTTCTTACTTGTATCTGATATTATCGATCAACCGTACATCACCGCAGAAGACGGCTATACACCCCACAATATAACCGGAGTGCTGCCAGGAGGAGATAAGCTGCAGGGAGTGACCGTCGACTATTTCAAAATATTCAACAAGCAACCCGGGTACTTTGTTTATCTCCCCGATCACAAAATCAGTGATATGCTGTGGCGTTGACTCACCCGCCAGCAGGATACTCTCCCGCAGGATACGGTATATTTCCGCGGCGCTTTTTTTCTGTTCTTCCGATAACCGCTGATTACGGCTGCTCATGGCCAGCCCGCTGGCCTCCCTGACGATAGGCACAGCCACGATCTCCACGGGCAGCTGCAGCTGCTGCACCATCTCCCTCACGATGGCCAGCTGCTGGAAGTCTTTCTCTCCAAAATAGGCCCTGTCCGGCTCCACGATGGTCAACAGCTTGCTCACCACCTGCGCCACACCGTTGAAATGACCAGGCCGGTACTGGCCCTCCATCACCGTATCGAGCACGCCGAAGTGAAACACACGACGGTCCGGCTCAGGATACATCTCCTCTACCGTGGGTGCAAACACGATATCTGTGCCGATGCTCTCCAGCAGTGCCTGATCCTGCTCAAGCGTACGCGGATAGTGGTGCAGATCGTCCGCGTTGTTGAATTGCGTGGGGTTCACGAAGATGCTTACCACACAACGGTCATTCTCCGACACACATTGATTCACGAGCGCAGCATGCCCCTGGTGAAGGGCTCCCATCGTGGGGACGAAGCCAATGGTCCTCCCTTCCCTGCGAAAGACCTGCAGTGCATCGTCCAAACCGGAAACAGTCTGTATGATCTTCATTCGTTTGTATTTTAGACTGCAAAGCAACAAAATATTTGCCACATACAGAAAATTATTTGCATAAACTACCCGGAAAACAGGAGGACAAACGACTTATCTTATTATGGAACAGCATTTTAAAAAATAGTTGCCTTTTTATTTTGTAGTTATGTGGATTTTTTTTATTATCTTTGTACTCAAATTAAGATAATTAGCTTCATGTCTCAGAAAAAAATTTTGTATATCACCCAGGAGATTTTTCCTTATCTCGACGAAACCACCATTTCGAATACCTCTCGTTTTTTACCCCAGGCCATACAGGAAAAAGGAAAAGAAATACGTGCCTTCATGCCCAAATACGGCAACATCAACGAACGCCGCAATCAGCTTCATGAAGTGATCCGTCTCTCGGGTATGAACCTCATCATCGATGACACGGACCATTCCCTCATCATCAAGGTGGCCTCGATACAATCGGCGCGCATGCAGGTCTATTTCATCGACAACGAGGACTATTTCCAGAACAGGGAGACGCTGGTGGATAAGAACAGCGAAGAATATGAAGACAATGACGAACGCAGCATTTTCTTTATTCGCGGTGTGATGGAGACGATCAAGAAGCTGCGCTGGGTGCCCGATGTGATTCATTGTCACGGATGGTTCAGCGCCCTGGCCCCCCTCTACATCAAAAAAGGATATGGCGATGACCCCTGCTTTAAAAATGCCAAAGTGGTCAGTTCCCTGTACGATGAGACATTCACCAAGCCGTTCAACCACGGGTTTGCCGATAAGCTCCGCTTCGACGGTATCGGCGATCCGGAAATAGAAAACGTCAAACAACGCGGTGTGATGGATTATCAGAGTCTGATGAAGCTGGCCATCGATTATTCAGACGGCATTATCCAGGGAAGTGAAACAATGGATGCCGAGATCAGGCAATATCTTCTGGGAGGAAAGGTACCGTTTCTGCCCTACCATGCCGATTTCGACAAGAACGTGGATGAGATTGATGCCTTTTACGAAAAAATTGACGCCTGATTCAATTAAAATACGTAACGAAACCCGGTTTTATTTTTCTTCGATACACAAATATCTATAAAAATAAGCAGAAAGCATTTCTTCAGTTTTTATATGACGGTTTTTTTTTAGATATTTGCGGGGTTAAAAACAAATTTTTTGAAACGAATGAAGCTCAAATCATTATACAAGGCGCTTATCGTAACCTTTGTCGCTTTACTCACTCTTTCGTGCAACGACACACTCGACCAGGTCGGATTCACCATACAGCCCGGCAAAGACCGTCTCACGGTGGGCATGGCCACCCTCAATCTGCTGGCACGCACCGTTGCGGCAGACTCCGTTTATGCCAAAACAAAATATCCGGTGCTGGGTGAATATATTGATCCGGTCTTCGGCTCTATCAAGTCGGAGTACATGGGCGAGTTTTATTTCCCCGAAGGTGCCGGTTTCAGTGAAGGGGCTTCCATCGACTCAGTGAGGGTGGTTGTATCCTATACCACGATGATGGGCGACTCGCTGGCACCCATGGAGCTGTCGGTGTATGAACTCACCGACTCTCTCAAAGGTGTCGATGATTACACGCATATTGATCCCGCAGCGTTTGCTGATATGTCGGCACCGCTGGGGACACAGGTCTTCACGGGCAAGAACGACACCTACACGCTTCAGACAAACACGGCGGGTACCAGTATCAAGGTCTACGACATCAGGGTGAAGATACCGAATGCCCTCGGTGAACGGTTCCTCGCTGAATACAATAAGCCCGGCCACGGGCAGATGGTGAACCCCGACACCTTCAGGAAATACTTCCCCGGTCTGTATTTCACCACCACCTACGGGCAGAGTACGATCGTGAATGTAGACCTCACCTCGCTTTATGTGCACTACCATTACCTGGACAAGGGAGGATCATCCACGGGACAGGATACCATCCGCAACACCTCGCTGCGCCTGATTATTACGCCGGAGGTGACACAGATCAACCACGTCAAAACCGACAACAGTCAGTTGCTGGTGAACAATACCACCCATACCTACGTCAAGAGCCCCGCCGGGGTCAACACGGAGATCACCTTCCCGCTGTCGCAATTACACGACAGTCTGAAATCGCAGGCACTGAACCTGGCAAACCTGACGGTATATGCCATGCCCGATGCCATTGAGAATCCCATGGTGAAGGTCAGCCCGCCTGATTACCTGTTGCTGGTGAACAGGGATTCGCTGAGCGGTTTTTTTGAAAACAGAAAACTGAGAGACAACATCACCAGCTTCCTGTCGGACAAGTTCGACGCCACCACCTATTCCTACAAGTTCAACAACATCTCCACGATGATCAATCACTACAACGAGCAATTCAACGGGGAGCCATATGATCTGGTGTATTACCTCATTCCCGTGAGTACAACCTTTGTCTCTTCACAGCAGAGTTATTACTCTTCGGGTACCACCGTGCTGACGGATATCTATAACCAGATGTGGCCCACAGGTGCCATGCTGGATAAACGGGAGGGGAATTTAAAGCTGGAGCTGATCTTCAGTAATTTCTAAAAGATGCAGGGTACGTCCTTATCTGCTTTGCCGGATAATTATTCAGCAGGGGGCGCACCATTTAAAATTCATAGCTTACTTCTTGCAATGATATCGTAACTGATATTGTATTTTAAATCAAATCAACTATGCAGATGAACTGGCGTCTGTTTTTTTTCCTGTCCCTATCCTTGTTGTCAGGCTTCACAGATTCCTTTACGGAGGACCTTAATGCGGGCACCGATTTGTCACGCCTGATCAGTATCGACAGGATGATCATCCGGACCCCCCTGCTTCGCGGCAACCAGTTGCATGGCGGGGCACATAGCCTTTATGGGTTTAGAGAAGTACATGAAGCAACAACCATCATTACCGACAACACCTTTACCAACCGGCAGACAACTGATCATGGACAAACATTATTGGTTGCCGGTAAAAAGAAAGCCAATCTGATCAGATCTCTGGTAGCCACGATGGTTATTATCGGGGTAGCCCTGTTACCCAAGGGGATTATGATCTATTACGTCTGGAGAAAATCCCGTACCAGACAGCAGAACGAACAAAATGACACGCAGGTTGAATTGTTGGGAGACAGCGATGAAGAAGAGATCAGGAACCTCGCGATCCATCATGATCCGCTGTTTTTAGACAGATTCCGGCATACCTATCCTGAGTTTACCCGAAAGCTATTACAAAAGCATCCTGCGTTGCTGAAATCTGATTTTTTGCTCTGTGCCATGGTATTTCTGGATTTTTCCTCCAAAGAGATCGCAACCTATACTTTTTTGCAACACCGATCGGTGCAGACTAAAAAAGGCCGCCTGAGAAAAAAAATGCAGCTTCCTCCCACGACCGATCTGTACCAGTATCTCAGATCGATTGCTTAAACCACCTCTCTCTGTTGTCACCCATAAGGGGCATCAACGAATTACCGGCACTTAACGCATGTAGTATGTGTATCTGACTCATAATGTGATTCCTGCAAATACATGTTGTACCCATAAACCCTGATTTTCGCTGTTTTGTTGTAGGTATTTCAGCAAAATAACGTATCCATGTTGTATCTGATTCCGGACATTTATCGACCGAATATACGAACTTTGCCGCCGCTATTTTTACGGTGGCTTTTACATTTTCCCAACCGTATCAATTTGTCACATTCGTTGAACAACCCTACAGAGGATGTATGTGACGAGCAATGTAAACGATTTACCCGGTAAACGGGAACCGGTGGAAAGTGCATGCGGATGATGATTACTTATAAGCAAGCACCATTTTTATGACAGATACCTCATTTTTTGTGGTCGTTCTCCTGGCAGGAATCACGCTGGTTGCCGGCGGACTCGGATTGGCATTGCTGATTGCCCCGAAATCCGTCAACTTCCAGAAAGGAGAGCCTTACGAGTGTGGACTCCCCACACACGGCACATCGTGGATGCAATTCAGGGTAGGCTATTATTTATATGCCATTCTTTTTCTGATGTTCGATGTGGAGATCATTTTTTTGTTCCCCTGGGCCACGGTTGTCCGCAGCCTGGGATTCACGGGGCTTATCAGCATTTTACTGTTTATATTAATTCTGAGCCTGGGCTTGGCCTATGCCTGGAAGAAAGGAGTATTGGAATGGAAGTCAAGGATATCAAAATAAAAGCATTCCCTGCCGAAGAGTTCAAGGATAATGAAACTCTTCAGCTATATATAGATGAGTTGAAAAGAGAGGGTGGCAGTGTGATCGTCGGCAAACTCGATCAGCTGGTGAACTGGGGACGCTCCAATTCGCTCTGGCCGCTTGCCTTTGCCACCAGCTGCTGTGGCATTGAGTTCATGGCGGCTGCTTCGGCACATTACGACCTGTCGCGCTTTGGCATGGAGGTCACCCGCAACAGTCCCCGCCAGGCCGATGTGATGGTGGTGGCGGGAACCATCGTAAACAAGATGGCGCCGCTGCTCCGCAGGGTGTACGACCAGATGGCGGAACCCAAGTATGTGGTGGCCATGGGTGCCTGCGCCATCTCAGGCGGCCCTTTTGTACACTCCTACAACGTGGTGAATGGGGTAGATCAGCTCGTTCCGGTGGATATCTACATTCCCGGATGTCCTCCACGGCCCGAATCGTTGTTCTACGGGTTGCTGCAGTTACAACGTAAAGTGAAGATAGAGCGGTTCTTCGGCCATAAACGGATCAGAAGGAATTACCGGCCCGAGACGCTGGTCGATCCGGAAACAGGAGAACCCATTGATCCCCAAATTGATTTCAACACCAAATAATCCGGTAAATGGCAAGACTGCAATGAGAGACATCAGAGAAATGATCCTACAGACAGCACCGGATGCGCTGATAGAAGAAAAACAAAAGCTTACGGTCACGCTCAGGCCGGAGCAACTCCATCGGGTGATGGAGGAACTTCGCAGGGATGAAACGCTTCCCTACGACTATCTGGTCAGCCTCACGGGGATGGACTGGGGAGACACACTGGGCGTGATTTACCAGCTGTCACCCTCTGCCGATCTCACCCGTGAAATCATTGTGATTACATCGACGGCCAACCGTATTGACCCCTTGTTGTATTCCATATCCGATCTGTATGAGACCGCTCAGCTGAACGAGCGTGAGGTGTATGCCCTGTTCGGTATCCGCTTTATCAATAACCCGGATATGCGCCGTTTCCTGTTGAACGATCAGTGGAAAGGGTTCCCTTTCCGCAAGGATTACACCCATGATCCTGTTGTTAACCCGGTTACGGTTATCAGCAGCGACATCGTGGACATTGCTCCCCGCATCAGGGAAACAGCCGGGGGTGAACTGGTGGAAGAGAGCGTCGCGATCTTCGATGAGGACGATTATATCATTAACATCGGCCCGCAGCATCCTTCCACCCATGGTGTGATGCATTTCAGGACAACACTCGACGGGGAGATCGTTAAAAAGATAGATGTGCACAGCGGATATATCCACCGGGGGATTGAGAAACTGTGCGAGAACATGACCTACCCGCAGATGCTGCATCTGACCGACCGTCTTGATTATTTGTCGGCCAACATCAATCGCCATGCCTTATGTATGTGCATGGAGAAAGCAGCCGATATCGCTGTGCCACCACGTGCCCAGTATATCCGCACCATCATGGATGAGCTGCAGCGCATCAGCTCCCACCTCCTTGCCTGGGCCGCCCACTGTAATGACCTGGGAGGTACTACCGCCTTTATTTATGGTATGCGCGAACGGGAACATATCCTCGATATCTTCGACAAGACCTGTGGAGGCCGGCTTATTGTCAACCAGAACGTGGTCGGCGGGGTCATGTTCGACCTCTATCCCGATTTTCAGAAAGATGTAAAAGCTTTCATCCCGTATATGCGCCGGCAGCTGAAAGAATACGATCATTTTTTCTCCCACAATGTCATCGCACTGGGTCGTCTGGTGGATATCGGCCACCTGAGCAGGGAGGATGCCATCAGCTACGGTGTCACCGGCCCTGCCGGCAGGGCATCGGGATGGTCGTGTGATGTGCGCAGATACAAGCCCTACGCGTTATACGACCAGGTAGAATTCAAGGAAATACTACGCACCGAGGGGGACTCCTATGCCCGCTATATGAACCGGCTGGACGAAATAGCACAATCGCTGCACATCATTGAGCAACTCATCGATCACATCCCTCCGGGAGAGGTGTGCACCAAAGTGAAGCCGGTGATCCGTCTGCCCGAGGGTCAGTTCTTTCAGAGTGTGGAGACGGGAAAAGGCGAGTTCGGGGTCTTCATCGAAAGCAGGGGAGAGAAAACTCCTTACCGGGTTAAATTCCGCTCTCCCTCACTCTCAGCCGTATCGGCGATACCACTGATCTGTAAAGGGTCTTTCCTCTCCGATCTTATCGGTATTGCCGGGTCGATGGATTTTGTCATCCCTGACATCGATCGCTGACAGGAATCACCATACAACGGAAATTAAAGCAACTTAAAACGATGCTCATCTATTCACAACCGCTGGAAGTCACACAGATACTTGATACTGTAGACCAATTCTTACGCACCCATCTTTCCCCGGGAATGGTTTCCCTGAGCAAGGCCATCCTCACGGGCCTGCTGCTGCTTGTGGCTTACGCTGTGATCGCGCTGGCCCTTATTTACATCGAACGCAAGGTGGCTGCTTTCTTCCAGGCACGCCTGGGACCTAACAGGCTGGGTAAGTACGGAATATTCCAATCGCTGGCCGATATGATCAAGATACTGATCAAGGAAATTATTCCTATCCATAAAGCCGATCAACTGTTGTTTTTTGCAGCCTCCTTTTTCGTGATCATCGCTTCCTTGATGGCTTTCGGCGCTATCCCCTTTGGGATGGATCTGCATGCCATCGATTTTAATATCGGCGTCTTTTACCTGCTGGCCGTCTCGTCGCTGGGCGTCATCGGTATATTGCTGGCGGGATGGTCGAGCAACAACAAATATTCCATGATCGGGGCGATGCGCAGCGGTGCCCAGTTTATCAGCTACGAGCTGTCAGCCGGTTTTTCGCTGATGACCATCGTGGTATTGACCGGGACCATGCAGTTTTCTGCCATCATCGAGGGACAGCGCTACTGCTGGAACCTGTTCAACGGGCACATACCCTCCCTCGTTGCCTTTGTCATCTACCTCATCTCCGGACATGCCGAGACCAACCGTGGGCCCTTCGACCTGCCTGAAGCCGAATCGGAGCTGACGGCGGGATACCACACCGAATATTCGGGGTTGCAGTTTGGCTTTTTCTACCTCTCGGAATATCTCAACATGTTCATCGTGGCCGCAGTAGCCACCACCCTGTTCCTCGGCGGATGGATGCCTGTGCAGATCAAAGGCTGGGAGGATTTCAACCAGGCAATGTGGCTGATCCCTTCCTGGGCATGGTTCATCGGCAAAGTGGGCGTGATGATATTTCTCAGTTTATGGGTACGGTGGTCCTTTCCGCGATTGCGTATCGATCTGCTCCTGAACCTGGAATGGAAATACCTGCTGCCCATCAACCTGGTGAACCTGCTGGTCATGGTGGTCATCGTATTATCGGGATTCACACTGACAGAGCTGTTCCCGGCATTTTTCGGAAGATAGATAGACGTTTTCGTCATGCATTATATAGGGTAAATTCAAACAAGAATGAGTTTTTCAAGCTACATACAGGGTATTTTTACAGGTCTGAGATCGCTGGCAGGAGGGATGCGCATCACATGGAGAGCATTCCGGACCGCCAAGGTAACGATGGAGTATCCCGAGAACAGAAAGACGCTGGCTATTTCAGACCGCTGGCGCTCCGAACTGATTATGCCGCACGATGAACAGAATGAACATGCGTGTACCGCCTGCGGTATCTGTATGATCAACTGTCCAAACGACACCATCCATGTGATCCCGGCGACGACAGATACCATTGATGGTAAAAAGAAAAAGATACTGGACAAACATCTCTGGGATTACGGCAGTTGCACCTTCTGCAATCTGTGTGTGATAACCTGCCCGTCGGATGCCATCATCTTCAATAACGATTTTGAGGGTGCCGTATTTGACAGGAAGCAGCTTGTGCATCAACTCAATCACGAAGGGTCGAAACTCCGTGAAAAGAAAGAGGAACCGGTAAAGGTTACCCGGGAAGGAACCACGGATAAAGGAAACAGCCAAGAATGACAGCACAAATCATCTTTTATATGTTGGCGATGGCCATCACGGTCTTTTCAATCATGGCCGTCACGAGTAAGCTTATCGTCCGGGCAGCTACTTACCTGCTGTTTGTTTTACTGGCCACAGCAGGGCTTTATATGTTGCTCGGTTATTACTTTTTATTCGCGGTACAGGTGTCTGTCTATGCCGGGGGGATCATGGTGCTCTTTATCATGGCCATCTTTCTCACCCACCGGCCCGGCACGGACGTACGCACGAAGCACGGCTGGAGAATCGGGTTATCGGTGTTCCTCTCTCTGGCAGGTCTCCTGCTGTGCGGGGATATCATCCTGCACAATGCGGTGCGTCTCTATCCGTTTATCGATGCCGGGACAATCACCATGCAGGAGATGGGCACCGCCATGCTGGGATCGGGGAAAAATCAGTATCTGTTGTCTTTCGAGATGATGAGCGTCCTGCTGCTTGCCTGTATTGTGGGCGCCATACTGATTGCCAGGAAAACGAACCGTAACGGGAAGGATACAAACAATGCAGATCAATAAACACGATGGGAGATTTTTTTGTAAATAATGCAGGGGCACCGATACCGGTGGTGGCGTACCAGCTGGTGAGCCTGATCCTGTTTTTTGCCGGTATCTATGGCTTCTTAACCCGCCGAAACATCATGATGATGCTCATATCCGTTGAGTTGATACTCAATGCCGCCGACATCAATTTCGCGGTTTTCAACCGCTATCTCTACCCCGGTCAGATGGATGGGATGTTTTTCGCCCTGTTCACCATTGGCATTGCGGCCTGTGAGACGGCTGTCGCCATCGCCATCATCATCAATGTATACCGCAACTTCGGTAATGCGGACGTAGACAATATCAAAAAGATGAAAGGATAAACGCATGGAATATACGCTTCTCATATGGATATTACCCCTAACCTCTTTCCTGATCCTGGGACTGTCCGGCAACTGGCTGAGCCACAAGGCTGCGGGAATGATCGGAACGGGCGCTCTCCTGGTGGTGACACTGCTCTCCTATTTTGCGGCCTGGGATTATTTCACCATGCCAAAAGCAGAAGGGTTGTATCAAACGCTCATACCGTTAAACGCTCTATGGCTGAACATGGGAAGCCACCTGCATATCGATATGGGGATTCTGCTCGATCCTGTTTCGGTGATGATGCTGGTGGTGATATCCACCGTGTCGCTGATGGTGCATATCTACAGCCTGGGATATATGAAGGGGGAGAAAGGATTCCGGCGTTACTACGCGTTCCTCTCCCTCTTTACCTTTTCGATGACGGGACTGGTTCTGTCGACCAATATCTTTCAGATGTACATCTTCTGGGAGCTGGTGGGTGTTTCTTCTTACCTGCTCATCGGCTTCTATTACACCAAACCCGAAGCAGTGGCGGCATCCAAAAAAGCATTTATCGTGACCCGTTTCGCCGATATGTTTTTTTTAATCGGCATCCTGGTGCTCTCCTATTATACCCATACGTTTGACTTCGGCACCCTGATGGCGGGTAATGACACTGTTTTTCAGCAGGCGCTCTCGGTCAATTTCCTGGGAGCGTCGGCACTGGTATGGGCCATGGCATTGATATTCATCGGCGGTGCCGGCAAGTCGGCCCTCTTCCCGCTGCATATCTGGCTGCCGGATGCCATGGAAGGCCCTACACCCGTCTCGGCACTGATCCACGCAGCCACCATGGTGGTGGCCGGTGTGTACCTGGTGGCTCGCCTGTTTCCAATATATGTGGCATTTACCCCGGAAGTACTGGAAGGAATTGCCTGGGTGGGCGCTTTCACTTCGATGTTCGCGGCGGTCATAGCCATCATGCAGACCGACATCAAACGGGTACTGGCCTTCTCCACCATTTCCCAGATCGGGTTTATGATGGTGGCGCTGGGCGTGTCGAAGCTCGAAGGACATGAGGGACTGGGATACATGGCTTCCCTGTTCCACCTGTTCACGCATGCCATGTTCAAGGCGCTCCTCTTTCTGGGCGCGGGCTCCATTATTCATGCCATCCACAGCAATGAAATGGAGAAGATGGGAGGATTACGCACATATATGCCCGTCACCCACCTGACCTTTCTGGTAGCCTGCCTCTCCATTGCAGGCATACCACCCTTTTCCGGATTCTTCAGCAAGGATGAGATCCTTGCAGCGACCTACGCATATCATACGGGGCTGGGTATCTGGATGACGGTGGTGGGCGGATTCACTGCTTTTTATATTTTCCGGCTATACTTTTCCATCTTCTGGGGTAAACAGACGCAATATGCGCACACACCCCACGAATCTCCCCGTTTCATGACTTTTCCCCTGATATTCCTGTCCATACCCACGCTTTTGGGCGGTTTCATCCCCTTTGGTCATTTTGTGACGGCCAATCGTGCCGTGTACACGATCCACCCTGACTGGCCGGTCATGTTCATCAGCGTCCTTGTTTCGCTGACAGCCATTCTCCTGGCCAGGAGGATATATCAGCACCCCGGCAAAAAACCGGCAAAAGCCTCCTCCGAGCTGAAAGGGTTTCAGAAAGCGGCCTATCACCGTTTTTACGTCGACGAAGTGTATCTGCTGATCACCCGAAAAATCATCTTCAACGGCATTGCCCGGTCGTTTGCCTGGTTCGACCGCCATGTGGTGGATGGTTCTATCAACGGACTGGCTTCGGTAACGGACTGGGTATCCGTCAAAATCAGGAGTTTCCAGTCGGGAGAAATACAATGGTATGCCTATCTGTTCCTGTTCGGAACATTGCTGATCACGGCACTGATCCTGTTTTTTTAATGCATGTAAAGTAAACAAACTATGAATTTTTTATCCCTTTTTGTCCTCCTGCCGCTGCTGATGATCCTGGCCCTTTTCATGACCAGCAACAGGAAACAGGTGTTGGGGACAATGGTTACCGGGAGTACGTTGCTGGTGCTCCTTTCGGCTTTTCTGGCATACCGGTATATGGCAGCCAGGGGTGGCGGGGCGACCGATCCGATGCTCTTCACCGCCTCTCTGTCGTGGTTCGAACCGCTCCATATCCGTTATGCGGTGGGCGTCGACGGCGTGTCGGTGGTCATGCTGTGCCTCACCTCGCTGATTGTCTTCACCGGGACCTTCGTTTCATGGAAAATGGCACCGCTCACCAGGGAGTTTTTCCTGTGGTATTGCCTGCTGGCCACCGGCGTCTTCGGATTTTTCATTTCCACCGACCTGTTCACCCTGTTTCTCTTCTATGAGACAGCACTGATACCGATGTATCTGCTGATTGGCGTGTGGGGTACCGGCAGAAAAGAATATGCTGCCATGAAACTGACACTGATGCTGATGGGATCCTCCATGATCCTTCTGGTGGGCATTCTGGGTATTTATTTCAGTTCAGGGGCAACCAGCATGAATATCAACGAACTGATACATATATCGATTCCGCTGGAACAGCAATACCTGTTCTTCA
>Ga0209347_1002407_pt1 | contig 25009 bp, 19 predicted proteins | sample AutmiccommuBRH23_FD_187382 | JGI IMG/M metagenome (GOLD analysis project Ga0209347, IMG submission 187382) | Deep subsurface microbial communities from Mt. Terri, Switzerland - Autotrophic microbial communities BRH/23 (SPAdes) (version 2) | ecosystem: Environmental > Aquatic > Deep subsurface >...
GACGAGGCGGGAAGCACTCCCTGCGTGGAGGCAATTGATGGCAACTCATTCTGCGGGCGAGGGCTCGCGTGGCTCACTGATCAGGGAGCTGGCCCCCGCCGGGAGCACAGCCACCGGATGATGCCCCACCTGCACGCTCAAGGATGTCGCGCAGACTGCAAAGGAAGTTGACCACATGTCACCGAAGACCCTGGCCGCGAGCGTTGTCGCGGGCCTGTCCGCCCTCGCTCTCGCCGCCTGCAGCGCCGGCACCGGCCCCGCCACGGGCACCGGCAACACCGCCGGCTCGACCCAGGCCGCTGCTGCCGCCAAGACCCTGCGCCTGTCGCTCAACCAGACGGAGCAGCACCCGTCGTTCATCGCGCTCAAGCACTTCGGTGAGCGCCTCGCGACAGCGACGAACGGCCGCCTCGGGATCCAGGTCTACCCGAACGAGACTCTCGGGGCGCAGGCCGAGGCGCTGCAGCTCGTGGGTGACGGCTCCGTCGACCTCGCGATCGTCTCTGGTTCGCAGCTCGAGAAGCTCAACCAGGACTTCTCCGTCTTCAACCTCCCGCTGGTGTTCGACTCCGTCGAGTCCCAGATGAAGGTGGTCAACAACCTCGACGTCGTCGGTGACCTGTACAAGTCACTCGAGTCGTCGAACCAGATCACCGTCGTCGGCGGTTTCACCCAGGGCACCCGGAGCGTCTACACGAGCAAGGGCCCGGTCAACACGCCGGCCGACCTCAAGGGCCAGAAGATCCGGGTCCAGGACAGCCCGCTCGCGATCGCCATGGTCGACGCGATGGGTGCGTCAGCCACCCCGATGGCGTTCGGCGAGGTCTACACGGCGCTGCAGTCCGGCGTCATCGACGGCGCCGAGAACAACGAGGTCTCCTACGTGACGCAGAAGCACCTCGAGGTCGCCAAGTACTACTCGCGGACCAACCACCTGGTCGGCCTCGACTACCTCATCATCAACAGCGGCCTGTTCAACGGCCTGTCTGCCGAGGACCGGGCCGCGTTCGACAAGGAGTGGGCCGCCACCTTCGCCGAGCACACACAGCTGTGGGCCGCCGAGACCGACAAGGCCGTCCAGACCGCCGAGGCGGCCGGCGCCAAGTTCAACGAGGTCGACACCGCTGCCTTCCGTGCGGTTCTCGAGCCGCTCACGGCGCAGTACCTCAAGACGGACACCCAGAAGGCCCTCTACGAGGCCGCGCAGGGCGCCGCCAAGTGAGAGACGATCGGTTCACGCCGACTGCGTGAACCACCGAGGTCGTCCGCTTCCCTCCGTCGCGGACACCGACTGCTGGCCCTGTGCCCTCTCCCCGGGGGCACGGGGCCGGCACCGGCACCACTCACCGCGAACGTTGAAGGAAGTGCAAGGATGCGCCAGGTCAAAGGATGGCTCGACAAGGCTCTCGCCACTGCGTCGGTCGCCCTCTTCACCCTCCTCGTCGTGATCGTCGTGTGGCAGGTCTTCACCCGCCAGGTCACCAAGGACCCGGCGACGTGGACCGAGGAGGCGGCCCGTCTGACGTTCGTCTGGCTCGGCCTGTTCGCGACGGCGCTCGTCTTCAGCGAGCGCGGCCACATCGCGGTCGACTTCGTCGTGCGGCGGCTGTCCGACCCGGTGCAGCGCGTCGTCTCGATCCTGGTGCAGCTCGCCATCATCGCCTTCGCGTCCCTCATCCTCATCTGGGGCGGTTACCGCGCCGCGGGCCGCGCCTGGACGCAGGAGCTGTCGGCGCTCCCCTTCACGGCGGGCCAGATGTACCTCGTGCTGCCCCTGACCGGGCTGATCATCACCTTCTACGCCGTCTACCACGTCACCGCCATCATCCGTCGGACCGAAGAGGCCTTCGCCATCGACGACGCCGCAGAGCCGGTCTGAGGAGCAGCACCATGGAACCCGTCACGCTCGCCGCCCTGATCCTCGCCCTGGGCATCGCCGTCAGCATCCTCGTCAGCATCCCGATCGCCGTGGGCATCGGCCTGTCGTCGCTCGGCGCCGCAGCCGTCCTCATCGGCCCCGAGAGTGCGGCGCTCGCGACCTCGCAGCGGATGTTCGCCGGCATCAACTCGTTCCCGCTGCTGGCCATCCCGTTCTTCGTCCTCGCCGGGGTCCTGATGAACAACGGAGGGATCGCCGGCCGCCTCATCGACGCCGCCAAGGTGCTCGTGGGGCGGCTCCCTGCCTCGCTGGCCCACACCAACATCGTCGCCAACGCGATGTTCGGGGCCGTGAGCGGCGCCGCCGTCGCCGCCGCGGCAGCGGTGGGGACGGTGATGACCCCGCGCATGGAGAAGGAGGGGTACGACAAGGCCTTCTCCGCTGCGGTCAACGTCGCGTCGGCCCCCGCGGGGATGCTCATCCCGCCGAGCAACACCTTCATCGTCTACTCGCTCGTCAGCAGCACCTCGATCGCAGCCCTGTTCATGGCCGGCGTCGGACCCGGCCTCATCTGGACGGTGGCCTGCATGGTCGTCGCGCTGATCTGGTCGCGCCGCAACTCCAACCCCGAGACACCCGTGCGGCCGACCCTCAGCCAGGCGGCCCTCGTCCTGTGGCGCGCGGTCCCGTCGCTCCTCATGATGGTCATCGTCATCGGCGGCATCATCGCCGGGGTCTTCACGGCAACGGAGTCGTCGGCGATCGCCGTCGTCTACTGCCTCGTGCTCGGGTTCGCCTACCGCGCCATCAAGGTCGCCGACCTGCCCCGCATCGTCCTCGACGCCTCGCGGACGACTGCCATCGTCATGCTCCTCGTCGGAGTCTCGTCGGCGCTCTCCTTCGTGATGTCGTTCGCGCGGATCCCCGAGCTCGTGTCCGAGGCCCTGCTCGGGCTGACAACGAGCCCGGTCGCGATCCTCGTCATCATGATGGTGATCCTGCTCGTCGTGGGCACCTTCATGGACCCGACGCCGGCGATCCTCATCTTCGTGCCGATCTTCCTGCCGATCGTCATGTCGTTCGGGATCAACCCGGTGCACTTCGGCACGATGATCGTCTACAACCTGTGCGTCGGGGTGATCACGCCGCCGGTCGGCAACGTCCTCTTCGTCGGGTCGAGGGTGGCGGGTCTGCGCATCGAGCCGGTGGTCGCGAAGCTCGTGCCCTTCCTCGTCGCCCTCGTCATCGGCCTGTTCGTCGTGGTGTTCACGCCGGCTGTCTCGACGTGGCTACCGATCCAGATGGGCCTGATGAGCCCGTGACCGACCGTGGGTGACCAAGAACCCGGGGCCGGCAGGCGCCGCCCTGGCCGCGGACAGAACGGGCGGGTCCTCTTCGGGCCGTTGACCCGGGGCGGCGAGCGCAACTTCCTCGACACCCTGCGGGCCGAGAACGTCGGCGCCCTGCTCCTGCTCCTCGTCAGCGTGCTCGCCCTCGCCTGGGCCAGCTCGCCGTGGGAGTCGGCCTATCGCGCGATCTCGGACTTCCGGCTCGGGCCGGGGCAGGTCGGGCTCGACCTGCCCGTCGCCAGCTGGGCCACGGACGGCCTGCTCGCCTTCTTCTTCTTCGTCGTGGGGCTCGAGCTGAAGCGCGAGTTCACCACCGGTGAGCTGAGCAGCCCGCGCCGGGCCGCCCTACCGGTCATCGCTGCGCTCGGCGGGATGGCGGCACCGGCTCTCATCTATCTCCTGGTCAACCTCGGCGCCGACGGTCAGCCCCGGGGCTGGGCGGTCCCCACGGCGACGGACATCGCCTTCGCGGTGGCCGTCATCTCGGCCTTCGGCCGCCGACTCCCCACGGCGCTGCGGGCCTTTCTCCTCACCCTGGCCGTCGCCGACGACTTCGGCGGGATCATCATCATCGCCACGGTCTTCGCGCACGGTTTCAACCTCGTGGCGCTTTTCGCCGGACTCGCGGCGATCGGGGCCTTCGCGTGGCTCGTGCGACGCGGGGCCCACCCCGCCGTGCTGCTCGTCGTCGGGGTGCTGGCGTGGTGGGCGATCCACTCGTCGGGCATCCACGCGACCATCACCGGCGCCGCCCTCGCCTTCACCGTCCCGGCCGGCGCCCGGGAGGACGACGAGCCGTCGATCGCCGAGCGGTTCGAGCACGTCTGGCGGCCCTTCACGGCTGGCTTCGCCGTCCCCGTGTTCGCCTTCTTCGCGGTCGGCATGCGGATCGACCCCGCGACGATCGGTGACTCACTGAGCAGTCCCGTCGCGATCGGCATCATCCTCGGGCTCGTCGTCGGCAAGCCCATCGGCATCGTGACCGCGACCCTCCTCGGGGCACGCCTGTTGCGGTTGCACCCAGAGGCCAAGGGGGCCTGGCTCGACCTGCTCGCCGTGTCGTGCACCGCCGGGGTCGGCTTCACCGTCTCGCTGCTCGTCAACTCGCTGACGTTCCAGAACGGGGCCGGTGAGGTCGGCAAGGCCGGCATCCTCGTGGCCTCGGTGTCCTCCGCGGTCCTCGGCTCGGCCCTGCTCACGTGGCGGTCCCGCGTCCACGAGCGTCGTGGGGATCCCGTCCCGGTCAGCTGACGGGACGGGATCGCTCAGGACAGCAGCTCGGCGGCCTGGGCCAGCTCGCGCAGTCGGGCGACGACCGAGGCACGCGCGACGCGGTATGCCGCTGAGCTCGCTTCCGGGGCCACCACCGTCGCGTCGTGCGGGCCTCGGCCCTCGACGAGCCCGGGGGCGAGCCGCTCCAGGGCCGGCTCGAGCCCGTCGCTCGCGTGGATCCCGATGAGGCCGAGCGCCGCGGCGCCGAGCGCCGATCCCTCGGCCCCTCCGGTGACGACGAGCGGGCGGGCGAGGGCGCCGGCGAGGACCTCTCGCCAGAGCGGGCTGCGGAAGACTCCGCCGGTGGCCCGGATCGCGCTCACCGGGGTGACGTCGTCCAACCCGTCGAGGACCGTGGCGAGCTGGAACGCGACCCCCTCGACGGCGGCGCGGACGAAGTGGCCGCGGGTGTGGTGCTGCCGGATGCCGAGGAAGGCGCCACGCAGGTCGGCGTCCCAGAGCGGTCCGCGCTCCGCGAGGAGGAAGGGCAGCATGACGAGCCCGTCGCTGCCGGGCTCGACCTGCTCGGCGAGCGCGAGGACCTCGGCGTCGCCGACCGGGGTGGCCGACGGGTCGGCTGCGGCGCCGGGACGGTCCGCCGCGAACACCGAGCCGGCCCACCGGACGACGGCGCCGCCATTGCTGATCGCCGTGCCGACGACCCAGGCCTCATCCGTCAGCGCGTAGCAGAAGAGCCGCCCCGACGGGTCGCTGCGGGGGCCGTCGACGACGAGCCGCAGGGCGCCGCTCGTGCCCAGCGACAGACCGGCAACCCCGGGCCGGATCGCGCCCGTGCCGAGGTTGCCCAAGGGCCCGTCGCCGGCGCCGAGCACGACTGGCGTGCCTACGGGCAGGCCCACTCGGCCGGCGGCGTCGCGGGAGAGGGGCAGACTGGCAGTCGTCGACAGGATCTGCGGGAGCTGGTCCAGGCGCACGCCCGCGAGGTCGAGGGCCTCGGCGTCCCACGTCCGGTGCGCGATCGACAGCAGCCCGGTCCCGCTCGCCGACGAGAGCTCGGTGACGAGCCGCCCGGTCAGGGCGAGCAGAACCACGTCCTTGAGCCCGACCCACGACCGGGCCGTGCGCGTCAGCTCGGGCTCGTGGCGGGAGAACCACCGCAGCTTCGTCAGCGGCGACATCGAGTGGACCGGGGTCCCGCTGCGCTGGTGCATGGACGCGGCCAGGGGGGTGGCGCGCAGCTCACGAGCCGTCTCCCGGGCCCGGGCGTCAGCCCAGGTGACGAGCGGGGTGAGCGGCCGGCGCCCCGCGTCGAGGCCGACCAGCCCGTGCATGGCTGAGCTCACCGACACCGCGACGACCTCGGCGCCGTCGAGCTGTGCAACGACCTCGGCGAGGGAACGCAGCATCGCGTCGAGGACGACCTCGACGTCCTGGACCCTCCAGCCGGACTGCGGCCGGACCAGCGGGTACTCCTGCTGGGCCGTCCACCGCCCTGCGGGCACACCAGGTGCCCGCTGCCCGCCGGGGTGGTCCGGGGGAACCCGGTCGCCCGGACCACCGGGCTCGCGGGGGTCGAGGACCTCGAAACCGACGACCTTGGCCGCCGTGGTGCCGACGTCGATGCCGATGACGACCTGCCGCGTCATGAGCTGCGTCGCGCCTCGAGGCGCTCCACGAGCCGCGTGACCTCCTCCAGCACCGCATCGGCGTGCGGCCCGGCGTCGATGGCGAGCCACTCGAGCGTGCGTCGGGCCGCCTCGTCGAGGGTGCCCTCCCCGAGGGGGACGACCTCGTCCGCGTGGGCGTCGGTGACCGGTGCTCCGGCCCCCCGCAGGTGAGCGAGCCAGGCGGCCACGAGACGCAACGCACCCCGGCTCACCCGGCCCGCCTCGAGCTCCGCCCGGACCACCGGAACGGCCCGGATCGGGATCTTCTGTGAGCCGTCCGCCGCGATCTGGGCCAGCAGGTGTCGAATCGACGGGTTGCGGTATCGGGCCAGCAGGGCGGACCGGTAGTCACGCACCTCGTCCGCCGGCAGCGACAGGTGTGCGGATGCGGCGTCCCACCACTCCTCGACCCACGAGCGGACCTCGGGATCGGCGATGGCGTCGGCGACGGTTTCGTGGCCCAGTGACGACCCCGCGTAGGCCAGGAGCGAGTGCGAGCCGTTGAGGAGCCAGAGCTTGCGCTGCTCGAAGGGACCGACGTCGTCGACGAAGCGGGCACCGGCCGCCTCCCAGTCCGGCCGGCCGCCAGGGAAGGAACCGGACAGGACCCACTCGGAGAAGGGCTCGGTGGGCACCGTCTCCGGGTCGTCGATGCCGAGCTGCCGGGCCACCTCGGCACGGTCGTCGGCCGTCGTGCGCGGGGTGATCCGGTCGACCATCGTCGTGACGAAGGAGACGTGCTCGCCGACCCAGGTCTCGAGCGAGGGATCCACCGCGCGGGCGAGGTCCCCGACCACCCTGGCGACCATCTCGCCGTTGTCCGGCACGTTGTCGTTGGGCACGATGGCGATCGGCCCCGCGCCGGCGGACCGCCGGGCCAGCAGGCCGGCCACCAGCCGGCCGGGGGTGGTCGTCACGACGCCGTCGATCGGGTCACCGCGCAGCGCGGCCACGTCGCGCACCACGTCCTCGGCCGCGGTGTCCAGCCCGCCGGAGGAGCTCCGCCGGTAGCCGGCCTCGGTCACCGTCGTCGTGACGACGCTGACCCGGGAGTCGGCGAGGTAGCGACGCAGGGAGTCCAGGTCGTCGGCGGGATGGACGGCACTGAGGCTGGAGATCACCTCGGGTGCGGCACCCTCCGGCCCGCGCACGAGCAGGGTGTAGAGCCCGTCCTGGGCCGACAGCGCCCGGGCCGTCGCCGGGGACCGTCCGGTGAAGGCCGCGATCCCCCAATCGGCGGCGTCGGAGGCGCGCTCGGTGTACCACGCCGCATGCGCGCGGAAGAAGTTGCCGACACCGAGGTGGACGATCCGCACGGGGGCGGCAGGGCGCCCGTCCGTCTGACGACTCAGCCGACGCGAGGCCTGGCCCGCGCTGGGATCGGGCCCAGCGGCATACGACGAGGTGGTCACAGCTTGAACGTCTTCCGCGGGATCGTCGTGACGATGTCGACCGCGGTCTCGAGCGCCTCCTCCTCGTCGAGCCGGTGCTCGGCGACGAGCTGGGCGAGGTAGGCGCTGTCGAGGCGACGGGACATGTCGTGCCGCGCCGGGATCGACATGAAGGCGCGCGTGTCGTCGATGAAGCCCGACGTGCGGTAGAAGCCGGCCGTCTCCGTCGCCGCCCCACGGAACCGGCGGATCGCCTCGGGCGCGTCGAGGAACCACCACGGGGCGCCGACGTAGACGCTCGGGTAGAAGCCCGCCAGAGGGGCGATCTCGCGCGAGAAGACCGTCTCGTCGAGGGTGAAGAGCACGAGGTGGAACCCGGGCGCGGTGCCGAACCGGTCGAGCAGCGGCTGGAGGCCGCGGGTGAACTCGGTGGCGTACGGGATGTCGTGCCCCGTGTCCGCCCCGAAGCGCTCGAACGTCGCGGTGTGATGGTTGCGGTGGACTGCGGGGTGGAGCGTCATGACCAGCCCGTCCTCGGTCGCCATCCGGGCCATCTCGACGAGCATGTGACGGCGGAACGCGGTGGCCTCCGCCTCATTCACCTCGCCGCGGACCGCCGACACGTAGATCCGAGCGGCCTCCGCGTCGTCCAGGGACAGGGTGACGACATCGGCGTGGCTGTGGTCCGAGGAGACCGCGCCGAGGGCCTTGAAGGCGCGCCGCCGCTCCTCCAAGGCCGCGATGTAGCCCCGGTACGTGCCCGTGTCGACGCCGGCCGCGCGGCCGAGGTCTGCCATGAGCTGCGGGAAGTCGGCGCGGCCCGGCTCGAGGTAGCGGTCGGGGCGGAACGTCGGGACGACGCGGCGCGTGAACGCGGGGTCGTCCCGGAGGGCAGCGTGGTGGCGCAGGTCGTCGGCCGGGTCGTCGGTCGTCGCGAGGACCTCGATGTCGAACCGGTCCATCAGGGCGCGGGGCCGGTAGTCCGGTGAGGCGAGGCGCTCGGCGATCTGGTCGTAGATCGCGTCCGCGGTGTCGACGTGGAGGCGCTGGCCGATGCCGAAGACGTCGCCCAGCTCGCTCTCCATCCAGAAGCGGCTCGGTGTGCCACGGAAAGCCGGCCAGTGCTCCGCCAGGAGCCGGAAGGCACGGCGGGACTGCGCCTCGTCCAGGCTGCCGCCGCCGACGCCCAGGTCCTCCAGGGCGACGCCCTGTGCGTGCAGCAGCCGGTAGATGTAGTGGTCCGGCGAGATCAGCAGCGACGTCGGGTCGCCGAAGGGCACGTCCTCAGCCAGCCACTGGGGCGGCACGTGACCATGGGGCGAGATGATCGGCAGGTCGCGGACCGCCTCGTGCAGCCGGCGGGCGACCGAACGCACACCCGGGTCGGCGGGAAAGAGGCGGTCCGGGTCGAGGACGAGCGGTCGGTCTGCGGTCGCGGTCATGCCCCCATCGTCGGTGGACCCGGCACCGGTGGACCACGGGTTGCCACGAGTTGCCAGCCGGGGTTGTCAGGTGCCGTCGCCCCGACGACAGTGGGGGCCATGACGACGGAGACAGCTGCCGCCCAGGAGTCCCCCGAGCAGGCTGCCCGACGAGCCGCGCGGCTCGGCGGCCCGGAGGGCGTCCTCGAGTCGGACGCGGTCGAGCGGTTCATCATCGAGCAGCTGGACGGGACCGACCTCGACGGCAGGAGCGTGTGCATCATCGTTCCCGACGCGACCCGGACCTGCCCGATGCCGTTGCTGCTCGGGGCAGTGCACCGGGCGCTCCACGGGCGGGTCTCGCGGATGACGACGCTGGTCGCGCTGGGCACCCACCAGCCGATGAGCGAGGCCGCGCTGGCCCGGCACCTCGGCTACCCGGCCGGGCGGCTCGAGGAGACGTACCCCGGGATGACCGTGCTCAACCACGCATGGTGGGAGCCCGAGACCTTCGCCGACCTCGGCACCATCCCGGCGGCCCGGCTCGAGGAGCTCTCGGAGGGCCGTCTGTCGATGGACGTCCCCGTCCTGCTCAACCGAGCCGTGGTCGAGCACGACGTGGCGCTCGTCCTCGGACCCGTGCTGCCCCATGAGGTCGTCGGGATCTCGGGCGGCAACAAGTACTTCTTCCCGGGCGTCGCCGGGCAGCAGATCATCGACGTCTCCCACTGGATCGGTGCCCTCATCACCTCGGCGGAGATCATCGGCACGACGGCCATCACCCCGGTCCGGGCCCTGATCAACGAGGGCGCCTCGCTCGTGCCGGCGCGCAAGCTCGCGTTCTGCGTCGTCGGCGAGAGCGGCTCCCTCGACCTGCACTCGATCTCGTTCGGCGACACCGAGTCCGCGTGGGCCAACGCCGCCCAGGTGTGCGCAGCCACCCACGTCACCTACCTCGACGAGCCGGTTCGGCGGGTCATCTCCGTCATCCCGACGATGTACGAGGACATCTGGACCGGGGCCAAGGGCTTCTACAAGCTCGAGCCGGCCGTCGCGGACGGCGGTGAGGTCATCCTCTACGCCCCGCACATCACCGAGATCTCGACGAGCCACCCCGAGATCACCGAGATCGGCTACCACTGTCGCGACTACTTCGTGACGCAGTGGGACCGCTTCAAGCACATCCACTGGGGCACGCTGGCGCACTCGACCCACCTCAGGGGGGCGGGCACCTACGACGCCGAGACCGGCGAGGAGCGACTGCGCGTCAAGGTCACGCTCGCGACCCGGATCCCGGAGGAGGTGTGCCTCGCTGCCAACCTGGGCTACCTCGACCCCGACTCCGTCGACCTCGCCGCGGCTGAGGCCGACGACGAGACGTTCCTCGTGCCCAACGCGGGCGAGACGCTGTTCCGGCTCCGCTGACCCGTCGACCGGCGCACGACGAGGCGGACCGGCATGATGATGGGTTCACGGCTGGGCACGGCGCCGCCAATCATCGCCACGAGGTTCTTGACCGCGGTCGCCCCCATCGCCTGCAGCGGGGCGGCCACGGTGGTCAGCTCCGGCTCGACGATCTCGGAGAGCAACGTGTTGTCGAAGCCGACCACGCTCACGGCCTCGGGCACCGGGACCCCCAGGCGGGTCAGCCCCTTGACGACGCCGATCGCGACCGCGTCGTTGTAGGCGATGACGGCCGTCGAGGACGTGGTGACGACCTCGCGGGCCCGTCCGAACCCGGCGTGCACCGTCGGGTTGTTGCACGGACCGATGCGTCGGACCCGGATGTCGAGCTCGTGGGCCGCCTCGCGCAGGGCGAGCCAGCGGGCGCCGTCGGTCCAGCTCGACTCCGGCCCGGCGACATAGGTCACCGCGTCGTGCCCCAGCTCGGTGAGGTGCTCCACGGCGCGACGCATCCCTCGAGCGTTGTCGACGAGGATGGACGGCACCTCCGGCAGCCGGCGGTTGAGCACGACGACCGGCTTCTGCTTGGCCATCATGCGGATCGCGCTGTCCGACATCCGCGAGCTCGTGAGCAGGACGCCGTCCACTGCGGTCAGCTCGCGCTCGGTCCAATCCCGCTCGAGCTGCGCGTCCTCCTGCGTGTGCGACAGCAGGAGGGTGTAGCCCAGCTCGTGGGCGGCCTCGTGGGCGCCACGGATGATGTCCCCGTAGAACGGGTTGGTGATGTCGGTGACGACGAGCGCCAGGGTCCGGGTCCGGCGAGAGACCAGCCCGGGAAGGGCCGTCGTGCGGTAGCCGAGCGACTCGGCCGCCTCGAAGATCCGCCGCGCGGTCTCGGCCTTGACCCGCCCCGGGCGCGCGAAGGCGCGCGAGACGGTCGAGGCGGCCACGCCCGCGGCCTGGGCCACGTCGTAGATCGTCGGTCGGCGATCCATGCGGTCAATCTAGGGGCGTGGCCAAGTCGCGGCAATCGACCGCGCGGGTGCCGCAGGCCGGCAACACATGGCAACCCGTGTCGCCGCCACAGGGGCGTGCCTACCGTGGCAGGCATGGAGAAGGCGGTCACGATCTACGACGTGGCGAAAGCCGCAGGGGTCGCGCCGTCGACGGTCTCACGGGCGTTCTCCCGTCCGGGCCGGCTCAACGCCGCAACAGCCGAGCGGATCCTCCGGGTCGGGGCTGCCTTGGGCTACCAGCGCGGCGGCGCCGGTCGCGACGGGCCCGGCCGCGCTGCGGGCGCTGCGGATATGGCGGGCGCTCCGGGCGGTGGTCCCGGCCGACCGGCCGCGCACATGATCGCGCTCATCGTTCCCGACATCACCAACCCGTTCTACTTCGAGATCATCCGGGGCGCCGAGCGCGCTGCGTCCGAGGCTGGGTTCACGCTCGTCCTCTCCGACACACAGGAGTCGCGTCGGCTCGAGCGCGACGCCCTCGAGCGGACGAGCTCCGTCGTCGCCGGACTGCTCCTGACGAGCACGCGGATGGATGACTCGGAGATCGTCGCCGTGTCCCGCCGGACCCCTCTGGTGGTGCTGAACCGGCAGGTCGACGGCGTGCCGAGCGTCGTCACCGACAACCGGGCCGGAGCCCGCCAGGCAGTCGAGCACCTCGTCGACCTCGGGCACACGTCCGTCACCTACGTCGCCGGGCCCGAAGCGTCCTGGGCCGACCGCCAGCGGTGGACCGCCGCGCGGCAGGCCTGTCTCGAGCGGGGCGTCGCGGTGCGCCGCGTGGGCCCGTTCGCGCCGACCGTGGATGCCGGCCGCTACGCCGCCCAGGCGGTCCTGGGACACCCTGGGTCCGCCGTGCTCTGCTACAACGACCAGCTCGCCATCGGTCTGATCCGGGGTCTCGGACTGCTGGGCGCCCGGGTCCCCGAGGACGTGAGCATCATCGGCTTCGACAACACCCTGGTCGCTGACCTCGTCACGCCGGGGATCACGACGGTGGCGGCGCCGCTCGACTCGCTCGGCGCGACTGGGGTCAACGGGCTCATCGGGCTGGTCACCGGTCAACGCCGGCCGGACCCGCTCGTCGTGCTCCCGTCGATGCTCGTCGTCCGGGGCTCGACGGCTGCTGCTGTCCTCTCGCGCCCCTGAGCCCCTGCATCGCCCCCGGAGCCCCTGCATCGGACCCCGACCCCCGTTACGGCCCCGTCACGGCCCCGTCACGGCCCCGTCACGGCCGCTGAGGGGCCCCGCCTCAGCGGGGCCCCTCAGGGGCGTGTCGCACGTGGACCGCGGTCAGTCCTGGGCCTCGTAGGTCAGCCCGAACCCGAAGGGGTAGAGCGCCCCGTCGGCGGTCTCTTCGTAGCCGGGCAGATCGCTCTTCTGCTCCTCGACCGCCGCCCGGGTTCCCGCCAGCGCGAACGGCAGCCGTCCCTGCGGCGCGAAGTCACCGGACAGGACGTCCATCAGGGCGGTGTCGCTCATCCCGAAGCCGGCCACGATGGCCCCGGCGTCCCGGAGGCCGCTCGCGTCGTCGAGGACGAACGGCTGGCGGAAGTAGACGTGGAGGACGACCTTGTTCGGGTCGCCGACCTCGGCCATCACCTGCTGGATCGTGCTCAGCGAGGGCACGACCTGCCACGACTGCGCAGTCTCCATCCCGCTGAAGTCGAGGATGCTCGACTCCCACGGGTAGGAGCCGCCGAAACGGAGGCCGCTGTCCGTGCACGCCGTCGCACCGTAGGAGACGCAGGCGTCCGACTCCCCGTAAGGGCTCTCCCCGTCGAGACCGGCCGTCCCGGGCATGACGATCGGGCTGAGGTGGTCCGGGTTGAGGCCGGTCGCCGGGTCGTCGCTGCGGTAGGCGGCCGTGTTCTTGTTCTTGGCCGTCATCGAGATGATGACGTAGTCGGCACCGGCGGCGCTCGGACGGGGAGTCCCGGCAGGCACGTTGCCGTTGATGACCTCGAAGCCGTGGCCCGCGACCGTCTCCTCCTTGAAGTCACCGAGGATGTAGACCTTCGACCCGGCCTTGAGCGGGAGCACCTTGCTGCCGTCGGGCCCCTCGTTGTTCTGGAGGAGGACCGCCGACTTTCGCTGGAGGTCGAGCCCGACGGCCCGGTTCTCCTCGTTTCCGACGGTGGCCGTGGCGACGGACTCATCGACATAGGGGTTCTCGAAGAGACCCATCCGGAACATCGGTTCGAGCAACCGGGTCGCGGCGAGGTCGACCCGCTCATCCGAGACGAGGCCCGCGCCGACGAGGTCGGTGATCGTCCTGACGTCATGGAAGCCGGACAGCGTGTCGGTGCCACCGTTGATCGCGGCGGCAACACGCTCCGGGACGGTCGCGGTCTCGAGGCCCCAGGCGCGGTCGTTGATGATGCCCGTGTCGGAGTTGACGTAGCCCTTGAAGCCGAGCCGACCGCGGAGCAGGTCGTTGACGATCTGCGACGAGAAGGCCATCCCGGTCTGGTCATAGGTGACGCCGTCGTAGGTGACGCCCATCGGCACGCCGTAGTACGGCATGATCGCCGCCACACCCGCGTTGATGGCCGCCTGGAACGGCTTGAGGTGGTAGCCGAAGCCGTCACCGGGATAGACCTGGGTCTTGCCGAAGGCGTAGTGCGGGTCCAGCCCGAGCTCCTGGGGGCCGCCGCCGGGGAAGTGCTTGAGCGTCAGCGCGACGTCGGTGTCGGGGCTCAGCGCGGTGCCGTCGGCACCGACAGGGCCCTGCAGGGTGCCGACGAGGGTCTTCATGATGTTCGCACCGAGGTCGGCGTCCTCGGTGAAGGTCTCATGGGTGCGGTACCAGCGTGGCTCGGTCGACAGGTCAGCCATGTAGCCGTACATGCCGCGCAGCCCGATCGAGGCCCACTCCTGCCCCATCACCCGCGCGAAGTCCCTGACCACGGACATGTCGCCGGCGGTGGGGGCCGTCCCCGTCCGTCGGGCCTCCTCACCGAGGGCGGCCGCGGCGATGCCGGCCTCCTTGGGGAAGGCGGAGAAGGCTCCGGCGGACTCGTTGATGCCGGCGCGCGCGTCAGGGTCGATGTGGTTGCGGGCGTTGGACTTGAACAACGTCGGGATGCCGAGACGGGTGGCCTCACTCAGCTGCTGGACGCTGTTGGTGAACTTGGCCGCCTCGGCAGGAGTCACCGAGATGCGCGTGCCGAAGCCCCCCGTCTCTGCGGTGCACAGCGCCTGGTCCGGGCTCGTCACCGTGTTGCGGAAGACGAACCGGTGCATCTTCTGGTCGTCGATGTAGTCGGCGGCGAGAGCCGGCACCGTGCCACGCTCCCCCGTCGCGACGTCGCACGAGGCGTTCAGCGTGTCGATGAGCATGAGGCCGGCCTTCTCCTCGAGCGTCATCTGCCGGACGAGGTCGGCGACCCGGTCGGCGACCGGCCGACGCCAGTCCTCGTAGGTGTCGAGCCGTCCGTTGTCGTTGAGGTCCTTGAAGGTGCGCCCCTTGACGGTGATCAGGTCCTTGGCCCGGGCGTCGAGGACCGGTGGGCGACCGTGGTTGCCCTCGTCCGCCGCGGCTGCATCAGGTGCAGCCGTCGCACCGAAGGCCAGGGCGAAGGTGAGGGGAAGCGCGGCGGAGACGCCGAGGATGCCGCGACGACGTCGCGAGCGTGGGAGTGTCTTCATCAGGGTGTTCCTCTGTGAACTCGATGGGGAGACGGGTGACGGGGTGGGGCCCGGTCCGGGACACGCTCGTGCCACCTCCCCCGAGGCCCCAACGAGTTGCCATGAGTTGCAGCGGCGCCCGGACCGGCCGCCGGACGGCAAGGGTCGGCAACTCGTGGCAAGCCCTGTGCCCCCACGTGACGTTCTGCCTGAATGGAGGAGACCGCCCGGCGTCGCGGGGACGAGCGAGCCAGCCCAGCGGCATACGGCCCGTTGCGTCCCGCCGGCGTCGACCACCTTCTCCGCAAAGGAACACCGTGAGCACCCCTGCGCAAGCGAACATCGGCGTCATCGGCCTGGCCGTGATGGGCAGCAACCTGGCCCGGAACCTGGCCCGCCACGGGCACACCGTCGCCGTCTTCAACCGGACCCACGCGCGGACCCTCGCGCACCTCGAGTCGCACCGGGCGGAGGGCGCGTTCGTCGGGGCGGAGACGCTCGAGGAGTTCGTCGCAGCGCTCGTCCGGCCACGCAGGGTCGTCATCATGGTCCAGGCCGGACCCGGGACGGACGCGGTGATCGACCAGCTCGCGCCGCTCCTCGAGGAGGGCGACATCATCGTCGACGGGGGCAACGCCCACTTCGAGGACACCCGGCGACGCGAGGCGCGGCTGCGCGAGGTGGGGCTCCACTTCGTCGGCACCGGAATCTCGGGCGGGGAGGTCGGCGCGCTCGAGGGCCCCTCGATCATGCCGGGCGGCTCGCCGGAGTCCTACGCCGCGCTCGGCCCGATCCTCGAGTCGATCGCGGCCCAGGTCGACGGCGAGCCGTGCTGCGCGCACCTCGGCCCGGACGGCGCCGGCCACTTCGTCAAGATGGTTCACAACGGCATCGAGTACGCCGACATGCAGTTCATCGCCGAGGCCTACGACGTGCTGACGGCGGCGGGGCTGACCGCCCCGGAGGCCGCGGACGTCTTCCGCGAGTGGAACACCGGCGAGCTCGACTCCTTCCTCATCGAGATCACCGCCGAGGTCCTCGACCAGGTCGACGCGGCGACGGGGCGGCCCCTCGTCGAGCTCATCGTCGACGCAGCCGAGCAGAAGGGCACCGGCCGCTGGACCGTCCAGACCGCACTCGAGCTCGGGGTTCCCGCCTCGACGATCGCCGAGTCGGTCTTCGCCCGGTCCGCGTCCGGTGACCGTGCGCTCCGGGAGGCGGCGCGGGGAGTGCTCAGCGGGCCCGCCCGGGAGCTGCCGGCCATCGAGAGCCGCCAGCTCGTCGACGACGTGCGGGACGCGCTGTGGTCGTCCAAGGTCGTCGCCTACGCCCAGGGGTTGGAGCAGATCCGCAAGGCGAGCGACGAGTACCACTGGGGCGTCGACATCGCGACGGTCGCGCGGCTGTGGCGCGGTGGCTGCATCATCCGGGCCCGCCTCCTCAAGCAGATCAGCGACGAGTACGCCGTCGGTCGCCTCGCCACGCTCCTCGTCGCGCCGAGCATCCGGTCCGGACTGGCCGAGCGCCAAGGTGCCTGGCGCAGGGTCGTCGCGGCCGCCACCACCGCGGGCGTGCCCGTTCCCGGCTTCTCGAGCGCGCTCGCCTACTACGACACCGTCCGAGCCGAGCGCCTGCCCGCGGCGCTCGTCCAGGGGCTGCGCGACAACTTCGGGGCGCACACCTACGGACGGGTCGACCGCGCCGGCGCCTTCCACACGCTGTGGTCCTCCGACCGCACCGAGGTCCAGCTCTGAGCGCGCCGATGAGTCAGACTGGCGTCATGGACGTCCACGCTCCGCTCCCCCCCTCGCTCCTGTTGCCGGCTGATGCCGTGAGCCGGCACATCGTCGGCCGTATGCCGCTGGGCTCGGTCGGGCGCCTCGGCGTGGCCTTCTCCGGGGGCGTGGACTCCGGCCTCCTCCTCGCGCTCGCCGTCCGGACGCTCGGGGCCGAGCGGGTGCTCGCGGTCATCGGGGTCTCGCCGAGCCTGGCCCGGGACGAGCTCAACGGTGCCCGCGACGTCGCGGCGGCGATCGGGGCCCCCGTCGTCGAAGTCGCGACCCACGAGGGCGACCACCCCATGTACCGCGCCAACGGACCGGACCGCTGCTTCTTCTGCAAGGACGAGCTGTTCACCCGGATCTCCGACGAGGTGGCGGGGCGGCACGGGCTCGTCGCGGTGGCTTACGGCGAGAACGCCGACGACGCGCGGCGCCCCGACCGACCCGGGGCCCGGGCGGCGACCAACCATGACGTGCTCCGCCCCCTCGCGGACGCCGGTCTGGGGAAGTCCGACGTGCGGGCGCTGGCGCGGGGCCTGCGGCTGCCGAACGCCGACAAACCGGCGGCCCCGTGCCTCGCATCACGCATCCCGCACTTCACCGAGGTCGACCCCGCCAGGCTGGCCCAGGTCGAGGCCGCTGAGCAGGGCCTGCGTGGGCTCGGGTTCGGCGACTGCCGGGTGCGTCACCACGGGGAGGTCGCTCGCGTCGAGCTGCCCGAGGGCGACCTCGCTCGCGCGATGGAGCCCGCAATGCGCGCGGCGGTCCACGGTGTCGGGACCGCGGCCGGCTTCCGGTTCGTCGCAGTCGACGTGATGGGCATCCAGTCCGGCGCCTTCACGCTCCCCCTGGTCCGGGTGAACCATGGCTGACGCGGAGTCCGCCGGCCTGCAGGGGATCGCCGAGCTCGACCTGACGCGCGCAGCACGGCGGGGCTATCCCGAGGCGGTCTACTGCGCGGGCAAGTCACCTGACCAGGTGGCGGCCATCGCCCTGGCGCTCCGAGACGCGCACGCCGCGGGCGCGACGACCGGCTCGTCCCTGTTCACCCGTGCGTCGGCCGACCACGCCGAGGCGGTCCTCCGGGTGCTGCCCGACGCGGTTCACGACGAGGTCGGGCGGATCCTCGCCTGGCCGCCGCGGGCGCCCGAGCCGACCGGCGGCCTCGTCGCCGTTCTCTGTGCCGGCACCTCCGACCTCCCGGTGGCACGCGAGGCGGTCGTCACCCTCACCTATCTCGGCCGCCCGACCGAGCTCGTCGTCGACATCGGCGTGGCCGGCCTCCACCGGGTGCTCGCGAGGCAGGACCTCATCGACTCCGCGCGGGCCATCGTCGTCGTCGCGGGGATGGACGGCGCGCTCGCTTCGGTCGTCGCCGGCCTGGCGCATGCCCCGGTCGTGGCGGTGCCGACCTCGGTCGGCTACGGGGCGGCCTTCGAGGGGCTGGCTCCGCTGCTGTCGATGCTCAACGCCTGCGCGCCGGGCGTGGGCGTGGTCAACATCGACAACGGTTACGGCGCTGGCCACCTCGCCGCCCAGATCGCCGCCCCGACCTCCTGAGTCGCGGAGGATCTCCGACTGGTCTCGGCGACCGGCGTGCGCCGGGGTGGGTCAGAGCGTGGCCCCAGGGACGAGGCCGGCCACCGCGGCAGCGGCCACCGCGGCGTCGAGGACGACGCGGAGCGGCCGCTCCAGAGCCGTCGCCGCCGCCTCGACATCCGCGAGCTCGGGAGTCGCCTGCACGACTCGGCCCTCGCGGTACGCGACCTTGATGCGCACCCGCCGTCCCTCGACATCGACGTCGACCCACTGGCGGGGCAGTGCCCAGCGGTCCACGACAGTGCGGCGCACCCCGATGGTGCTCGTCAAGGTGAGCATGAGGTCCCGAAGCCGTGCCTCGTCCGCCCGGCTGACGAGGACCGACAGCGTGTGGGCGGGACGTCCCTTCTTCATCAGGATCGGTGTCAGCCAGGCGTCGGCGGCCCCCGCATCGAGGAGGGACACGAGCACCGAGGGCCATACCCGAGGATCGAGGTCATCGACGTTGGCCTCCAACACGGCGAGCGTCGTCTGTTCCAGCTCGGCTGGGACAGTGTCGGACTCGGTGTCGGACGCAGCAGGCGCGGCCGCCCCGGCGCGACCGAGCACGGCCCGGACGACATTCGCGCGACCCTCGACGTCCTTGCTGCCCGCACCGGCGCCGACGGCGGTCAGCTCCATCTTCGGCAGCGGGCCCTGGCCCGACGCGAGCGTCGTGACGAGGGCGACCCCGGTGGGTGTCGCCAGCTCCCCGTCCCCGACGGCGTCGAGCACCCATCCGACCGCCAGCCCCAGCACCGCCGGGACCGGCACGGGGATGCGGCCGTGCGCGCCGTGGACCGAGCCGGAGCCGACGGCGATGACGCTCGCGACGACCTCGGAGACGGCGAGGTCCTCGAGCGCCGCGCACACGCCCACGACATCGGCGATCGAGTCCCAGGCACCGACCTCGTGGAAGTGCACGTCCGCGACCGGCACGCCGTGCACTTGTGCCTCGACCCGAGCCAGCGCCTCGAACACCGCGTGCGCCCGGTCGACGACCCGCTGGGGCAGCTCGGCCCCTCTGACGAGGCGCTCCACCTCGGCCCAGGTCCGGTGCGGCTGGTCGTCGATCGCTGCCTCCACGTCGACCTTCACCGCCCGCATCCCGGCGCGCACCGTCTCCGTTGCGCGGATCCGCACGGCTCCCGGGATGACCGCCTCGACCGCCGCGCGGACTCGGTCGAGGGAGGCTCCCGCGTCGACGAGTGCCCCGAGGAGCATGTCCCCCGCCACCCCCGCCGACGCGTCGATCCAGAGAACCGAGCCCGGACGGTCCAGTGACGTGGGTGGAGTCTCAGGCATGGCCTCAGGCTAGGCCCTGCCCTCTCCCCCATCCCTTCCCCCGGGTCCCACCGCGAACCCAAGCCGCCCACAGCCGCCCACCGCCGCCCACCGCAACACACCCGGTTCTCGAGTGGTCATGCCGCCTGCAGCCGGGATGCCCACGCGGTAAGGGGGTGTGTTGCCCAGGTCAGTCGTATGCCGCTGAGCTCACTCCCCGATACACGCCCGGTCCGCGCCCTCCCCGCTACCGGACTTCCCGGTCCCAGACCCCGGGGTCCCAGACCCCCGGGTCCCAGACCCCCAGGTCCCAGACCCCCAGGTCCCACCGCAACACACCCGGTTCTCGAGTGGTAGGGCCGCCTGCAGCCGGGATGCCCACGCGGTAAGCGGGTGTGTTGCGGGGTGAGACGGGGGTGAGCTGGGAGGGTGGCTGGGAGCGGAAGCGAGCCCAGCGGCATACGGCTCCGGCCGCGGAGGCCCGGAAGTCTCAGCGCTGCGTCGTGTCGGTGACCTCGCCGACGAGCTCCTCGAGCACGTCCTCGAGGAACACGACGCCGGTCACCCCACCCTCGCCGTCGATGACCCGAGCGAGATGCGAGCCCGTCACCTGCATCGTGGCGAGCACGTCCTCCACCTCGTCCTCCTCCCGGACGGTCGCGAGACGGCGCAGGCGCTTGGGGGGAATCGGCTCCTCGTGGCGCTCGTCGTCGGCGTAGAGCACATCCTTGAGGTGCAGGTAGCCGGCGAGGTCACCGGCGGCATCGACGATCGGGTATCGCGAGAAGCCTTGCCGAGCGACGAGGTGCTCGATCTGCGCCGGGGTCACTCCGAGCCGCACCGTCGTCAACGCGTCGAGGCCGACGGCGACGTCGCGCGCGAGCTTGTCGGAGAACTCCAGCGTCTTGGCGACGAGCCCGTGCCGTTCCTTGGCGATGAGGCCCTCGCGATGCGACTCGCCGACGATGTGGGCCACCTCTTCCGCGGTGTAGGCAGATGCGATCTCGTCCTTGGGCTCGACCCCGAAGAGCCGGACCAGTGCCTTGGCCAACGTCTCCATGGCAAAGACCACCGGGCGAAGGGTGCGCGTGACGAGGTAGAGCGCCGGAACGAGCACGACGGCAGCGCGCTCGGGGCCGGCGATGGCGAGGTTCTTCGGGATCATCTCGCCGACGACGACGTGGAGATAGGACACGATGAGCAGTGCCACCGCGAGCGCGACGCCCCCGGCCCAGGCCTCGGACAGGCCCCAAGCCGCGAAGACTGGCGCGAACAGGTGGTGCAGGGCCGCCTCGGCGAGCGCCCCGAGCCCGACCGAGCACACCGTGATGCCGAGCTGGGCGGTGGCGAGCATCGAGCCGAGGCGCTCGAGCGCCTCGAGGCTGGTCGCCGCGCGTTTGTTGCCGGCGTCGGCGAGGGGCTCGAGGCTCGAACGGCGAACCGCCATCGCCGCGAACTCCGCGCCGACGAAGAAGGCGTTGCCCAGCAGCAGCAGGACCGAGACGAGATAGACCCAGACGTCACCCATGGCGGGCCCGCCCCTCGGGTCCGGGCCCGGGCCGGACCGTTGCTTCCCGGGACTGGGGGTCGGGCACGAAACGGAGGCGATCGACCCGGCGCCGAGCCATCCCCGTCACCTGGATGCGCCAACCTTCGACCTCGACCACGTCCCCCACCACGGGCACCCGGCCCAGCCTCGTCATGACGTACCCGCCCAGGGTCTCGTAGGCCGTGCTGTCCGGCACCGCCACGTCGAAGGCGTCGCGCACCTCATCCGGTCGCCAGAGCCCGGGCACGGTCCAGGACCCGTCGCTCAGCTCCCGTCCGCCCTGCCGACGTCGGTCGTGCTCGTCCGAGACCTCGCCGACGATCTCCTCGACGACGTCCTCCAGCGTGACCACGCCGGACGTGCCGCCGTACTCGTCGACGACGACGGCCATCTGGAAGCCGCCCTGGCGCAGCTGACGGAGCAACGGCTCGAGCTGGATCGTCTCGGGCACGACCAGGCGGTCCGACATGAGGGCGGACACCGGGACGTCCTTGCGCCGGTCGTGCGGCACCGCCATCGCACGCTTGACGTGGACCACGCCCTGCACGTCGTCCCAGTCGGTGCCCAGCACCGGGAACCGGGAGTGGCCCGTGCGCCGGGACAGCCGCAACACCTCCTCCGCGCTCTCGTCGCGGTGGATGCCCGCGCACCTCACGCGGGGGGTCATGACGTCGTCGGCGGTGCGCTCACCGAAGCCGAGCGTCCGCGTCAGCAAGCGCGCCGTCGTGACCTCGAGGGTGCCGGCCTCGGCCGACCGCTGGACGAGGCTCGCGAGCTCCTGCGGGGTTCGAGCCCCCGAGAGCTCCTCCTGCGGCTCGATGCCGACGAGGCGGAGGAAGGCGTTGGCCGACCCGTTGAGGACGAGGATGAGCGGCTTGGCGAACGTCGCGAAGACCCGCACGGGCAGGGCGACGAGCTTGGCGGTCGCCAGAGGGGCGGAGATGCCGAGGAACTGAGGCAGCAGCTCCCCGAAGACCATGGACACCGCCGTGGCGAGCACGAGCGCGACACCGCTGGAGATCGCCTCCACCGCCGCGGGCGACCACGAGAGGGCTCCGAGCGGTCCCGCGAGCAGCCGACCGATCGACGGCTGGGCGAGATAGCCGACGACCAGCGTCGTCAGTGTGATGCCGACCTGGGCCGCGGACAGCTGGGTGGACAGCTGCCGGAGGGATTGCAGGACCACACGCGAGCGGCCGTCGCCGGCATCGATGGCCCGCTGGACCGTGGGTCGGTCGAGTGCCACGAGGGAGAACTCGGCGGCGACGAACACCGCGGTGCCGGCAGTCAGGAGAACGGCCGCGGCCAGCAGCAGCCACTCAGTCACCGCACCCTCCGATCCGCCCGCGCCTGACCTTGTCCGCGCCAACTATATGGACGTCGGAGGCGGCTCGGGCGGTGTGGTTGAGTTGGTGCCCACACCACGAGTCCGCCCTTCGGGGGCCTTGAAGGAGGCGTCAGTGACAGCCGCATCGGCCGGGACACCCGCAATTCCCGCCACGGGCGGGCCCCCGCCGTCAGTCGACCCGGTGCGCGGTCGCATCGAGGTGCGTGGGCTGACCAAGCGGTTCGGCCGCCTCATCGCGGTCGACCACCTCGACCTCGACGTCGTTCCCGGGCGGATCACCGGCTTCCTCGGGCCCAACGGCGCCGGCAAGACGACGACCCTGCGGATGCTCCTCGGCCTGATCCGCCCCAGCGCGGGGACCGCGACCATCGAGGGACGTCGCTACCACGACATCGCCAACCCGCTGACCGTCGTCGGCTCGGCTCTCGAGGCCACCAACTTCCATCCCGGCCGCAGCGGCCGCAACCACCTCCGCGTCCTCGCGGACGCCGCCGGGATCCCCGGCCGCCGAGTGGACGAGATGCTCGAGCTGGTCGGCATCCCCGCTGCCGCGAGCAAGCGGGCCGGTGGCTACTCCATGGGAATGCGGCAGCGGCTCGGACTCGCGGGCGCCCTGCTGGGTGACCCTCGCGTCATCATCCTCGACGAGCCCGCCAACGGCCTCGACCCCGACGGGATCCGCTGGCTGCGGGGCTTCCTGCGACACCTGTCCTCCGAGGGGCGCACCCTGCTCATCTCGAGCCACCTCCTGTCAGAGGTCGAGCAGACCGTCGATGACGTCGTCATCATCGCCAACGGCAAACGCGTCGCCCAGGGCACCGTCGACGAGCTCCGCGGAGATCCGACGGCCTTCGTCCGCACCTCCGACCCCGACCGGCTGGCGAGCACCCTCGCCGGGCGGGGGCTGAGCGTCGCGCGCCGTGACGGCGGTCTCCATGTGACGACCAGCGACCTGTCGATGGTCGGCGACATCGCCCATGCCGCCGACATCGCGATCCACGAGCTGCGCGCGGAGAAGACCCACCTCGAGGAGCTGTACTTCACCCTCACCGACCAGGACCAGTACCGGAACCGCAATCTGGGGAGAACCGACGAGCGGCCCCCCGGCCAGCTGCCCCCGCCCACTGGGTCCCCGGTGGAGCCCACCTCGGAGGACCGGCCATGAGCAAGGCGATCAAGGCGGAGTTCCGCAAGTTCTTCACGACCCGTCTCTGGTGGGGCATGCTCATCGCGATCGTCGGCGCAGGTGCAGCGCTCGCAGCCCTCTTCGCCCTCCTCTTCACCAGCGGCACGGTCATGGGCGATGGCGGGCCCGGCCTCCCGACGACCGATGCCGAGCTCGCCCGGACGACCTTCACGAGCGGCATCGCGGTCGGCTACCTGCTCACGCTCGCCATCGGGGTGATGACCGTCGGCGCGGAGTACCGCCACAAGACGATCACCGCGACCTTCCTCGCCGAGCCCAAGCGCAGCGTCGTCATGGCTGCCAAGACGATCCTGCTGCTCGTCATCGGGGCCATGTACGGGTTCGCCTCCCTCGTCGCGTCCGTGGCCACCGGAGCGACGATCCTCTCGTCGCGCGGGCATGAGCCCTTCGCCGACGCCACGATCTGGCGCACGCTCGCGCTGTCGTTGCTCGTCCTCGGGCTCTGGGCCCTCATCGGCCTCGGCGTCGGCATCCTCATCCCGAACCAGGTCGCCGCCCTGCTCATCGCCGTCGGCGTCGCCTGGATCGTCGAGCCGATCATCGGTGCCGTCCTTCCGCTGAGCGATGTCGGGGCCGCCATCGCGCCCTACCTGCCGTCCCAGGCGACCAACGCCACGCTGGATGTTCAGAACGTCGGGTTCAGCGGTCCGGTCGCCAACCAGCTCACCTGGTGGGGCGGCGCCCTGGTGCTGACCGGGTACGCCGTCGTGATGGCCCTGATCGGCACCCTCCGGACGGTCCGGTCCGACGTCTCCTGAGCCGGCGTCGCACGGTCGGGCCGGTCGCCCCCTGGCTCCCCCCGCGGCTCCATCACCGCTTTTCGCCATTCAGACGTCAGTCGGGGTGGACGAGGGTGGAGGGCTAGGCTGACCCTGTACTTCGCATTGACGCACCCCCGGCGACGAAAGAGGCGCAACGCCGTGTCTGATCAGTCCACGTCCGGTGACCCGATGGCATCCTTCGGACCGAACGAATGGCTCGTAGACGAGCTGTACCAGCAGTATCTGACTGACAAGAACTCGGTGGACCGTGCTTGGTGGGAGTTCTTCGAGGGCTACACCCCGCACGACGCGGACACCCGTCGGGAGCTGGCCGGCGGCAACGGTGCACCTGCCGGGCCAGCCGTGAAGGCCCCATCGACCGCAACCGCCCAGTCGGCCCCGGCCACGGCGGCCGCGACGACCCGGCTCGCGCCGGCAGCCACGGCACCGGTCTCGCCGGCGCCGGCGACACCGGCGGCGCCGGTCTCGTCCACCCCGCCCGCCCCGGCCGGGG